>ENA-UOWO01003297-UOWO01003297.1-activated-sludge-metagenome-genome-assembly--contig:-NODE-3297-length-18840-cov-14.475752_pt1 | contig 18840 bp, 10 predicted proteins | sample MGYA00238148_ERZ761564 | MGnify/ENA primary metagenome ERZ761564 (study PRJEB28885, sample SAMN05720194) | activated sludge metagenome | isolation source: Anaerobic digester | place: USA...
GGCGGAGTGCAGCGGATTTTATTATTGCCGCCTGCGCACCGAAACAGGCGTGGCGACACGGAAGCTCTTGCTCCTGAAGTAAAAGCTTTGTATCTTATCAAACCAGCTCCTGCAGGCGGTGCCGGATTGCCCTGTGAAACCGGGATGTGATGATGTGATGAGCGCTTCCGGGGATCCATCAGGTGCCGGACCGCAGCAGCCAACAACTCAACCCAATCAGTGGAGGAGAGGCATGAAAAAAGCATTGGTACTGTTATCCATGCTATTGCTCTTCACCAGCGCGGCTTTTGCACTGGTGGACAGTACAGCTACACCCATCTGGAAAGTCAGCGCCGATGACGCCGCACAGGCTTTTATCAAGAGCAATGACATGACGCGGAGCATCGCCCTGAACAAGGTGACCAACCACCTGCTGGTGGCAACCCGGTCGATTACCCATCGCATTGTGGCCTTGAATGCGGCCACCGGCGACAGCGTCGGCCAGCTCGACATGACCGGCGTCTCCGGCGGCACATACAACCTCAACAAGGTGGGGGTCGCCGATGACGGCGTCATCTACGCCTGTAACCTTAATACGGGCAGCGGTTTCAAGGTTTACCGCTGGGCGGACGAATCCGCACTTCCCACTGTGGCGGCGGATACGACTGTTGTGGGCGCCACCCGCTTTGGCGATGCCTTTACCGTCATCGGGCAGGGGCTGGATACCAAAATCTACATCTCCGGCAACAACGCCGCCGCCAAGATCCATATTCTGGGCACGACCGACGGCGAAAAATTTCATGTCGAAAAGGTCGTTGAGAAAAACGGTCACTGCACGGACATCTATCCGCTTGACGAGAACACGATCTGGGTCAATCGTCCGGGCATCGCCGCCACCCGTCTGGATGGCGCCGGCGAGATCACCGGCACGGTGCCGACTACGGTTCTCGGCACCAGCGGCACTGCACTCAATGTTTTCGGCTATGCCGGCTACTGGTATCTGGCCAGTGCCGACGGTAACGTCACGCCGGCCACCGGACGCCTGATCCAGTTGGGCGATAACCTGGCCGACAGCAAAGTCCATGTGGTTTACAAAGGCATGGGCGCCAACAAGAATGTCAACGGCGCCGGCGCCGTCGTGGTGCAGCCGGACAGCGACCGGGTCTGGATCCTGGAGACCAACAACGCCATCGCCCTCTATCCAGTCGGCGGCTACGCCTCCTTCCCGCTGACCTGGCGTTCGAAAGCCGACACGGCCCTTTGGCATGGCCTCAACAACATGGTGCGCACTCTCGCCTTCAGTCCGAAAACAAAACACCTCTATACCGCCTCGCGCGCCGGCGGCACCTTCATCAAGGTTTTCGACTCCGCCACCGGGCGCTATGTCAAGGATCTGAATACGACCGGCATCTCCGGCGGCACCTATCACATCAACATGGTCACAGCCACGGCGGACGGCCAGATCTTCGCCGGCAACCTCGCCCTGGCCAACGGCACTTTCAAACTCTACCATTATGCCAATGAAGAGGCCACCCCGGCCCTGGTTTGGGAGGGCGTTGTACCCGGCCGCGCTGGGGATGCCATGGCGTGCACGGGAATTGGCACGGGAGTGACGGTCTACGTCTCCGGCAATGACAATGACAAGATCTATACTTTCATGCCGTCGGCGGGCACCGGATTCGTCCAGGGCCCGGATATCCCCTTGCCGGAGGCCAATGCCGCGCGTCTCGGCATCGCCCCGGTCGGTAATGGCGACTATCTCTTCGTTGCCGCACCGGCCAAACCGACCCGGTACATCAAAAAAGATGGCACCTTGCTCTACCAGTTCGATACGGCGGAGGTTGTCGGCGCCTCGGTAAATTATGCCGAGATTCCGGCGCTGGACGGCAGCTCGCGCAAGTTCCTTTTTCTCGCCAATGGCTGGACCCCCGGTGTTCGGGTGGTTGAACTTTTCGGCGAAGATGGCGACAATCTCTGCACCTACTGGGAGAAATGGCCGGCCATGACCCCGCTGTATGCGAACAATGCCAATGCCAACGCGACCGCCCAGTCGGTCTACGATATTTACAGCAACCATCTCATCGAGTTGGCCACCAACAACGGCCTCAGCGCCTACTCTTTTGCCAATGTCATGCCCAACGCGGGCATGCTTGAAGCGAATCCGGTTTTCTCCACGCTGTATCTTGATTTTAACAAGGTACTCCTGGGCGAAACCCCGCAGGCGAGCTTTTCCATCCTCAATGAGGGCACAGCCCCCTTTGAGATCCTCTCCGCCGGTTTTGACGGCGCGCACTTTACAAGTGATCTCACCGCCCCGGCTGCTGTGGCGGTTGGCGAGAGCCTCACCGTCACCATCACCCTGCATGCGACTGCGGAGGGCGATTTCGATGACAGTTATGCCCTGCTGACCAATATGGGTCTTTATGAAGTGCAGCTTCATGCCCTGGTCGAAAAGTACTGGCCCTTCACCCTCAAGGAGCTCGATTACGGCCTGGTGTGGGCGCGTTCCTCCACGGCCTATCTGTTTCAGCTCATCAACACCGGCACGGTGCCCGTCACCGTCGACTCGGTTGCGGCTGACGAAACGCTGCTCAATGTAGCGCCCGACTCGGTCTTGACAGTCGCGGTGGGCGACACGGCCGATCTGATGGTGACCCTCATGCCGCCGCAAACGGGTGAGGTCAGCAGCCATGTGGTCTTTTTTACCAGCCTGGGCGAATATGATTTTCCGGTCAAGGCCACGGTCGACGAACTCTGGCCGCTGGCCTGGCGCCAGACGGCGGACACCACGCTGTGGCATGGCACGAACAACATGGTCCGCACTCTGGTCTTCAACAAGGCCACCAATCACCTCCTGACGATCAGCCGGGTCGGCGGCAGCTTTATCAAGGCCCTCGATCCCAAGAACGGCAAGGTGATCAAGGATCTTAACAGCACCGGGATCAACGGCGGCACCTATCACATCAACATGCTCGCCGTGAGCGATGACGGCCAGATCTTCGTCGGCAACCTGGCCCTCGCCGGCACCAACTTCAAGCTCTACTATCTCGCCAATGAGGATGCGGTGCCGGTGATGATCTTTGACGGGCTGCTCGATGGCCGCGTCGGGGATGCAATCGGCGTCTCCGGTCAGGGCAAGGATGTCATCGCCTACGTCTCGGGATCGGACAACACCAAGATCTTCACTTTCAAGACCACCGACGGTGTCACCTTCAGCCGGGGCGATGATATTCCACTGCCGGAAAAAAGCGCAGCCCGGTATGCCATCAGCCCTGTCAACAGCGACTATCTCTTCGTCGAGGGAGTGGGCACCAGGGCGCGTTATTTGAAAAAAGACGGCACGGTGCTTTACGAGTTCGACCGTACCCTGCTCGGCGGCACGACCTGCACCTACTTTGAAGTGGTCACCGAGGAGGAGAACACCCGCCGCTTCCTGGCCGCCTGTGACGGCTTTTCACCCGGCACCCGCGTGGTCGAGCTGCTCGGTGAGCCGGGCGACAACCTCTGCAGCAATTACGTCATCCTGCCCGCCAACACGCCCAAGTGGGCCACCGTGGCCAATGTCAACGCCACCGCTCAGATCGCCTACGACCGCGTCAATAATCAGCTGGTCGAACTGGTCACCAACAACGGCATCAGCGCCTACGGTTTTGGCAATGTGGTGCCGAATCCCAAGGCCTACCTTGTGGTCATGCCGATCGCTGCGGTCAAGGTCGATGCGGACGGTGATTTCAAACCCGATCTCGCCGGCCAGATCGTGACCATCCAGGGTGTGGTGACCACGATCAATTACAATACCGGCAACTCTTCCAGCTACTATCTCCAGGATGACCAGGGCTGGGGCATCAATTTCTACTCCAGCAAGATCAATTACAACCTGGAGATGGGCAAGCTCGTGCAGATCACCGGCAAGATCGAGTTCTATAACGGATTGACGGAAATCACCGCGACCGACTCCGCGGCGGTAATGGTGCTCGGCGATGCCACAGTACCCGCGCCCCTGGAGATCACCAGCGGGGATGAGATGAACGAGCGCACTGAAGGGAGCCTGGTGCGTCTGACCGGCTATTATCTGGAAAGCCCGTCGCTCTGGCCGGCCGCCGGCAAGAATGCCACGCTCAAGTTCATCCGCGGCGCGGATACGGTGCTGGTCTTCATCGACAAGGAGACCGATATCGACGGCTCGCCGGCGCCCCAGGGCTATTATGCCCTCACCGGCGTGATCGATCAGTACACCAGAAATGTGCCGCCCAGTGACAGCTATGAGATTCGTCCGCGCTCGCTGGCCGATCTGACCCAGACGACCGGCATCGCGCTCGACGGCCGGGAGCTTCCGGCCTCCTACGCCCTGCATCAGAATTACCCCAACCCCTTCAACCCCGTCACCAGCATCGCTTTTGAAGCGCCGCTGGGCGGAGAGGTCCGGATCAAGGTGTACGATCTGCTGGGCAAGCAGGTGGCCACCATCTTCGAGGGCAGGCTCGAGGCCGGTTTCCACAAATTCGACTTTAACGGCAGCGGCCTTTCCAGCGGTGTCTATTTTTACCGCGTCGAGGCGGGCAGCTACGTCGAGTTGAGAAAAATGAGTCTGGTGAAGTAAGCGTCACTCACCAGTACTTTTTAACAAAAACGCTGTGGCCCCTCCTCAGGGAGGGCGCCACAGCGTTTTTTTTGTGCCGGATTGTGAAAGGGGTCAGAAATCGGGGTTATGCGGCCGGGCCAGGCTCCCGGCGAAGCGGCGGGTGATCGATCCCGGCCGGGTGATGGCTGTGCCGACCACCACGGCATGAGCCCCCAGATCGAGCAGCCGCCGCGCTTCCTCCGGCCGCCAGATCCGGCCTTCGGCGATGACCGCCGTGCGTGACCCGGTCTCCCGCACCAGGGCCTCGATCAGATCATAGTCGGGCCGGTCGGGGTCGCGCCCGGCTGTCTCCGCGGTGTAGCCGGAGAGGGTGGAGGAGATGATCTCGAAACCCAGCGCAGCGGCGGTGAGGCCATCGGCCAGAGTGGCGATGTCGGCCATGAGCAGGGCGGGGGTGGTCTTGCGCAGTTCGCCGACGATCCATGCCAGGGTCTCTCCCCCCGGCCGCGGCCGCAGGGTGGCATCCAGGGCGATCACGGCGCATCCGGCCGCAGCGACGGCGCGGGCGTCGGCCAGGGTCGGAGTGATGAAAACCGGCGAATCCGGAAAGTTTTTCTTGATCAGGCCGATAACTGGCACATCGACGGCCGCCCGGATCGCCGCGATATTGGCCGGCTGGCAGGCGCGGAGTGCGCTCGCCCCGCCCCTGACGACCGCCCGGGCTATGGCCGCGAGAATGCGCGAATCGTCGAGGGGATCGCCGGCGTCCGCCTGCACCGAGACGATCAGCCGGCCGCGCACCTGTTCCAGAAAGGGTGCCTGCGGAGTGTTCATCCCATCTCCACCACAAGGTTTAATTCTTTCTTTCCCCCCAAAGCCTCTTGTACTGCTGCATCTTCAAGGCGGATGAGGGTGCCCGCAAAGGGCACGCCGTTGATTTCTATCTGCCGCACCCCCTTGTTCACCCCTGCAGGATTCCGGACGGTGATGTGAAAGGTGATCCCGCGGAAGCGGCGGGCGACCTTGTATTCGGGCCAGTCCGCCGGGATGCAGGGGTCGATGCGCAGCCCTTCGTATTCCGGCCGCACACCGAGGATATAATCGAGGCCGTCGCGCAGCATCCATGCCGACGAACCGGTGAGCCAGGAGTGGCTCGCCTGGCCGAAGGTCGGGTGGTCCGGACTGGTGACATATTCAGCGTAGACATAGGGCTCGACTTCATAGCGGTCGATGTCGATGACCGGATTCATCGGCAGGGCTTTCCGGTAGATCTCGAAGGCGCGATCGCCGCGGCCGAGCAGACATTCGGCGAGGATGGCCCAGCTCACCGGGTGGTTAAAGACCGCGCCGTTCTCTTTCTTGCCGGGCACGCAGCGCGTGGCCAGGCCGATGTTGGGATCGATTCTGGTATAGGCGGGGTGGAGGATCTTCGGGCCCTTGGGCGTTTCGAGATGGATGCGGACCGCATCCATGCAGCGCCGGGCGCGATCGCCTGCGGCGATGCCGCTGATGACCGCCCAGGACTGGGTGTTGAGGAAGATCCGGCCCTCCTCGTTGGCGGCCGAGCCGATCACCTCGCCGAGGTCGTTGGTGCCGCGGATGTACCACTCACCATCCCAGCAGTGGCGGTTGACCGCTTCGGTGACCCGGGTATGGGCCTCCCGGTATTTTTCTGCGGCGGCCGGATCGGCGATGTGCCGGCAAAGGGCAGCCGTCTCGCGCAGAATATAGCCGAGAAACATCGTCACCCAGACGCTTTCGCCCCGGCCGCCGCGGCCGAGATAATCGAGGGTGTCGTTCCAGTCGCCCGGGCCGAATTTGGCCAGATGACGTTCGCTGAGATTGGCCAGGGTATAGTCGATGGCGGCGTAGAGGTGGTGCAGCACTGTGGCTTCGCCCCCGTCATGGAACGGGGTCACCTCCTCGAGAAGAGAGAAATCCCCGGACTCTTTCAGCCAGGTCATGATCGCCAGGGGCAGCCAGAGGGGGGTATCGCTGTGGCCGGTGCGTTCGCCGCCGCCGGTGAGAGGGTAGTAGAGGTGAAAGGTGGAGCCGTCGCGAAACTGGAAGCGGGTCATTTCGAGGATGCGCGTCCTGACCCAATCCGGCCGCGGGATGACCGGGCCGAGGACATCCTGGCAGGAGTCGCGGTAGCCGCGGCCGAAAAGCAGGCCGCCGTGATAATAAGAGGCGTCGCGCGAAAAGCGGAAAGTCACCGAAGTCTGGTACTGGTTCCAGACATTGAGCATGGTGTTCATGTCGTCATCCGGGGTCTCAACCTGCACGTGGCCGAGATACTCCTGCCACTCCGTGCGCAGGGCCTGATAAGCCGCCTCCACGGCAGCCGGATGGCGGTATTTCTCCACCACCGCGGCCGCCTGCGCTGCGTGATCTTCGCGCGCCACCACCCCCATCATCAGGGTGAAAGTCTTTTCCTCTCCGGGCTCAAGGAGGAGCCGAGACTGCAGGGCGGCGATGGCGTCACCGGCGGTGATCTCGCTGTTGAAACAGCACCCGTTTTCCACCGCGACCGGATCGGCCTCGGAGCGCCAGCGGCCGATGAAGCGGTCCTTGCTGCCGTCCCAGCCGGTCACCGGCAGGGAGGAGGCGAAGAAAACATAGCGGTCCCAGGCCTGGTTGGCCTGCTTGACCGTCGCCCCGGCATAGGTGACCCAGTAGCGCTTGCTGGCGAGGAGAATTTCGCGCTCGCGGTCAAAATGGACATCGTTGAAATGCTGGTCGTTGGGCTGGTTGATCAGATCGACCAGGGCGTGGCCGAGGGCGAGTTCGTCATAGGCGAAGATATCGAGTTCTCTCTTTGCGGAAGAACTGTTTTTCAGGGTGACCTGCCAGATCTCGAGGTCGTCATCGGCCGGGACAAAATAGAGGATCGAGGCATCGATGCCTTCGCAGCGGGAAGAGATGCGGGTGTAGTAAAGGCCGTGGCGGCATTCGAAATCGGCGAGCGGGCGCATCATCGGCTGCCAGGTGGGCGACCAGTAGTGGCCGTTCGCCCGGTCGCGCAGGACGACGTAGCGCCCGGGCCGATCGATGGGCAGGCTGTTGTAGCGCCAGCGGGTGATGCGGCTGTCGCGCGGGCTTTTGAAAAAGCTGTAGCCGCCGGCGGTGTGGGAGATCAGGCCGGTGTAGCGGCCGTTGGAGATATAGTTGACCCAGGGCGCCGGGGTATCGGGCCGGGTGATGATGATCTCGCGCCGGTCGTCGGAAAAATGGGCATATCTGTGCACAATGGACTCCTGAAAAAGGTAGATGGTAAAGGGCGATCGCGCCGGTGCGGCTATCGGGTCAACAGCGCCTCGCCGAGCCCCAAAAGCTGCTGAACCTTTTCCTGCCGGTCCGATCCGGCATAGATGCGGCCGAGGGGTTCGGTGTCCGAGACGCGCAGCAGCATCCAGGAGCTCTCGTCGAAGTAAAATTTGATGCCATCCATCCGGGTGACCGAGGCGACCTTGAAGCCGCCGATGCGGCCGGGCGGGCTTTGCACAAGCTCGTTCATATTCTTCTGCAAGGCGGCGAGAGGATGATAGCGGTCGATGCGGCCGTAGGCGAAGGGGCCGAACTCGCGGCGCAGGCCTGCGACCAGTTCAGCCAGCGGCACCCCGGTTGCGGCGAGCAGCTCGATGGCCATCAGGGAGGAGAACAGGCCATCGCGTTCGGGGATGTGGCCGGCGTAGCCGAATCCGCCGCTCTCCTCGCCGCCGATGAGGATCTCCCGCTCGAGCATCTGTTCGGCCACATGTTTGAATCCGACCGGGACCTCGATCACGCGCCGTCCGGCCGCGGCCGCCATACGGTCGATTGTCGCGGCCATGGAGGTGGTGCGCACAACATCGCCCGGCCAGCCGCGGCTCGCCAGCAGATGGCGGAAGAAGAGGGGCATCAGGTCGTGCAGTTCGACGAAGCGGCCCTGATGGTCAAGGAGGCCGAAGCGGTCGGCGTCGCCGTCGGTGGCCAGGCCGAGATCGGCGCCGTGGGCCGGCACGGCCGCCGCCAGTTCGCTGAGGTTGCTGAGGATCGGCTCGGGCAGTCTGTTTTTGAAAAGGGGATGGGGATCCTGGCCGATGCCGATAAACCGGCTTTCCGCCCACTCCGGCGGCAGCAGACGGCGCAGGAAGCCGCAGCCGGCCCCGTGCATGGCGTCGCAGACCAGCCGCAGCGGGGCGGCGGCGATGCGTTCCCAGTCGAAATAGTGCCGCACATGCAGGGCGTAGGGGGTGAAGAGATCGGCCGGCGCGATCATTTTTTTGCTCATTGCCGCATCCTGGCGGACGGGCGTGCGGAAGAGGCGTGACGCGACAGCGCGGGTCTGGTCGGCCATGAAGGGGCCGCCACAGGATGCCTTGAATTTGACGCCGTTATAGTTCCAGGGGTTGTGGCTGGCGGTGACCATGACGCCGGCGGCGAGGCCGCGTTCGCGCACGGCAAAAGAGAGCACGGGGGTGGGGCACCAGGAGTCGCTCAGCAGGACCGGGATTTCGTTGGCCGCAAGGACTCCGGCCAGGGCCGCCCCGAAATGTTCCGAGAGAAAGCGGGTGTCGTAACCGATGGCCACGCCCTGCCCCGCCGTGCCCGCCGCCTGGAGATGGTCCGCCAGCGCCTGGCCGATGACGCGCACATGCGCGAAGGTGAAATCCTCGGCGATGAGGGCGCGCCAGCCGTCGGTGCCGAAGCGGATGGGATTTTGGGGCTGAATCATGGGTGTGTCCGTGCCTTTCAGAGGGGCTAACGGCCGGCCGCGAGCACGACGATGGGCTCGTCCCGGTCATATTTTTCGGTTTCGATCCGGGCCAGGGCGAGGATCTGTTCTTTCTCGGCCAGCCCGGTCATATCGATGATCCTGCGCCCGATGAGAATAAAGAGGTCCGGCAGCAGGGCGCCGGCGTCGCCATAGATCGTGAGGTTCTCCATGGCTTCGTCGATGAAGGCCCGGGTTTGGCCGATCGTTCCCTGCCAAAAGTCGGCATCGGCCAGCTGCAGGCGGACGATGCCTTCCTGATCGAGCACCCGCAGGGCCTTTTTTTCGCGGCGGACGATACCCCACAGCCGCGTCGTGAGCTGCCGGTGCAGGAAGAGGCTCAGGAGCGGGGTCCCGCCGGCGGGGTCGACCTGTTCCGGTTCGGTCTTGAACGACAGCGCGGCCAGTTTGCGCAAGGCCTCCGGCTCCAGAGGCAGCACGCCGAGGTCGCGCGCGCGCAGCTCCGAAGCGCCGGTGGCGGTGGCGGTCACCCGTTTGCTCTGGCGGTCGATGTCGATGGTCACCTCGATCGAATCGGGGCTGGCGCCCATGCGCTGCACCGAAGCGATCGCCTGGCTGCGCAGCTTGAGGATCTCCTCCTCGGTCGGCTGGATGATGGTGCGCTCGACGCTGTCGCGGATGATGCCGAGGGCGGCGCCGATGGCGGAGATCACCTCGCAGTTTTCGGCGATCTGGTGCGGCAGCTGCAGGGTCCGGGCGGCATAGGGGACGATGGCCGTGGCACCGCCGCCGCCGCCGACCAGCTGCACCAGGGAGCGTTCCATCCTGTACTCCTTGATCAGCTGTTCGACCACAACGATGACCTTGGCCGAAGCCAGGTCGAGCAGCCGGGTGGCGATTTTTTGCCCCTCCTCCTCCCATACCCGGCTCAGCCAGGCGAAGATGCGGTCGATGACAGGCCGGTTGCCGCGGCCGTAGCCGACGTCCGGGACGAGATCGAGATAGTTGGCCGCCTCGGTGGGGGTGAGGGTGTAGGCGGCCTCCTCCCCTTCAATCTCGATGCGCAAATAGTCCTCAGGGTCGCCGGGCCGCGGCTGGACCAGGTTCTGCGCGAAAACTGCTCCTGCGGGGATTTCCGCAAAAGAGGGGTACCTGAGGCCGGCGATGTGGGCGCTGCGCGGGCCGACATCGGCGATGCGGTTCTGTTTGATCCGCGGCATCGAGCCGCCGCCGATGCCGACGGTGCGCACATCGAGGGTGCGCAGGTAGAGCTTGTGGCCGCCGACGATGGCGCTGCGCACCAGGGGCCGGCCGTTGCGGATGGCCGAGATGTCCGAGCTGGTGCCGCCGACCTCGACAAAGATCCCGTCCGAGATGCGGGCGTACATCAGCGCCGCCGCCACGCCGGCGGCGGGGCCGGAGAGCATGGTCAGGATAGGCCGGCGCCGCATCTCGTCGATCTCCATGATGCCGCCGTCGCTGCGCATCACCATCAGCGGAGCGGTGATCCCCGAAGCGCGCACGCTCTGTTCGGTTCTGTTCGCCGTTTCGAGCATTTTCGGCAGCATACTCGCATTGATCACCGCCGTGCGGGTGCGGATGCGCAGCCCGTAAAGCTGCGAGATGATCGAGGCGGCGCTGGCCGGCAAGCCCATCGCGGCAGCGGCCGCGACGACCCGTTCTTCATTTTGCGGATTGTCGACCCCGAAAGACTCGCTGGCGACGATCACCTCGGCGCCCTCCGCCACCAGTTCACCGATCAGGGCGCGGATTTTCTCCTCCTCCAGCGCGCTGCTGTCGAGGAACCGGTGCACGGTGTGGATGAACTTGCCGGGTGCCAGCTCGATGTCGCCGACATCGGTTTCGCGCCGGGCGCGGCCGCTCTCGAGACCGCTCGCCATCCCGATCACCCCCACCCTGGCGACATCCCCCTCAAGCAGGGCGTTGGTCGCCTGGGTGGTGCTGTGGGCGATCAGGGCCACCTCCTCCGCCAGAATCTTTCCCTCTTCGAGCAGCTTGTGCATGGCCTCGACCACGCCGCGGGCCACCCCCTCCGCAGCCGTGTGGGTGGTGGGTAGATAGCTTTTGGCGATGATCTCGTAATTCGCGGCGTTCACCGCCACCGCATGGGTGAAGGTGCCGCCGACATCGATGCCGATCTTTATCCTGCGCTGCATGGATTCCACCTTGGTCAGAAGAAAAGCAGGGCGCTGGCCGCCAGTCCCAGGGCCGAGACGACCCAGACGTAGGGCAGGGTGCGCCAGAGGATCTGCTGGACATCGAGATGAAGTTCATTGGCGATCCAGACATTCTGGGTGTTGGTCGGGTCGCAAATGCCCTGGATCTGCCCCACCGAGATCAGCATGCCCATGATCGCCGCGGCCGGCAGAGCGCCCGAGGCGAGCATGATCGCCGCCATGCCGTAGCCCATGCCCCAGACATTGAGCGGGCCGCGGTAGAGCGAGAGGGGAGCGAGCACGGTGAAGACTAAAAGATAGAGCCAGGGCGAGGAGGGAATGATCCTGATCATCACCGGCTTGAGAAAAGCGAGCACCGGCCACTCCGCACCCTGATGGAGTGCGCTCCATTCATTTCCCGGACCGATAATGGCGTTGAGGAGCATGCCGATGCCCATCATCAGCACTACCGCGGGCATGACGCTGGCCCCGCCCTCGATGATCGCCTGGCTGAGCATGTTAATGCTGCCCTTGCGCCAGGTTACGACAAAGCCGTAAAAAAGTCCGCTGATGAACGCGGTGACGAAGGAGATCTTGAAGATCAGGATCAGCAGGAGCGGCACCACCGGCGTCAGATAGGCGTACCAGACGATGCGGCTCAGGTGGCGTTCGCGGCCGGTCAGCTTGCGCGCGAGATCGAAGAGAATGCGCACGGCGACCAGGCCCGCGAGCAGGAGCAGGGCATATTTGAGCCCGGTGCCGAGGGCGTGAAGAACGCTGCGGAAGGCGGGCGCTCCCGCTGCGTGCTGATAGCCGAAGAGGAGCAGGGCTGCGGCCAGGGCGGCCAGGAGGCCATAGCCGGCCAGCTTTTTCAGGGGCAGTTTCTGGCCTTCGCGCCGCAGTTCGAGGGTGAGAAAAGCCAGGGCCATCAGCAGGCAGATGGCAAAGAGCACCAGGGCAAAGCTGCGGATGGTGGGGATGTCCAGTTTGAGGACGTCGATATAGAGGGCCCAGTTGCCGGCGTTGAGGATGCCGCCCAGGTTGATGCCGATCAGGAAGAGGCCGGCGGTGGTGAGGCTGCTGAATCCGACCGAGGCCATGATCGGCAGTACAATCGTCGCCACCATGATGATGGCGCCCAAACCGCCGAGGGTGGTGAAGAGCATGGCGATGAGCAGGAGCATGATCAGACCGACGCTCCAGGGCCGGTCGCCGGCGAGTTCGGCGCCGTTCTTGATCAGATGCTCCGCCACGCCCGATTTCTGCAGCAGAAAACTGAGCATGCCGCCGAAGATCGCCACAGTGTAGGCGGTATGGAGGCGGACCGCCCCGTCACCGACGACATGGTGGAGCAGATCGCGGCCGGAGACTCCGCCCAGCAGTGCCACCAGCACCGCCATGACCGGCAGGGCGATCAGCGCCGGCAGTTTGCGGAAGAACATCAGCAGGGCCATGGTGACAAAGACGGCGAGAAAGCCGAGGAGCTGCAGGGTTGCGGTCATGCGTCTGCCTCCGGTAGGACGTGCAAGAGAGCTTGCAGGGTTTGAAAGAGATCAATGGCAAAGGCGGCCCGGGTTGTCTTTTGGGGGTTGGCGGCTCTCTGCGCCAGTTCCATCAGGGGATGCCAGGGCGTCTCCCCGCCGGCCGGCGGCAGCGTGCGGAGAAGGCCGGGGGCCGGGGCGCTTCCCCACCGGGACCTGACTCCCTCCAGCCATCTCCTGCCCGTCTCCGGTTCGAGCGGAGCATCGGGAGAGAAAAGCAGGTTCTGCTGATCCGGTTCGATGATGCCGCTCACCGCCAGCCACTGCACCGCCGCGAAGGCCGGATGGGCATGGCCCACATCGGTGAACCAGAAGAGCGGGGTGCCGGATTCGACCATCCGCAGCTGCAGGGCGCGCACCGCCCCGGGCCGGTTGTGCAGCTCATGCGGCGGGCGCTGGAGGCGCAGGCACTCGGCGGCCAGAGAACCGGCGGCCTCACCGATCGCCCACTCGACGGGATGGAGGCGGCAGGCCCCGGCTGCCAGCCGGGTGACGCCGATGTTTTTGGCGCCGGCGATGAGGTTGGCCCACCCCTCGGGGATAAGCGCACCAAGAGGCACCTGAAAAGGCCTGGTATCCACGAAACAGTCTTGCTCTTCCCCGCTGCTTCTGTGCAGGTCGATCCAGTACTTGCCGATGGCGACCGCGTCGGGGTAGAGACGTGCCCGGGCGTGCGGCTGCAGATCCGCTGCAATATCCTGCTCGCGGAGCTGATCGAGCGCCCGGATGCGGCGCGATTCGCGGATATAGGGGAACTGCGAGAGACCATCGGCGGTGCCGAGGAGATCCGGCCGCAGCTTGAGTTCGGGATAGCCCTGCCCTCCGTCATCGCGCGGGGCTTTTGTCTGCAGCCAGTGCAGAAACCCGAGGCTGAGCGCGCGCGCTTCGGCCAGGGATTTTTCCCGTTCCCGCCGGCTGACGCCGATCAAGCGACCGCCGCGATAGTCGTTGGCCTGCCAGTTGATCATGCTCAGATCGCGGGGATAGCGCTCCGGCCGGAACTGGCCGGCATCAATGAGTCGGCGGTAGGCCCAGAAGCTGCCCGGGGTTCCGGGGGCGGTAGCGAACATGCTGTAGATGCGCGGGGCGCCCCGGGCATCCTTCCCCGCGGCCAGCGTGTAGGGCTGGTTGTCGCGGTTCTCCTCATAACCCGGCGGTTTGGGGATGGTGTGGTTTTCGCCGGGGCAATATTCGACGATGAAGGGAAAGGTGAAGGACTGGATCCACTCCGGATGGGCCTCGGCAGGCGCGTGGGGCTCGCCGGTTTCGCTCTGCGCTTCTGCACCGGTGCGAAAGGGAACGCCCGCGAGCGGGAGGAGATCGCCCATCTCGCTGGCATCGATAAAATACGATGCGCGGCAGGCCAGCTCGGAGCCGCCGCTATCCGGCGCGATGATCACGGCTTTAATCCGCTCCGCCCCCACCTCCGCCCGCTTTAAGGTGTGGCGGGAAAAGATCCGGATCCGGCCGCTCCGGATAGAGGGCGCGAGCAGGCTCTCCAGCACCTCGAGGCCGATGCGGGGCTCGAAGGCGAGCCGGCTGACCCAGCAGCGGCCGGGATTGAAGCGGGGATCGGACGGTCCGCCAACCGCGAGCCCCTGATAATGCCGGCGGATCCCGCTGCGGAAACGGTAATAGGCGGCGGTGCCGCCGAACTCTTCGATCCACTCGTGTTCATCGAGGGCGGAGACGCCCTGGCTGGTCGCCTGGCCGCCGATCCAGTCGCAGGGTTCGGCGAGGATGACCGTGCAGCCCCATTCGGCGGCGCGCAGGGCGGCAGCGCAGCCGCCCAGTCCGCCGCCGGCGATAAAGATGTCGCTATGCAAGGTTCGCATCGGGTGTCGTTTTACTCAACTTCCGGTTAAATGCGCAACAGCATCAGAACGGCCGGGCCGGTTCGCGATAGGGTCCGTTGAGCAGGGCCCTGGCGAGCTTGCCCTTTTTTTTCCGCAGTCCCTCATAAAAGAAAAATACCTCGCCGTTGTATCCCATCTCGCGGTTGAAGCGGATGGCGCCGAGCAGATATTCAGGGTCGATAAGGTATTTGCCCAGTTTGATGAGCAGGCCGGGGTAGATCCTGGCGCCCGGCGCCGGCGGGGTGACGTTTTTCATCTCGAGCAGGGTGGCGCGGTATCTCTCCAGATCGTAGCGATAGACCTGCGGCACGACGAGGTCGGTATAGCCGCCGCGCATCCATGCGGGCCAATCCTGCAAGTACTCTTCGTAGCTCCAGGGATAGACACTCGGCGACCAGGAGACGATGAGAGCCGAATCGACGGCCTTGACCTCCCGATAGAGGGTGCCGGCAAAGGCATTGAGAATATCGGCGCGCCAGCGCATCCAGCCGGGATCGCGAGGATCGGCCGGCGGGTCCGCCCCCTGGTGCTGGCTGCGATAGAGGCTGCCGGTATAGTTATCGCCGCCGCCCTCGACGGGGTGGGCGGGCAGGCGGTCATCCCCCTGGATGCCGTCCACCTCATAGCCGCGCGCCACCTCGAGTACCAGTCCGCGTATGAAGGCCTGCACCTCGGGATGGTAGGGATTCATCCATTCAAAGCCGTTCTTGGTCAGCAGCCGGCCCTGGCGGTCCCTGGCCGCCCAGTGGGGTTTGGCGAGTAAAAGATGGCCGCCGTTCTCCTTGTAGGAGGCGGAAAAGCCGTATTCGAACCAGGGGATCACCTTGAGGCCGTTTTTGTGCGCCTCCTCGATCACTTCGGCGAGGGGATCACGGCCCCGGTGCGCCGGGTCGATGGGGATGCCGAAGAGCGAGTCCATGAGGGCGCTGGGATAGAGGGTGTAGCCCTGGTTCCAGACCACGGGGAAAACCACGTTGAAGTGGTGGCCGGCGAGAAAGCGCATCGCTTCGGCGATGTTCTTGCGGCTGAATAGGACCTTGCTGTCGACGTCGGTCAGCCAGACCCCGCGCAGCTCCGGCTGCGCTTCCTGGGCCGGTGAGAGCGCGGCCATGCCCAAGCAGATTAAAAGGGTGATCTTCGCCCGGCGCATTATGCTCCTTTCAGCTTCTCCAAAAGATCTTTTTGCGGGTGAAAAACGCCGTCACCGCCGCAGCCAAAAGGGTGACCAGGAGTCCCTTGATAAAACCCGGCCAGGGGGTCACCGCCAGCCGGTTGAGAAGGGCTCCGAGCGAGGTGAGGGCGGGCAGAGCGGCGGGCCCGGAGAAAGGGATCTGCCCCGAGAGGATCATGCCCATGATCGCCAGGCCCCGCAGGGCATCCAGTGCATCCGCTCGCAGTTCCATGGTCATCTCTCAGCGCGCGAGGATCAGTTTAAGAGTTTGCAGCGCCGGGCCCGCGGCGAGGCGGGCGATATAGACTCCGCTCGGCCATCCGGCGGCATCGATGGTCCGCCGGTGCGTCCCTGCAGCGGCCTCCTCGTCCATCACGCGTAACATCTCGCGGCCGCGCAGATCGAAAACCGCCAGCGTCAACCGCTGCGGCCGATCGAGGGTGAAGCAAAGGGTCGCGCGGCTGTTGAAAGGATTGGGATAGCTGCCGAGCAGGTGATAGTCCGTGACGCCGCCGGTTGGCGCAGCCACGACTCCGCTCCAGCTGAGTTTTTTGCGCAGCAGGGCGGAGAATTTTTCGATCGTGACCACTTCGATCTCCTTGCCCAGCACCGGATCGCTCTGCAGTTTCTGCACGACCTGGCCAAGCCGCTCCACCGAGAGGTCAGCCGTGCCGGCGGGCCAGCTGCCATGGTCATCATGGAAGAAGCGCTGATAACCGGCGAGGAGAAAGCCGGGTTTGGCCTTGCCTTTGAGGCTGTTGAGGATGCGCCGGGCCATGGCATCCAGATCGCCGGTGTCGCCGTAAAAGGTGCCGTCGTTGACATGGTTGTAGAGCAGGGCGCCATAGCGGGTCGTGGGGTACTGGTTGGCCAGCTGGGGGTCGTAGAGCAGGGTGAGCTGGGCGTTGACATCCCCGAGAAACCGCCCCAGCCGGTTGAAATCAAAGCTGTTGTAAAGATCGACGCCGCGGAAAAAGAGGCGGCCGTTGGGGGCGTAGTGTTTGTACGCATAGAAATCGCGGATGCCGAACGCCTCCATCAGTCGCCGGGTTTGGCCGACTGCGTCCGGCCAGACATTTTCATCCCAGAGGTCCGGGTAGACATAGCCCAGGGGCGACATCACGCTGACAAAGCCGTCGTTGGCTGTGGCGGTGTCGTAGTAATATCGGGCGATGAAAGGGCAGAGGTCGAAGAGATGGAGGTTCCAGCCCCACGAGATCGGCACCGAGCCGCGGTGGGGTGAGAGCCAGGCTCCGGCCTGGAAGGTGAGCGCCCAATTGGAGGCGTCGCCCTCCGAAGAGACAAAAACGAGATAATATTTATCTTCCAGCTGCACCTGCTCTGGTCCGGTTTGCGCCGGCGGCACAAGCGGCCGCCGCTCGGCCGGAAAGGCGGCGTGCCAGGAGAGGTTGTTCTGCAGGGTCTCGTGAAAAGCCCCGCCGAAGGTCGCGATCCACTGCACCAGGGGTTCAGGGTCCATCCAGCCGTAGACGTGGAAGATGCGATCGGGATTTTTATTCTGCATGAAGGTGAGCAGGCGTTCGAGCAGCTCGACCCGGGCTGCGGGCAAAGCGAGGAAATTGACGCCGCCCGGGGGATCCCCGGCCAGGTTGAGCTGGAACATGCGCTGGTGAATGGTGAAATCGGTGATCTCGCGAATGTAACACTTGTCTGGATTGCAGAGGGGCAGCAGCGTGCGCAGACCCCAGTCGACCAGGGCAAGATAGCGCCTTTCCTCCTCCTGCGAGGTATCGTTCCAGGGGTGGCTTTTAAGCTCGAGCCGGGCCGGCACGCGCACCGGCGGATCGCCATCATAGGCATCCTCCACCAGGACGGAGTCGGTGAGCGCAAAACCGAGGGCGCGGGCGGTCGCCTCGGGCAGGGGCAGGCAGCCGGTCAAGCCGCCGATCAGGGCGGCGTATTCGCCTTGCCAGAAAAAGGACTGGCCGGAGAAATTGCCCCAGCGCCGCGGTTCGTAGGTGATCACCCCCTTTATCCGGCTGCGGTAGCGCTCGACCAGATCAGCAAAACTGGTGATGCGGGTGAAGGTCACACCGCCCCGCTCATGATAGAGCTTTTCCCAGGTTTCATCGGTCTCTGCGTAGCTCCAGGCCTCGCGGACATTGGCGAGATACAATTCGGCGCCATCGCGGTTGACGATGCCGGCCAGGGTCAGGGCGGCCAGCCGGTAGGTGTCGGCGGCATTTTTGCCGTCAAAGAGCACCGCTTGCATGGATTCCGCGTGCGCAGCGTTCAGGACGAGGAGTAAAAACAGGCACGTGAAGGATGAGCGCTTCTTCATCCGTCCACGAGAGTGCAGCTTTTTGCAGGGAGCGCTTCCAACGGCCATTGATTAAACCTCGGGGTAGTCGCGATCGGTGGCGTTCGGCTGATTTCCTGCCGGATCTGCTGCAATATAGCAACTGCGCGCTTTATGAAACAAGAAAAAAATTGGCTGGACGGCTGCTGATGCCAAAATGAACGGATATCATTTGCACGATGAGAAAAAATATTGTAATTTCAACAAGAGAGAGTGATTCATTCTGTTCCGCGAATCGGGAGAGCTGATATGCGAAAAGATACCCTGATGCTGCTTGGCCTGTTCCTGGCCGTTTCCACCCTCTTTTCCCAACCCGCCAACTTTTCCCGGGTGGATGGCCCGGTCATCCGCGGCGGCGACGGAGAGGAGATTCTGCTCCGCGGCACCAACCTCGGCAACTGGCTCAATCCCGAGGGCTATATGTTTCAGTTCAAGCGGGTCAACTCTTTCCGGCTCATCGACCAGGCGCTGAAGGAGCTGGCCGGGGCGGACGAGGT
>ENA-UOWO01003301-UOWO01003301.1-activated-sludge-metagenome-genome-assembly--contig:-NODE-3301-length-18829-cov-8.146000_pt1 | contig 18829 bp, 8 predicted proteins | sample MGYA00238148_ERZ761564 | MGnify/ENA primary metagenome ERZ761564 (study PRJEB28885, sample SAMN05720194) | activated sludge metagenome | isolation source: Anaerobic digester | place: USA...
GTCCTGTTTCAACTCCAGGTGGAACTAACCAGAGCCTTAGCATCACTGTAGGTGGTGGTTCTGATGCAACTCCATTAAATGACAACTCACTCCAGGCTTTAGGTACTAACTAAACCATATTATTGATAACAAAAAAAATCAAAATGAAACTAATTAAATTAATGCTGTTGTTATTCCTCGGAGCTTTTGCAGCTACAGGTGTATCAGCCCAGGCAAACGTGACCTTAAATATGCTCACGCTGAACAGCGGAGACATTATACTCAATGGGTCGGGAACTTTACAGGCTACTGTAGGTAATACCGGTCCTAATACAGCTATTCCAAATGGAAGGCTGAATGTTCAGATCAGTGTTCCATCAACCATCAGCATTGCAGCTACACAAAGTGGCTTGCCTGCAGGATGGACAGTTACCAATAACAACGGATCAGTGATCAATATTTGTAACAGTTCTACTACTGTTCCTGTTGGTACTGCCGCCCAGTTGCTGATTGCTTTACAGGGAGGACCTGCTTTAGCAAGTGGTCAACAGATTTCTGGCCAGATATCTTTCAGAACAAATTGTTCTGCTCCAGGTTCATTATCTGGTGATATCGGTGCGGATAACTCAAGCCAGGCTGGTTTCTCTGTAGTGGCTGGTGCAGCTTGTAACGTTACAGGCGCAACTGCTGTTGCAGGTACCATTTCATGTAATGGTGGCACAACTTCCGTAACTGTTTCTGCTACTACTACTGGTGCCACAGGCGCATTAGAATACAGCATTGGTGGTGCATTCCAGTCAAGCGCTGTATTTACTGGTGTTGCTGCAGGTACTTACACAGTAACTGCAAGAGAAGCAGGTAATACTGCTTGTTCCGGAACAGGTTCAATTACAATTGCTCAGCCAACTTTGCTTACTGCTTCTAACACATCTACTGCAATTTTATGTTTTGGTGGTTCATCAACTGTTGTAATTTCAGCAGCAGGTGGTACGGCACCATACACAGGCGAAGGCAGCTTTACTCAGTCAGCAGGTACACAAACTTATACTGTAACTGATGCTAATGGTTGTACTGCTACAACAACTGTAACTGTTTCTCAGCCAGCATCAGCAGTTGCTGCTTCTTCTACACAAACGCCTATCGTTTGCGGTGGCTCATCTACTGTTGTTATTTCAGGAACAGGCGGTACTGCACCTTATACAGGTACAGGTACTTTCTCACAACCAGCCGGTTCACAAACCTATACTGTAACTGATGTAAATGGATGTACTGCTACAGTTACCGTGGTAGTTACAGCACCTAATGGTCCGGTTGTTACATTTACTCAATCTCCGGTAGCATGTTTTGGTGGTTCTTCTACTGTTGTTGTTTCAGCAACAGGTGGTACTGCTCCTTACACAGGTGATGGCTCATTTACACAAGCAGCAGGCACTACACAATCTTATACAGTAACTGACGCTAACGGTTGTACTGGAACAGTTTCTGTTACAGTTAACAATCCTGCACCAGTAGCCGTACCAACTATTACCAGCATTAACAATGGTAACGGCACATTCACATTAACTGCAGGTAACTTTACAGGTTCTTTGTTGTGGAGCACAGGTGCAACAACTTCAAGTATTCTTGTATCTGTTGCAGGTACATACACTTTAACTCAAACAGTTGGAGCTTGTACAAGTGCAGCAGCTTCTCAAACAGTAACCATTGGCAATGCAATTGCTGATCCTGCTGTTGGTCAGATGTTCTTTACAACACTGGCAGATGCCAGCACAAGTGCCAATACATTGTTGTTTACGCAGGATTACAAACTGAATGTTCCAGTGTATAACCTGAACCAGTTTACTTCTATTCCTTCAAGTGCCATCAACTTCAGGATCAACCTGGGTACAAGGATCCGTTTGGATGCAGCCTATAACCTGGCTACTGCTCCTTTGAGCCAGTACTTTGCATTCACTCCTTCTATTGTTGCTGACAGCCAGATCATCACTGGTGTGCAGATTGCTGAAATACCTGCTGATTTCGACGGTATCGCCGTATTCCAGGTAGAAGGTACTTTGTCTTGTACGTCAAGAATTTCTTCCCAGATCGTTATTACCAATTCTTCTGCCTCTTTAACAGATGAAGATCTGAATAACAACCTGGCAACATTACAGTACACACTGCCTGTTACAATCAGCGCTACAGCTGTTAACGTAACTTGTAATGGTGCTGCTGATGGTAACATCACAGTTGTTACAAGTCCTGGTGTAACTTATGTTATCAGGAATGCTTCTAACGCTATCGTAACAGCGCCATTGGCTCCTGGTACTTATACTGTGGAAGCTACAGCAACAGGTGATGCTCCATTAAGCAATACTTGTATCACCACATCTTCAGTTGCAATTACTGAACCAGCAGTATTGGTTACAACAGTGATCGGTACAACTGCAGCTATTTGTAACGGTGGCAACACTGGTACTATCACGGTAAGTTCTGTAGGTGGAACTGCTCCTTACGCTTATGTAATTGCAGGCCCAACTGTAAACACCACTGGTGCAACAACTGGTGTGTTCACTGACTTAACTGCAGGCAGCTACACCATCACTACTACAGATGCTAATGGATGTATTGCAACTGCTACTGCTACTGTAGGTCAGCCAAGCGGTACTAACACAGACCTGTCACTGGGTAGCGATATCACAGGAAGCATGTTTGCTACTAACGGTACCTCGCAAACGATTGTGTATAACATCTCTGAAATTGCCGGTAACCCAGCAGTTGGTGATACTTTGAGGATCACTAAAGTGGCAGGTTTCGACATCACATTCAACGATGCAATCACAAGCGTTGTGGTAACACCAACTACTTACACGCTGGACAATCCAAACTGGAAAGTAGACAACAGCAACCCGGCGTTTGTTTCTATCATTAAAAAAGCAGCCGGTAACTTACCTGGTCCAGGTACAATTGGTTGTGGCGAAACAGTATTCATCTCAGTTACCTTAACACGTAACACTACTGATATCTCCACCTTCCCATTAAGTGCAAGGATAAGGAAAGCAGATGGTGAACTGAATTTGAGCAACAACTTCAATTCAATCATTTTCACTGCTGAGTAATCAAAAGCATCCTGCCAAAGGGGTTTGAAAAAATCCCTTTGGTTTCTTTTAAAAATTAAATAAAAAAACATGAAAGCAAAAATGATAAAAAAGACGGCTAAAGGACTGTTGCTGTCTTCGGTATTGTTTTGTTCTTTACATGGTAATGCACAGAAAAGGGCAGTGATGAGTGATCCAAAACTGGGTGGTATCTCTTTTACAGATATGTCTGGTTTTCAATTGAACGAAGCCTATGTGCAGCCTGGTGAACTCATCAGGATGAAAATACCGGTAATGAACAGCAACCACGGTGAAGCTTTGCCAGCCGGAAGCTGTAAAATAAAAATTGGACTGGGATCCAAACTGGTGCTTGATCCTGCTTATGACCTTAACAGTGCTGCCATGAGCAGTTACTTCAGGTGGTCATCTTCTATGAACAGTGGCCAGTTGCAGATAACAGGTGAACTGACCGCACCATTGCCAGCCAATGTGGATGATGTGGTGGTAGCTTTTAAAGTAATGGGAACTGCAGAAGGCAGGTCAACGGTTACGGCTAACTTCCTTGTTAGTAACCACAACACCAGGACGGTTGTGTCTGATGAAGATGGTACAAACAATACTTCTTTTATTCACTACACGGTTACCAATAAACCAGCTCCTGTATCAGTTACATCTATCAACGACATCGTAAAAGATGGCTGTACCATGAGCGTTTCTTTTTCTACTGACCAGGAGATCAATCTCAGCAGGTACGAAGTGGAAGTGAGCAAAGATGGAATAGCTTTTGAAAAAGTATCCAGCTTATCAGCCGCAGGTAATCTTACTTATGCAGCTTCTTTTGAATTGCCGGCAGCTTTGCAGGCTCAAAAGCTGTTTGTAAGAATAAAAGCGGTAATGGTAAACGGAAGAACACTGTTCAGCGATACAAAAAATGCGAACGGTCTTTGTAAGAAAACTGCGATCAGGCTGAGTTTGTATCCAAATCCGGCATCAGGTATCAGCAAAGTTACGATCAATGCTTCCGAAGGATTCTTCGATGGCAAGTACAGGCTGAAAATGATGGACATGGCTGGCAAGACCGTGGTAACAAAAGATGTTGCCCTTGCAGGTGTTCAGAATTTTTTGTTTGAATTTGGAAACATTGCAGCAGGCAAATACCTGGTACAGGTTAGCGATGAAGCGAATGCTGTATTGGGTGTGTTGAAGTTCGAAAAGCTGTAACAACGGCATTCCGTATAAATAATAATTGAGTAAAAAGTGAAGCATGCATGGGCGAAAGCCGTGCATGCTTTTTTGTTGTTAATGATTTAGTGATGATTTGGTAACAGCTTTCACTGCACTGCCTGTTTAACTTTGATCGTAATATAAAATCGGGTTGCTGTGGTCCTGCAACGCTGCTTTTTGCACTGCCCTGTGCCTGCTGTAAAAAACTAATACCGGCAATGAATAATATCTTTCTGAAAATACTGGAAGAAGAAAGGATGCATTTACTCGAAAGATTGTCTGTAATTGAACAGGCGATCTTTACTTATAAATCTGCAGTGGCTGAACCTGCCAGTGGTATTTATGTAAATGTAAATTCGCTATTAAATGATCCGGGTGAAAGTTTTTTTCAGAAATACAGTCATTATAATATGGATGCATCTACCAGGAATAAGATCCTTTTTATTATAAAAACAGAGAGCCGTTTTTTACATGTGAGGGAAATTGCGAGGATCATGCAGTTATTGGAAGAGGGGGAAACATTGCAACAGGCGATAAAAAAAATATCACCGGCACTTTCATTTTTAAAGAAGTTGCCCGATACCCCATTGATCAGTGTTGCAGCCGAAGGATTGCACTTTAATACATTCTGGGGCTATAAGGACTGGATAACCGGTGAAGGTGAAATTGCCGGCGCATTTATGTACAACGAATCAGAAATAACAAAGAGAAAACGGCAGCTTTCTGCCTGAGTTTCTTTCATATTAGTTTTGGGCAATTTGAATGCTGTTGTGCTAAGTCGGCAGCAAACGACAAAGGCCGGTTGAATATTCAACCGGCCTGTTTATTATTTACAACCAACCCCTTTTCTTACATCCCTACGGCGGCTCTTAGCCCCGTCGGCGGTTCAAACCTTAAACCCTGACGGCCGTTCTAAGCCCCGTCGGCGGTTCGAACGAAATGATTACTCGATCAATTTAAAAGGTATTCCAATTCATCCAGTAATTACTGTTTCTGTAAAGTAAGAATCACCGGGTTATTTTGATCGTTTACCAGCTTGATTATATATTGACCAGCCGCCAGTTTGCCCACCGGGTAATCAAATTGCTGCTCACCGTTGAACAAGAATTGATTGGTTGACTGAAGGCCACCCTTCATATCATATAACAGTACCGTGTACCTGCCGGTAAAATTTCCTTGCAGTACTTTTATTGTTATATGATCCTGTTGGTGCACAGGATTGGGATAGATAACATGAGTGGATTGCCGGCGGTTGCAAAGCGCATTAACAGTTTTTGTATTGCTGTATTTAAAAGTACCATCCCTGTCAACAGATTTGATCCTGATATACAGAACCGAAGCTGACAGGGCAGGAGAAATGCTCAGTTCCTGGGTATACCGTAAACGGTTAGACGCAGTCAGTGTGGCTGCCTGCGTAAATGACCGTCCGTCTTTGCTTGTCTCAATATCAAAGTGGCTCACATTGATCTCGTTTTCTGCAGTAAATGAAATGTTGAGACTGCAATTAGTATTTACGGCAGCAAATTCACTGATATTTACCGGGATAGGAATGGGAGGAATTATTTTATATTGCCTGAAGGAAGTATTGTTAGACGGGTCTTCGTCAGACAGTATTACTTGTGTATTATGATTGGAAACAAGAAAGTTCGTGGTGATAGTGGAATACTCAAGCACATCGCCCAGCACATTAAATTTTGCAATAGCCGAATAGTTGGCCGGGAGCGGAGCCACCAGTTCCCCGGTTAATTGTACCTGCCCGCCAACAAACGCAGAAGTCCATTGAAAGAACTGGCTGCTGTTTACAGCAGACAGATCAAAGCCGGGCGCCAGGATCATTTTTGTACCAAGACCAATTTTTATTTTGCAACTACCCGCTGGCAAACCATTGCCTGCTGCCAGGTTCCTGATGGGTACATTCAGCTGGGCTATATATCCAAGCGGCATGGTGTCAACAATACTATTGCCTGCCAGGTCAGTAAACGATACCTGTTCTACAGCAGGATCCGCAATAAGTTGAGCAGTTGAGTTAAATGACAAAAAAAGCAGTGCGATCAAAAAGGTATTTCTCATAATAGAACCAGTTATAAAAATTAAGTTGTAGCAGTAGCTGGATTAAGGAGCTTTACAGGAGCACAAAAGTAATTTTTTAAAAGCTGGGCTATATTATGCTAATGTTGTCTTTAAATTATCAATATGCAGGCGCTCGAAAAACTTAACATTGAAAAAAGCGGGCAAACATTATTTTTACATTAAATAATTGTTTCCTAAAAAATAAACATATGGCCGTTATCAAAAAAGCAGCAAAAAGTAAAAAATTATCAAAGAAAGAAAAAATTGCGGCAGTAAGCGCCCTGCTGAAACCCGTTCTGGCAAAATTTGAAAACGAAATAGGGGAGAAGAAGTTTGAAAAGAAAATAAAAGAAGCTGCAAAGCTATTTGCAGGTGCTATGAAAAGTCCCGCTGCTTCAAAGGCAAAGCCGGTTGTTAAAAAAGCGAAGGCAGCCAAAAAAGCACCAGCTTCCAAAAAATCACCAGCAGCCAAAAAAGCCTGATCACGTATGATTTCCCTTTAAAGGGATGGTCAATATAAATGAAGCATTGCTGTTTTTTTCAGAAAAATCAAGTGTGGCATGCAGTACATTGAGTTTGTCAGATAATTCTTTCCGTTGACGGAGATTGTTGAGCTGCTCCAAATCCATTGCAGCTGTATCAAACTCCAGCATATAAATGAGAGATGAGTTTTCATAACGGATATGGATACGGTTGTTATTGCCGCCTGAGCGCACCACGTTGGTGATGCCGTTTTTAAATAACCAGAAAACATCTTTTCTCTTCTCCATGTTTAATTGAACGCTGTCCAGGTTTTTATCCACCAGCAGGTCTATCTGCACCTGGTGACGGCTTTGTAAGAGGGCAATGTATTCCTTCAACCGCAACATAAAGTTTTGCATGCTGTCGTTGCCCGGGTCAATACTCCATAGGATATCCGCCATAGCAAGGGTCATGTTCTGGCTCTTGGTATGGATCTGTTCTATAAACTCTTTTGACTTTTCCGGTTCACTACCCGCTTTCATTTTGGCCATTTCACTCAATACAGAAATATTGTCCAGCGTGGCGCTGATATCTTTATGCAGGTTGCCTGCAATATTGCTTCTCATCTGTTGAATGGCTTCCCTTCTTTTCATCCGCCAATGATCAAACCAAAGAAAGATACCGCCAATACATAACAGGATCAAACTGTAAAACCACCAGGTTTTCCAAAAAGGTGACCTTACATGAATTATAAGCCTGCTGATCCTGTCATCTTCCCGTCCTTCACCATTGCGGCTTTTTAGCAATAAGGTATACTTGCCAGGCGGCAGGTATTGGTAAAGGATCATATCGTTGTCTGCCACTTTCCATGTTTTGTCAAGCCCTTCCAGCAGGTACAAAATGGAGTAGTTGTCACGGAAGTGCAGGTTACTTAATTCAATTTTTATAAAAGTATTGTCATACTCCAGTGTGAGTTGTGGCAAAGCTTTTATGGAGTCCGCATTTAATGCTTTTTCGTTCAGCACAAGTCCTGTGATGATAACTTCCGGTGCCGTAAAACTGTCGATTGTTTTTTCCGGGTCAAATACCAGGAAATCATGTGGCGTACCCACCATCACCCGTCCATCCCTCAATACGGTGCCGGCAGATACCTGCAGCACATTGTTGACGATGCCATCTGTAATGCCAAAAGTAACATACAGTGGTTTTTGAATATCGTTGAGCCTGAATAAGCCGCCATCCAGTGTTACCCATAGCTTTTTCTTTTTGTCTGTTATAAATCCTGTGATATGTTCTGCAGGGAGGTCAGCTGCTGCTGACAGATAACGGAATGTATTGGTTCGGTTGTTTAATATACAGATGCCATCGCTTGCAATTAAGTAAGTGCTGTCGTTGTATTGCACAATATCAGTAGCACCATCATTTAATAAACCATCATTCTTATCCACTGTTTCTTTAAAATGCCGCAGCTTTTTTCCATCAGCATCCAGTTCATACAAACCATCCATGGCAGTACATACCCACAAATGCTTTTTATTGTCCTCATACAATTTCATTACATCCGTCACATCGGTCAATATGGTGGAAAAGGCAGTGGGATCATTCCAGTTGCCATTTTTACATCGAACTAACTTGCCGGGATTAGTGCCGATCCATACATCGCCGCTTTGATGTTCCAGCAACTGCGTGATCGTTTCTCCAGCCAGCAAAGGATGTTGCAGTGTATAGCATTTCTTCGCAGCAGGTTCATATATTTTTATATCGCCGGGCTGTGTACCAATCCATACTTCTCCATTGCGGCGCTCCATCATATAACTTACATGCAAACTTTTATTTTCCGGCGCTGCAGCTGTAACAGGATTGGGTATTGGCTGCAATGCATTGTTATAGGAAAACACACCTGCCCCCCAGGTGCCAACCCAGATGCCATTATTTTTTGTTTCCACGATGGCTGAAACCGCGTTGTTATATACAGTGGTGTCCTGCAATCTTTTATTGGGGACATTACTAAAAAACTGGGCTTCCATATTAAAGCGGTACAGCCCTTTATTGGTGCTGACCCACACATTTCTTTCCGCATCCTCATACATATCGCTGATCATATCATAGTCGATACCGTTAGGCAAAAAGCGGTTGCTGCTGATATGTACAAACCGGTTTTCCTGCAAGCTATACCAGGCAAGCAACCCCATGCCATATATCCAGGTGGTGCCGTTGCCCTGTTGAAAAATATGCCATATCTCGTAATAACTGTCAGCCTTATACGCTCTTATCTTTTCAAATTTCTGCAGTTGGTTACGGGTTTTGTTGTACCAGTATAACACTGGTGCAGCCGCAGTAAAAGGCATCCAGTTTACCAACCACCAGCTGCCATCTTTTGATATAAATGGATACCGTGCATTTTTTACAGCACAGAAACTGTCCAGCACGGCATTGCTGATATTGTGCTGTGCGGTTGATTTGAACTGATCGGATTTGCGGTCATAAATTATTGAACCCTGTTTGCCAGTAAATAATAAAGTGCCATTGGCCTTGTCAGTAGCCATATCACTGATGCTGTAACCTGCCGGTAAGGGTGGCAGGGGCCAGGAGGCAGTAAAAGTTCTGGTGGCTTCATTTAAAAGGAATTGTGTGGTGCCGGCAAACAGCACCAGCTGGCCCTTGTCGTCTTCTGTTATTTTTTTTATAGTACTAACGTTTCCGGTTATCTTAAAATCAGTGTAGGTGAAATTTTGTGTATTAAAAATACCTGCCTGTTTGTCGAACAGTAACCATAAGCGCTGTTTTGAATCGATAAAAAGATGGTTGACCGTGTTTTCAGCAATGGAAGTTGCATCACCGGGTTGGTGCCGGAAAGTTAGAAAGCGGTTGCTGTCATAGCGCTGCAACCCGTTTTGTGTAGCCACCCACAGGAAACCCTTTTGATCCCTTATTGTTTGAAACACCGTATTAGAAGCAAGTCCCTCCCCGGTGGTGATACGGGTGAAGATAAGCGGATTGGGAACCTGTGCAACAACGGCTGTACAGCACCAGGTTAAAAGAAGAATAAACAGTAATGGTTTTATCCGCATAGACGATGGCTTGGCATCAAAAGTAATATATGTTTATGCGAAACAAAAAATGGTATGAAGGCTTTTTTAAATAGCTGACTTACATTTTATCTTATACCAGGAAACGATTGTAGTGTGGGTAAGTGGATCGAAAAGACACCGAAGTTGTTTTTTCCCTGTGTTCTCCCAATCCCTATTTGCCGGCAGGCAAGTCTGCGTGGTACTAGTGCCCGCTGAGTGGCTCTCGTGTCCGGTCCGTTATGGCTGGTACTTTGCTAATACCGGTTATATTCGCCAGGTGCTGAATAATATTAAAAAAATATTGTAATTAATATTGACCTATACCGCCTGTTCGGCGATATCATCCATATTGATCCCAGAATGGCTTTCGTCATAAATACATTCGCCATTACGGATCACTAATACCTGGGGAGATTCGTGGTAAACGGAAAAGGTTTCAGCTACAGCATCTGAAACGTTACGGTGACGGATCAGGTCGAGATAATAAAAGACCGCATCAGGAACGGATTCACTTCGTTCAAGCCTGTTTTTAGCGATGCCGCTCACACTGCAGCGGGTGCTGTGTTTAAATATAACCTGCGGTTTTTCTTTGGACCTTTCTTTTATAAGGCCAAGTTGCTCCTTGCTGTCTAGCTCAATCCAGTTCATGTATAAATAGTTTGTGCAGGAGACTGCTATTGGGCTATCATTGGGCATCCGGTTCCTTTTCTGCTGGGGCCGCAAGAGCTTAATAATGTGATGCCAGAAACCAGTAACAGTGCGATAATAATGATCTTCTTCATATATAAATTTACTTTGAGGTGTATTTCGTGTCAAAGATACAGATACATACGTAAACGTCCGTTTGCCGGGTTTTATTTTAACGCTGACTTAGTGTTTCGTCACTAAAATGAAGTTGAAACACTGGTAAAAAATATGCAATGTGAAGACGCTGTTTAAAAAAATAGGGTAGAAATACGGTGGTAATAAGAAAAAAGTTCTATTTTTCACTTTCCGCCCCCTATTCTAACAACGTTAACTTGCAGCCAGCAAATAAGAATGTAACTGATTTTTGCAACAGCAAATTGAACGTCGTATGCGTATACACCAACTGCAAATTTTTATCATCAGCCATCTATATTGTAAGCGCACAATTAACTTATCATTAATTAATGAAGATCTGGAACCCAAAGTTTTGACCAGAGTAGTTTTTGACCTAACCTTGCCGTTCAGTACTCAAAAAGAAATTAAATAATAAACTTAAATAAACGTGAATATGAATAATTCTACAACAAGCAAGTTATTGACCGGGAAATTATTTTACAATTGCTTGCCTTTTATTCAGAAAAGGATTATTAAAATTTGTGTAGCAGCTATTTTGTCGTTAGTGCTGAATGCTCCAAACGTTCAGGCACAGGTTGTAACGGAAGATTTTAGTTACGCTGCCAGCTCATTGATTACAGCTAGTGGCTGGACAGCTATTAGCGGTGGTGGCACAAATGCTATTACTGTTACAAGCCCCGGCCTCACGTACAGTAGTTATGCAGGGTCAGGCGTGGGCAACGCAGTTTCTTTGGTAACAAGCGGGGAGGATGATTCTAAAACCTTCACAGCAATAACATCAGGAACAGTATACTATTCCGCTATGATCAATTGCACGGCAGCACAGGCAGGTGGTGATTATTGTCTTGCGCTGAACGGAAGTGTTTTTTCAGGGAGGTTGTATTTAAGGTCCAGCGGTGCAGGTTTTGTTATTGGTGTTTCAAAAACAAGCGATGCAGCACCCACTTATGACGCAACCGTGAGGACCTTTGGAACTACCTATTTTATCGTGGTAAAATATACTTATGTAACAGGTGCTACAAATGATAATTCAAATTTATGGATAAACCCTGCTGTGGGCGGTACTGAAACGGCGGCAACCGTTGCAAATGTTACAAGCGCTTCGGCGGATGCATCAAGTCTGTCTTCTATAACTTTACGACAAGGATCAGCTGGAAATGCAGCAACTGTAAGAGTGGACGGCATCAGGGTGGGTACAACCTGGGCATCTGTAACACCATCAGTTAGTACGGTTTCTGACCCACCAACTGGTGTATCTGCCGTTGCTGGAAACGCTGAGGCTACGGTTTCCTTTACAGCACCCGTTTCTGATGGCGGCTCAACTATAACATCTTATACAGCCACTTCAACACCAGGGTCATTTACCGGTACTGTAAACCAGTCAGGTAGCGGATCAGTTGTAGTTGCTGGATTAACTAACGGCACTGCTTATACTTTTACTGTTACAGCAACAAACGGGGTTGGCACCAGTGCTGCCAGTAACACTTCTAACAGTGTTACACCTTTTACCGTACCGGATGCGCCCACTATTGGTACTGCAGTAGCAGGTAACGGACAGGCAACGGTGCCTTTTACGGCGCCGGTTTTTGACGGTGGATCTCCAATAACATTCTATACAGCTACTTCCACGCCGGGTGGTTTAACAGGTATTTTAAACCAGGCTGGCAGCGGTTCAATAGTAGTGTCAGGCCTCACTAACGGCACACCTTATACTTTTACTGTTACTGCCACCAACGCAGCGGGTCCTGGTGCAGCAAGTTCAGCATCTAATTCTGTTACACCTACTTCCGGGCCAACTGTGCCGGATGCCCCTGGTATAGGCACCGTTACTGCAGGTAATGGCCAGGCCACTGTTCCCTTTACAGCCCCCGTTTCAAATGGCGGATCTGCCATTACATCTTACACAGCCACTTCCACACCGGGTGGGTTTACTGGTACAGTTAACCAGTCAGGTGATGGGTCTATTGTAGTATCCGGGTTAAGTAATGGCACAGCTTATACTTTTACTGTAACTGCCACTAACGGTATCGGAACAAGTGCGCCCAGTAATCCTTCTAATAGCGTTACGCCGGCTACAGTTCCAGATGCACCAACCATTGGTACAGCCACAGCGGGCGATGGACAAGCAACTGTATCCTTTATTGCTCCGGTCTTTAATGGCGGCGCAGACATTACTTCCTATACAGCCACCTCCTCTCCCGGCGGATTTACTGGTTTCGTTAACCAGGCCGGCAGCGGTTCAATAATAGTGCCCGGGTTAACTAACGGTACTCCATACACGTTTACCGTTACAGCCACTAATTCTGCCGGCACCAGTTCGGCAAGCAGTGCATCCAACAGTATAACTCCTGCAAGCGTGCCGGATGCCCCCATTGTGGGAACTGCCACAGCTGGCAACGGACAGGCAAGTATAGATTTCACAGCTCCATCATTTGATGGTGGTTCAGCAATCATTTCTTATACAGCTACTTCTACTCCAGGCGGAATTACCGGTTCGGTTAACCAATCTGGCAGTGGAACAATAACAGTTACCGGGCTGAGTAACGGTACTGCTTACACATTTACTGTAACTGCCACAAACGCAATTGGCACAAGTACTGCAAGTGCTGCATCAAACAGTGTAACGCCGGTAACTATACCGGGCGCTCCTACCGGAGTAACAGCGGTTGGTGGCGATCAGGAGGCTACAGTTTCATTTATTGCACCAGCTTCTAACGGTGGCTCAGTGATAACTTCTTATACAGCTACTTCTTCACCAGGTGGAATTACAGGTACTGTAAATCAATCGGGCAGCGGATCAATCGTTGTAACAGGATTAACTAACGGAACACCTTACACTTTCACCGTTACAGCAACAAATGCTGTAGGCGCCGGCCCTGCAAGCACTGTGTCTAACAGCGTAACTCCGGCTTTCGTACTGCCGGTAATTGCCAAATGGACATTTGAGGGAACAACTATTAGCGGAACAGGGCAAACACCTACCATCAACAGCACAACAGCACAGCAAGGTGGAAATACAACTGGGTCAGTTGTATCCGGTAGCCATGCAAGTGCCAGCACTGGATGGTCCTCTGTTTCAGGTAACGGCTCTGCACAGGCAATTAATTCTAACAACTGGGCCATCAATGATTATGTTCAATTCCAGGTAAATACCCAAAGCTATTCCCAGCTGCAGGTTAGCTACGATCATACCGGAAGTAATACCGGTCCGAGAGATTTTATTTTAAGGTATAGTACTGACGGAACTAATTTCACCACTTTTGGATCCCAGTTTAGTATAACAAATGACAGTTGGTCTCCATCTGGCGCTCCAAAACCTGCATCTAACCGTGTTTTTGACCTTAGCAGCGTTACAGAACTTAATAATCAAAGTGCAGTGTATTTAAGATTAGTTGTAAATAGCGGTCTCAATATTAATGGAGCAGCTATAGCATCAGGGGGTACCAGCAGGATAGACAACTTTACTGTGTCTGGTTTATTGGTAAATGATTACACCATCACCGCCACTGCTCAAACAGCAGGCGGATCTATTTCTCCTGCAGGCGCTGTTGTAGTTACCGCAGGTGCTGATCAAACCTTTACCATCACACCTGATGTATGTAATGATATTGCAGAAGTGGTTATCGACGGTGTAACTTCTTTAGGTGCTGTAACAGAATATACTTTTGAAAATGTAAGTGCCAACCATACCATTGATGTATATTTCAATCCAAGTACCTCTACTACCTGGACGGGCTTGACGAACAGCAACTGGGATGAAGCCGGCAACTGGAGCAGTTGCGTACCAAACGCATCGCTGGAAGTAACCATCGCAGCAGGTACACCCAATGCACCCGTATTGAATGTGGATGCAGAAGTAAATAGTTTAACGATCGCAGACGGAGCAACATTGTCGCTCAGCAATAAAACATTGACCATTAACGGTGGATTTACAGGCACAGCATCCTCTACGCTCACAGGTTCGGATGAAGCCAGCCTTGTACTGAATTCATCTGCTTCTTTAATATCTTCAGCCCCTATAAGACTTAAAAATCTTGTGATCAATGGAGGTGTTACCACATTGGCTTCAGCGGTGGAAATTACCGGTGGTACTGCTACTGCTGATCCGGGTGAAGTAAGTGTTTTAAGTGGTGCACAGCTTGAATCAAATGGTTTCTTAACTATTAAGTCTAACAGTTTTGGAACAGGAAGGGTAGCACAAGGTGACGACGCTGGTAACTATATTACGGGTGATGTAACAGTGGAACGTTTTATTCCAAACAACGGTTTCCGTTCATGGAGGTTCCTCGCTGTTCCTACAACCGGTTCACAAACTATCCGCCAGGCATGGCAGGAAGGGGTAGCTAATCCTTCACCATTACAAAATAACCTGCCCGGTTTTGGAACATTGATCACCGGCACAGGCCCGGTAGTTGCAGCACAGGCCGCTGGTTTTGATGGCACCATTCCAAAAGCTTCCTTACTTACCTGGGGAACCAATGCATGGGTAGACGCAACAGGTACCAATGTGCCGATCGCTAATATCAAGGGTTACATGCTGTTTTTACGCGGCAACAGAACCGCAGCGATCAATGGACCCGTTACCTCTACTTCATCAACAGTACTCAGAACAACAGGCGGATTATACCAGGGTACACAATCCATTCCTTCTTTTGGTGCCAGCAGCTTTAATTCGGTTGGTAACCTGTACGCTTCAGCCATCGACTTTACGCAACTGCAAAGAACGGGCGGTACACAAAACCTGTTCTACATCTGGGATTCTAAAAAGCAAAGCGGTGCAAGTTTAGGTGCTTATCAAACCTTCAGCGCTACTAACAACTTCGAGTGTACGCTCGGAGGCGGCAGCTACACCGTAGGCCAGGTAAATACTACCATTGAAAGCGGCCAGGCATTCTTTGTATCCACTACAACTGCCGGTACACTAAGCCTTACAGAAGGAAGTAAAATAGCCAATGGCGGCAGCCTTGGTTTCAGACCGGTTGCACCAGCTTCACTGGTTAAAATTGACAGCAGGCTGTATGCAGCAGGCAGCAGTGATATCGCAGATGCCAACGTGGTAGTGTTCAACGACAAATACAGCAACAATATAACAGAAGAAGATGCGGTGAAAATGCCCAACCTGGTTGAAAACTTTGCTGTACAGCAGGGCGATAAAACATTGTCCATCGAAGGAAGGCATACGGTGACAACAACAGACGAAATTGTATTTAATATGTGGAACCTGAAACAGCAGCAATACAACCTGGAATTTGTACCGAAGAACCTCCAAACTGCCGGCCTGGAAGCCACCTTGGTTGACAGCTATCTTAATACAAGGACGCCAGTAAGCCTCGAAAGCAATACCACTGTAAGCTTTACTGTTGATGCTAATACAGCTTCAGCAGCAGCCAACAGGTTCAAAATCGTTCTGAGTAAAATAAAACCAATTGCTGAAACCAAAGCAGCCTATACCATTGCACCGAACCCGGTTGAAAATGGCCAGGTAAACCTACAGTTCAAAAACAGGCCTGCTGGCAAATACAGTATCCGTATCATCACGGTAGCTGGCCAGCCGGTAATGACAAGAACATTGGTGCATGCAGGAGGTAACGCAGTACAAACACTTAACCTGCCATCAAGAGCAGCAAGTGGTGCATATATGGTTGAAATAACCGCACCAGACAAAACAAAAACAATTGAAAACCTGCTGGTTAAATAATAACCACTGGTCCATCTCTTTAAATGATAAAACGCCTTCCTTTGGGGAGGCGTTTTTGTTTGGTCATGGCTATGATAACTGTTCTTTATACACAGGAAGGCAGTTAAAACTTTTCAAAAGGCAAAGCATTTTATTTCGGGAAAGGTTTTCCAGTTTCAGGAAAAGAAATGTTGTTTCCCATCTGGCCGGATGCAGGAATCACCACTCATAAATGCATTTAATTATCCACAGCCTGTGTAAATGTGCAGATTGTTGCCACCACTGCTGTATTTTTTTTAGTAAAAAGGAAAATAATTGCATATTTTACAGGGTTTTTTTAAGGTAGTTGGGCCAAATAGCTGATGCACAGTATAGAAGCAATTATTTGGCATACTAATTACAGTAACAGCATGTATTCCGGCAGTACAATAACTATCTGTTGATGGTGGCAACGAATTGGTTTTCAAAAGCGTCCTTAGATAGTAGTTGTGCACAACTGGTAACAAATTAATAACCAAAGGAGGTTATTTTGGCGCTGCCGCTGAATTACCTTTGCAGCTTCCTATATCCTCTGTAAAAATTACGGGTTTTTTATCCCTTTGCAATTGCTTCTTTATGAAAAAATATTGACTGTCAGGCTGCTGCGGTCAACAATAATATTACGAGTTGGTTATCCCGGATGCTGCTTAAAGGCATCGAGTTTAAATAATGATTATGACTAATTTTTTACTGTCCCGTTGTTTTTCAAAAAACAAATCTTTACTGTCAATGCGTTTTTTACATCTGCTGCTACTGGTGGCCGGAATCTTTGTTGCCGGTAACGGTAAGGCACAGTTGTATTGGAACAATAATACTACTCCTGCTAACCTTACTAGTGCAAATTGGGGCACACTACCAGGCGGTCCATTTACGACTGCGTGGACTGGAGGTTCTAACATTGTTTTTACGGCTAACAGTACAGTACAATGTACGGCTGCGCCTGTTGTAGGCAATGTTACAGTTACCGGCGGAAATGTTGCGTGGACGGGTTTTGGTAATTACTCTACGAGCGCTGCCATAAGAACTATGGATATAGCAGGGGGATCTACGTTAACATGGACGGGTCAAGCTGTAACTGTAGTAGCGGGTACCGGATTTAATAAGACAGGCGCAGGTACTTGGAATCTTGGAACACTGCAAAGTAATTATCCAGGTGGATTTACTTTAGGAGCTGGTATAGTTTTATTTGCAGGCAATACAAATGCATTTGGCACTGGCGCACTAACAATCAATGGTGGCGTGATTGGAAACAACAGCGGAGGATTACGTACAATTAGTAACTCTGCTATTAATATAGGGGGCAACTTTCAATTAGGTACTGCAACCGGCGCTTCCAATATTAGTTTTGTAGGTAACATAAATTTAGGTGCAGCAACAAGGACAATTACAATTGGTAGTGCTGCCATAGATACACTCAGAGGCATTATTAGTGGCGGGGCAGGGTCTGGTCTAACCATTGCTTCAATTTCAACCGGGAGAATTGTATTAGGAAATTCTGGTAATATTTATTCCGGTGCCACTACAATTAACTCCGGTTTGTTATATGCAGGCATTGCAAATAGTCTGCCTGCTACCACGGCCCTTGTTTTTGCAAATACTGCAGGTGCACAGTTCTTACTAAACAATTTCAATACAACTGTAGGCTCAATTGCTGGTGGCGGCGTTACAGGTGGCAATATTGTTCTTGGTTCAGGCGCATTAAGTACCGGCGGTGCCAATAGCAACACCAGTTATGGCGGCGTTATCAGCGGTACAGGTTCTTTTACCAAAACGGGCACCGGCGTACAAACACTTACCGGTGCCAATACTTATTCTGGTACTACTTCAGTTAATGCCGGTACAGTGCTGGTGAACGGTTCCACTTCTTCTTTAAGTGCGGTAACGGTTGCCAGTGGTGCCACATTGGGTGGCAATGGTACGGTAGCCGGCACCGTTAGTAATAATGGTACCTTGTCTCCGGGTAGTGGACCCAGTTCTGTTGATACAATTAATACCGGCGCTACTACCTTCGGTGCTAACTCAACATATCTCTGCGAGGTAAGTAATGTGGCTGGTACGCCTGGCGTTGGATGGGATTTCATTAATTCTTCAGGTGCTATTAACGTTACAGCCTCACCCATTACTATAACGCTAACCAACCTTGTCGGAAGCGGTTTTAATGTAAATAATGCTTACACATGGATTATTGCCACTGGTACAAGCGTTGTTAATTTCAATGCCCTTAATTTTGTTATTGATAGATCAACTTTCCCTGTAGGTGGCATATTTACTGTTGAACAGTCTGGCAATAGTCTGCAAATTGTTTTTACACCTCCATCTGGCAACAGCATCACGCTTGATCCACCTACCCAGCTATCAGGAGCCAGTTTTTGCAATGGCGCTATTAACAATACCATCACTCTTACCTA
>ENA-UOWO01003302-UOWO01003302.1-activated-sludge-metagenome-genome-assembly--contig:-NODE-3302-length-18827-cov-11.440017_pt1 | contig 18827 bp, 17 predicted proteins | sample MGYA00238148_ERZ761564 | MGnify/ENA primary metagenome ERZ761564 (study PRJEB28885, sample SAMN05720194) | activated sludge metagenome | isolation source: Anaerobic digester | place: USA...
GGTGAGTTACAATTATTCTTTTGAGAAAATGGCGGTTTGGCAAATGTCTAGAATTTTTGCAAAAAAGCTCTACCAGGTCACGCGTGAATTCCCTAAAGAAGAATTGTTCGGCTTGACTTCTCAAATCAGGAGAGCCACAATTTCAGTTAGTTGTAATCTAGCGGAAGGAAGCGCTCGCATGTCTGTTAAAGAACAGCAGCGGTTTTACGAAATTGCTTTTTCCAGTGCGGTTGAAATTGTCAATTTGCTGATTTTGTCAAACGATTTTGGGTATCTCTCAGATCAGTAATATGTTGACTTACGAGACGAAATAGAAAAAATCACCTGGCTTATCAACAAACTCTACAAAAAGTAACCCCATCAACCCCCATCAACCCTTATCAACCCTCATCAACTTCTATAAACCTCTATCAACCCCTCAAAATAAGCTTCCCCCGGCTGCGTTGTAAAGCTATACACCCACAATTCATATCCCATGAACCGTTTGTACGCCGCTTTGACGACCTTGTTTCTTTTTTTTCAAATGGCGATACTATCTAGTCAAACCTTGACTTTTGTTGGATTAAACGGCTCCGGGTGGCCAAGAAACTTACAAGTTCGTGGGGTTTTGCAAGGCAGTATAGAAAAGAAAAACATTGCCCAACAAGTTGAATTGGGCTACGTTCGCCGCGAAAATTTCTCCATCCGCAATCCCATCTCCGGTGCCGCTTATTACTATCAACCACTAATTGGCGCATTTGAGCTCAGTGCTTTTTGGAAGATGAGCGTCAATTTCGAAGAATTTCGATTTTTTGGATTGATTGGGCCAGCTATTTCACACGGCATTGAAGCAGAAGCATTCATCGTTGAGGAATCCGGGCATACCTACCAAGCCATTATTCCCTGGGAAAAGCTGGGCATCAATCGTTGGGAATTGGGCGCCTACGCCGGCATGGGCATTGAAAGTATCACGACAAAGGGGGTAAAAATTCAAATCGATTTCCGCTATTATTTTGGGCTAAGTGATCTGTTACCCGGAGAGGCCTCTGCCTATAATGAAGGTGCCTTGTTGGGCATGGGGATTGGACTGCCTTTGGGGAGACGAATTGCGCATTAAGAAGGTTGAGCAGTTGAGAAAGTTGAGGAGGTTGATGCTACCGCGAGCGACATCTGAGTGATTTTGACAAGACAACTATGTCCCTTTAGTCTGGCGCTCGCGGCAGTCTCAACTTCTCAACCTTCTAAACCTCCTCAACTTTTTCAGGAAAAATTCCCATCTTAGCCTTTCCTACTAAAATGATAAGCGATGAAAAAAATAGCACGCAGGAAATTCCTGGAGCAAATGGCGATTGCCACGCCTATTGCTGCCATTCAGCCTTTTCACCTGATTAAAAACATGAAAACCAGTCCAGCGGATAAGATCAGGATCGCCACCATCGGTATGGGCATTCAGGGGCACTACGATACCCGTGCTGCCCTCAAAGATCCTGGGGTTGAACTAGTGGCGGTGGCCGACTTGTACCAGGGCCGACTGGACCGCGCCAAGGCGGATTACGGCAACCAGCTTTTTGTCACCCGCGATTACCGCGAGATTTTGCAAAGAAAAGATGTAGACGCTGTGCTCATCGTCACCTCCGACCACTGGCACGGACGGATCGCCCTCGACGCACTCGCCGCGGGCAAACACGTCTATTGCGAAAAACCGATGGTCAAACAGATCTCTGAAGGTTTAGGCGTGATTGAAGCCTGGAAAAAATCGGGCAAAACCATGCAGGTTGGCAGCCAACGCATCAGTGGCTCCGATGCGGCGGAAGCACGGCGCATGATTGCTGCCGGAGACATTGGTGCCATCAATTACATGGAATCCAACAGCGACCGGTTCAACTCGATCGGTGCCTGGAATTATTCCATTCCACCGGATGCTTCGCCGACTACCGTAGATTGGGATACCTTTCTGGGCAATGCGCCCAAGCGGCCTTTTGATGCCACCCGCTTTTTCCGCTGGCGGAATTACCGCGACTATGGCACTGGGGTGGCTGGAGATTTGTTTGTACACCTCCTGACCAGCACCCACTACATCACCAATTCAATGGGGCCAACGCGGATCTACTCTTCCGGCGGGTTGTACCATTGGAAAGATGGTCGGGATGTGCCCGATGTACTGGTTTCGGTAATGGATTACCCTCAAACGGCGCAGCATGGCGCATTTCAGGCGGTTTACCGCGTCAATTTTGCCAATGCAGGGTCTATCAACAACAGCACCCGCATCATCGGGGATGAGGGAGAAATTCTCTTTGGCAATGGTCGGCTTACCCTGACCAAAAAGAAACTGGCCCAGGCACCCGGTTATGGCGGTTACGACAGTTTTTTCACTTTCCCGGAGGAAACCCAAAAGGAGTTTGTAAAACAGTACGATGCCAAATATCCTGAAGATACCCGCAAGGCCGAACCAGTCAAAGAAATCAAGTATGAATCGCCCAAAGGGGAAGACGCTCATGCCCTGCACTTCCTGAATTTCTTTGACAACATCCGCAAAGGTAGCCAGGGAACGATTGAAGATCCAGAAGTTGGATTCCGTGCGGCGGGGCCGGCGCTGGCTTGCAACGAGAGTTACTTTGCGCAAAAGGTGATCAATTGGGATCCGGTGGCGATGAAGTTGAAGAAAAAGTAAAGAGAAATCAGAGGCAAGTTTAGGGCTTGCCTCTGTTGCTTCTAATATCTGGCTCAAAACCACTCTACCGCCATACCGTAGATCAGTTTTTTAAAAACCCTGCGCAATCCGCCCGAGATTATTTTCACCACCGCTTATAAGGAAACGAAAATTTTGATTTTTTTAAAAAAAAGCTAGTTTGAACTGAATGGTTTTGCTACATTTGCACCTCGTTCGTAAAATTTGATGAACCATGCCAAAGATGAAAACACACTCCAGCGCCAAGAAACGTTTCAAGGTGACTGGATCCGGCAAGGTGAAGCGCTTTCAAGCCAACACTTCGCACTTAATGCGCAACAAGAGCAAGCGTGCAAAATTGGCTCACCGCGACTCTACCCTTGTTTGTGATGCAGAAGAAAAGCGCGTATTGCGCATGCTCTGCAAAGCTTAATCACGGATTTATCCGCGATCTTTTTTAACGAGAATACAGGAAAAAGCATCACCCAGCGTGTGATCCCTGTATTGTACTAAAAAAAATTTAATATGCCTCGTTCAGTGAACGCGGTGGCCTCCAGGGCTCGCCGCAAGAAAGTTTTGAAAGGTGCGCGTGGTTTCTTTGGGGCTCGCTCCAAAGTTTTGACCGTAGCTAAAAATGCCTTAGATAAGGCCATGGGTTACGCCTACCGCGACCGCAAAGCCAAAAAACGTGCTTACCGCCGTTTGTGGATTGCACGTATCAATGCCGGTGCTCGTCTGCATGGAGTTTCTTACTCTCGCTTGATGCACCATCTTGCCAAAAGTGATGTGCAGTTGAACCGGAAAGTGTTGGCGGATTTGGCACTTAACCATGCTGATGCATTCAAAGCAATTGTAGAGTCTGTACATTAAATAGACCGATATCAACCCTTGTCGTTAAACTTGGGAAGAGCCAGCGGGGCAACAATTGGAAATCAATTGTTGCCCCGTTTTGTTTTTATGAAAAAAAAGCTCATTTTTAGAGCTGGTTTAATTTTTTTGTTTTAAGCGAAAATGAGGCCGATTTGAATTAAATGAGGCACGAAAAGCGGAGTGTAGCAGGGCTACATGAGTATTTTCGGAACGAAATTTACCTCAAATCGGGTCATTTGCAGCAAAACAAAAAAAATTAAACCAGCGCTTATACTTAATCTTTATCCCTATTGCGTTTAGTAATTCTACATCTATTTTAAACCCTCATCCTCATGGCCAATATTGAAGCAATCCGCGACTTACTGCGTACCAATTCCATCAGCAAATTCTTGAATGTCAATGCCCGCAATCAATATGTGCTGGCTTTTCGAGACTTGCTGAACGAGCTGGGGTTTTCACCAGAATTAAACAGTAATCCCAATGCGGCAACCGATTTTTTTGGCAATGAGGTTGTAAACGCCGTAGTGAGTTTTGCCCGCCGCAACCGCCTTGATTCTACGGGAATGGCGGTTACTCCTTTTTTGGGGGCAACCATGGTGGAACGCCACGACAGTTTAACGGGTTTAAAAACCCTGGAAGGAGTCATCGCCAATGGCCAATACGCCCAATTTAACCTGCAAAATCCCAACGACCGTAACAACATCACCTTGCGTTCCTTGCTGGATACATTAGGCATTACGGGAACAACAACCCAGGACGCATTACGCAATTATGCACAGCGCAGAGGTTTGTCTGCGGATGGTTACCAACTTACAGAAACCCTCGCCAAAGCCGTCCTCAGCGATCTATATCTTTTGTACGGAGACGGTTTGCGCAAGGTAGCCATCACAGTCCCTGATCCAAGTAATCCCTGGGCCAATACTGGAAATAACGGAGGAACCAACACTGGTAATACTGGAGGCAGCAATACGGGGAATACCGGAAACACCGGAGGTGCCAACAATCCAGTCATCAGCACCGGATTACAAATTGACGACCGCGGCGGCACCATCGTGGTTTCTGACGGTTCTCGTCAAATTCAATTCCGCAAGCACCAGCCAATTGGCGTTTCTACGCCGGGCTTCAATGGTTTGGTGAATTTTGTGGAACAAAACAAGGAACGATTAATCGAGCTGGATTTGACCTACTCGGCCCTACAAGTTATGGAAGCCATTGCCAAAAATGAAGGCAAAATGGATGCCATTAACTCTTATGACCGGGGCATTTTGAGCATAGGCACCTACCAATGGACCTTGGGCAGAGATGACAAAGCGGGAGAGATGCCTGCTTTGCTCAAAAAGTTTCGCGACCAGTTTCCAGAATCGTTCCGCAGACACTTCACGCCAATCGGACTGGATGTAAGTGCAGATACCAATACCACTTATGGTTTTTTGACCTTGAATGGCGCTCCCGTAAACTCTATTCCAGCCAAAGAACAATTTCGCGACCCTGCTTGGGGATTTCGCTTTTGGAGGGCTTTACAAGAACCTGATTTCCAGGCGGTACAAGTTGAACACGCCCTGGATCGGCTCAAAAATTTCTACTGGAAACCCAGTTACGCCGTCTTTGGAAACTTGCTCAATACCGTGATTACTTCGGCTTACGGGGTGGCGCTCTTGCTGGACAATCACGTCAATCGCCCGGCTTGGATCAAACCTTGTGTGGAATTGGCGATGCAGCAAACTGGACTGACCAATCCCAGCCAGTTTACGGATCAAAATGAACGTGATCTGATTCAGGCTTACCTCAATGTACGCCACACGTATACGGATGGAAGCATCGCGGCCATGAGCAAATCACTCATTCGAGCACAATCCATTTACGCCGAAGTGCAGGCAGGCAAACTTTCGGAGGCCAGGGGTTCATTCCAACTTTCGAATCGCGCAGTGATGGCATATGACACCCGGAGTAGTGCCGATAAATCTGCGTTGCCGCCGGTATTTTACGAGCCAACCGAGTTTCCGGATATGGTGAACGAGCGGGAATAACCCATGGCATTAGCAGTAGGGCTTTCGTGAGGCCTTAAGAATGGTATATGTTTAAGACCCCGCTTGCAGCGGAAATTGATAAAGGTAATTTCACCACAGATTCCGCAGATTTTCACAGATTTTTCGATAGGACAAAAAATCTGTGAAAATCCGCGGAATCCGTGGTGAAAAAATCCGCGTGTACGCTGTGAAACGCTGCGGTAAAAAAATGCGCATAGTTACACCTCATTCAAATCTATCGGCAACTTGCGCAAGCGCTTGCCCGTAGCCGCAAAAATGGCATTGGCCAGTGCAGGTGCCACGGGAGGAAGCCCAGGCTCCCCTACTCCACCGGGCTGTGCACCGCTGTTCACGATGTGGATGTCCATTTTGGGTGTTTCATTGATGCGCATAATCGGGTAATCGTGGAAGTTGGACTGCTGAGCCATTCCATTGGCGTAAGTGATGCCCGGCTTAATCGCTGCCGTCAAGCCCATCACGATGTTGCCCTCAGTTTGTGCCTTGACGTTGTCGGGATTGACGTGCCAGCCGCAGTCGATGACCGATACTACTTTTTCTATTTTCAGCTCTCCTCCCGATTGTTTGGAGACCGTTACACAGCAAGCGCTGATGCTACCAAAACTTTTAAATACAGCCACTCCCCGGCCTTGTCCGGCGGGGAGTTTTTCCTTCCAGTTGGATTTTTCCGCAATGACTTCCAATACCTTTCTAAAACGTTCGTCTTTCAAGAGGGCCAAACGTGCTTCGATGGGATCTTGTCCAGCAGCGTGTGCCAGTTCATCCATAAAACATTCCTGGCCAAAAGCAAAATTTGAAGCATATACGGAGCGCCACCACACCACTGGAATGTCGGTTTTGACATTGCTCCAGCTCAGTTTCCAGGTCGGAATTTCGTATTTGTGGTTTTCTGCCGACAACTCCCCGGAAATCCAGTCGTCCACCTGATGGTCTTGTAAGCCGTTGAATACCTGGCGACTGATGGATTCACCGATGGCATGGTGGTGGAAAGCGGCAATTTTTTTGCCATTCACGGCACCTTTCATAGCGCTCAACATCCCTGGGCGGTAAGGCCCCTGGGTGATGTCGTCTTCACGGGTCCAAATGACTTTGACCGGCTTTTTTAGTTCTTTGGACAAAAAGCAGGCTTCCAACAAAAAGTCGTGGTATGCTTTGCGGCCAAAGGCGCCACCCAACAGAAAAACGTTGATTTTGATCTGCTCGGGCTTGATTTTAAGGTAACCCGCTACATCGCGCAATGCCCAATCCGGGCCTTGTATCGGAGCCCAAATCTCCACTTCACCATTGTCTTTTACGTGCGCGATGGCATTTTCAGGTTCTATGGGCGCGTGTGCCAGGAAAGGCGTTTCGTACACCGCCTCCAGCGTTTTTTCGGAATGAGTCAGCGCCTGATCGATGTCGCCTTTTTCTTCAAAGTTGATGCCTTCAGCTTTCGCGGCATCATACCCTTTGGCAAAATAGGTATCCGTAGTCATTTTGTCCATCCCGGCATTGTCCCAGGTCACATTCAGGGCTTTTTTGCCTTTCAGCGCCGCCCACCAGTTGCTTGCGATGACGGCAACTGCTTCGGAGGTACGGTGGGGCATCGGGCGTTCCGCCTTCATGACCCGAATGACTCCGGGGATTTTTTTGGCCGCCGCATCGTCGATGGACACAATCTTGCCGTGAATGGCTGGCGCGTGTAAAATAGCCGCATAAACCATACCCGGAACATCTACATCCATCCCAAAAACGGCTTTGCCCGTTACCCGTGCCGGAACATCGAGGCGTGGCTTGACTTTGCCAATGATTTTAAAATCCTTCGGATCTTTGAGTTTGGGATCTTTGGGGACGGGCAGTTTGGCTGCTTCGTCGGCCAGTTCACCGTAAGAAAAACTCTTGTCGCTGTTCTTCAGGTGGATGCGTGCATCTTCGGCATAGCAGTTGGCTACGGGCACTCCCCAACGTTTGGCAGCGGTTTCGGTAAGCATTTCCCGTGCGGCAGCGCCCGCTTTGCGCAGCGGCTCCCAAAGTTCGCGTACACTGCTGCTTCCACCGGCAGTTTGGCTGCCGTATTTGGATTTACCGTCTGATTGGATGAGTTTCACTTTTTCCAAACTCACTTCCAGTTCTTCGGCCAAAAGGGAAGGTACAGCTTGGGTAGATCCCTGCCCCATATCAGGACGTGGATTGACCAACGTAATATTGCCCAGGTTATCGATGATGATAAACGGGTTGATTTCGAGTTGAATGGCCTCAGCGGTCAATTTGACCAGTGAGGAATTTTTGGCGAAAGACGAGACCCCTAGCACCAGGCCTAAGCCGGATAAGCTACTTAGCCTCAAAAATTCGCGACGACTATTGGAATTTGGTGTCATTGTAAATTGAAATTGAGGATGAGGAACTATTTACCACCGGCTTTCTGCATGCCGTTGCTGCTGGTTTTCGACAAATCTGCGGCGCGGTGAATGGCTTTGCGGATACGATCGTAAGTCCCACAGCGGCAAAGGTTGCCGCTCATGGCATTGTCGATGTCGGCATCGCTTGGATCGGGTGTGGTTTTGAGCAATGCCAAAGCGGACATGATCTGGCCGGATTGGCAATAGCCGCATTGGGGTACTTGTTCTTCGATCCAGGCTTGTTGGACAGCATGGAGTTGCACGCCGTCGGAGATGCCTTCAATGGTGGTGATTTTGGCATTTTTGGCCAAGGAGGAAACGGGAGTCTGACAGGAACGAACTGGTTGTCCATTGAGGTGGATCGTGCAGGCGCCACAAAGGGCCATGCCGCAGCCAAACTTGGTTCCTTTCAGCCCGGCAAAATCGCGGATAACCCACAATAAGGGCATATCAGGCTCCACGTCAACTGTCACTTTTTTCCCATTGACATTTAGGTTATAAACAGCCATAGTGATGAATTTTGGGTATAAAAACAGCATACAAGATAAGAAATTTATTTACAGAATAGATCGTTATTCACAAAATCTACAAAAAAGATAATATTTTATTTTTTAAAAACAAAAAATAGCTATATTTGCTCTGGCAAAAATCAGCAAAACAATGTATCTTGCATGAAAACGTATCCTATGCACACCCTTTCAGCTGAAGAATTGCGCCAAATTTATCCAGAATCTGATGGAAAACCCATGGCGGAAAATACTTTACAGTTCGAATGGATTGCATTGATCAAGCTCAACTTGGAAGCTTGCTTTGTCCAACAGCCCGATGTCTTCATCGCCGCTGATTTATTTTGGTATCCAGTAGAAGGCAATGGCGGCATCAGGGTTGCGCCCGATGTGATGGTAGCGCTGGGGCGCCCCAAGGGTCACCGTGGATCTTACATCCAATTTTTAGAGGACAATATTGCCCCACAGGTGATTTTTGAAATTTTATCACCGGGCAATACCCGTGCAGAAATGGCTAGGAAACTCAAGTTTTATACCAACTACGGCGCTCTTGAGTATTATGTTTATGATCCTGATCGCAATAAATTGGAAATCTATACCCGCCACCATGATCAGCTCTATCCACATACTTATCAGGATGTATGGATTAGTCCTCTACTGCAAGTGAAATTTGAGTGGACGACGGAAACATTACTGTTGTCCAAACCCAATGGCGAGCCTTTTTTATCGTACCTTGAATTGGTGGAATACCATGAGCAAGCTGTTGAGGCCTTGAGCGAAAGTCGCCAATTACTGAAACAAGAACAGATGAAGGTTAGGTTTGAGCAAGATCGGGTCAAACAGGAACAAGAAAGAGTCAAACAGGAACAAGGAAGAGTCAAACAGGAACAAGGAAGGGTCAAACAGGAACAAGAAAGGGTCAAACAGGAACAAGAAAGGGTCAAAAGCTCCATCAAAGCCTTTCAACTGTTGGGACTAGCAAAATCAGAAATTGCTAACATTGTTGGTTTAACTTTAGAAGAACTTGAAATTTATTTAGTGCAAATGTAAATGCCGCCTCCGAAAGTCTTTCGGATTCTCCCCGGTCATCTTTTTGAAGGTCTTATTGAAATGCGACAAGTTTTCAAATCCACTTCCATAACATGCCTCCGAAACATTGCAATGCTGTAACAATAAGCGTTTCGACTGGTTGATGCGGTATTGGTTCAAAAACGCAGTGAAAGTCATGCCCGTCATCCGTTTGAAATAGCGGCAAAATGCAGCATTGGACAAGTTTGACAAGGCAATGACCTCCTCCATATCTATCCTGTCACGGTAGTGTTGTTCTACAAAATGATACATGCGTTGCAAGCGCTGTTGATCGGCAAATTTGTGTTCATTCTGGAGCGGTTTAGCGCCCAGGGCCTGGGTTTCCCAACTTTCGGCTAGGGTTTGGAAAATGTCCAATAGCTCCAGCAATTGTCGGAAATGATTGTGGGTCGTCAAATCTTTCAGCCGCGCACCGATCTCCTTTTTGGTTTCGCCAAAAAACGATACCCCTTCTCTAGCCTGCTCAAACAGCTTGCGGACGTCTTTCATCTCAGGGGCTTGAAAAAAATCTTTGCCCAAAAAATCAGCTTTGAGTTGTACCACAACTTTGTGGTGTTCGGTTTCTACGCCATAGTCAAAGTTCAAATGCGGCACATTGGGGCCAATGAACACCAGGTCACTGCCCTCGTAGCGGGAGATGTGGTCGCCGATGTGCCGTGTACCATTCGCCCCTTCAATGTACACCAACTCGTATTCCGGGTGATAGTGCCACAGAAAGGTGTTGTGCAACCGAGGTGTCAGCAAAATTCGAAAAGAACTATCCGAATCCGGTCGTATGTCTTCGAATTTGATTTTCATGTTTTTTGTTCAAAAATAACCAAGTATGGGGATATCTTGGTCAAAGTAGGTCAATAGAGCACAAAAAAATGCAATTGTGGGCGTAGCTGATGGAAAAAATGGCCCCTACTTTTGTAATCATTAAAACAAGTGCCTTTTTCATCACCAAATCGAATAACATGCAACCTGAAACACCCACCATGACACCAACAATGGCGCCCACCATGGTCGTAGACCACGACCACAACGACATCCCCGGCAATCCTTCTACCGCCAAAAGCAGCCAAGCCAAACTCAGCGACCGCTCCAATGGCCAGCCGCTGCGGGTACTTTCAGAAGCAGATTGGCAGTTTTGGCAACACAATGGGTACATCGTCATCAATAATGCCGTTCCCAAAGAAAATTGTGAAAAATTAGCGGCGCTGCTCTGGGAGTTTGAAGAAAAAGACCCCCGCAATCCCGAAAGCTGGTACGCCCCCGCACGTGCCGAAATGCGCATGAAAGAACTGACCAATAGCGGCATGGTAGAAATTTACAATCATCAATACCTCTGGGAGAATCGCCAAACCGAACGTCTGTACAATGCCTTTGTCGACATCTGGGGCACCGAAAAATTGTGGGTGACCATAGACCGGGCCAACCTGAATTTTCCTTCCCGGCCCGGCCATGAATTTAAGGGGTTCATCCACTGGGATTACGATCCCGAAACCAAGCCGCAAAACGTACAAGGGGTATTGGCACTAGCTGACCAAACTGACGAAAACATGGGTGGATTTCAGTGTATCCCCGAGTTGTTCCGCACTTACGACACCTGGAAACTTACCCAACCCGCCGACCGCGATCATTTCAAACCGGACGTGACTGGTTTTGAACTGGTAAAAGTCAAAATGGAAGCGGGTGACCTGTTGATTTTTAATTCCAGCCTGGCGCACGGTATTCGTCCCAATATGAGTCAGGATAAGGTGCGCATCGCCCAGTACATATCCATGATGCCTGCTCAAGAGGAGGATCAAACGCTGCGGGAATGGCGAATCAACTCCTGGCGTGAGCGCATTGCCCCCGAGGGGTATGCGTTTCCAGGGGATCCGCGAAAATGGGAGCAAACCAGGTATGGCACCGCAGCATTGAATCCTTTGGGGAAAAAGTTGTTGGGTTTGGAAAAATGGTAAATTTGTTTTTTTAATCAAAGTTTTCCCGATGCACCCACAACAGTACGGTGATTTTTACGCCGAGCTCAACAATGGCATCCGTATGCCCTTGTTGGGCTTAGGCGTTTATGACATGTATGGTCTGGAAGCCGAGACCGCCATTCATCACGCTTTGGAAATTGGCTACCGGCTGATTGACACAGCCACCATGTATGGGAATGAAGTTGAAGTAGGCAACGCCATTCGGCAATCCAGCGTGCCGCGCAGTGCGCTCTTTGTAACCACAAAAGTTAACGATGTAGATCAGGGCTACGACCAAACGTTGCGGGCATTTGAAGCCAGTCAAAATATGTTGAATTGTGGGCACATCGATCTTTACCTGATCCATTGGCCGATCAAAAACAAAAGACTGGATACCTGGCGGGCCCTGGAGCGCCTGTACACCGAAGGGCAGGTACGGGCCATTGGAGTAGCCAATTACATGATTCCTTTCTTGGACGAGTTGCTCCCCCTTGCGGCCATTCAACCCGTTGTCAATCAAGTGGAGTTCAGTCCTTATTTGTTTTTACAAGATTTGCTCGCACGTTGCCAAATGGAAAAAATTATCCTACAGGCCTACACACCATTGGTGCGGGGCGAACGATTCAATGACGCTAAGCTAGAGGGATTGGCACAACAATATGGAAAAACGCCCGCCCAAATTATCTTGCGCTGGGCACTACAATTGGGGGTATCTACCATACCCAAGTCAGCCAATCCAAAACGTTTGATGGAAAATTTTGATGTTTTCGATTTTTCCATTTCTGATGAAGATATGGCATTTATGGCTACCTTTAACGAGGACTATCGGGTTGTACCTGATCCGATGTCCATGTTTTAAATTCAAAAACAAATCAATTTCTTCAACGCAGTGGCAAACTAGACAGTGTCTCTGCGTAAATTTTTTTTACATGAAACCTACACTTCTAACGATCGCCTTACTACTTTGTGGCCTCACGATTACTGTGCAGGCCCAACCACCTAATTCAGGAAAAAAGATGCTCTTACGTCACGCCGTGATGTTCAAATTCAAGGATTCCAGTAGTCCAGCAGATGTCAAGCAGGTTGAAGATGCTTTCCGCGCTCTGCCCAAACAGATCAAAGAAATCAAAAGCTTTGAGTGGGGTACCAACAACAGTCCGGAGAACCTCAATCAGGGTTTTACTCACCTTTTTTTCGTGAGTTTTGCCTCTGAAAAAGACCGGGAGGTTTACCTTCCTCACCCGGCACATAAAGCCTTTGTTGAGGTTTTAAAGCCCCATTTAGACAAAGTTTTGGTACTGGATTATTGGTCAAAAAAATAATAGCACAATGAACAACCGTACTGCGTTGTACACCCTGATGTCCGTTTGGTTTTTTTGGGGTTTTATCGCTGCCTCCAATGGGATCCTGATTCCGATGTTTAAAGAAGAATTCGACTTGTTGCAATGGCAATCTCAATTGGTAGACTTCGCTTTTTATGCGGCTTACTTTGTAGGCTCTATCCTCTACTTTCTGGTATCCGCAGCAATGAAAGTAGATATCCTCAACCGCATTGGTTACCGTCAGGGAATCATGTATGGGTTTATCATTTCCGCCATTGGCACCCTGCTCTTTATTCCGGCAGCTTCCTTACAATCTTTTCCCTTGTTACTCGGAGGATTGTTTGTGGTAGGCCTGGGATTTTCGTTACAACAGACTTCTACACAACCTTTTATGATTGCCTTGGGCGATCCGGCTACCGGTGCGCAGCGCATCAACCTGGGCGGCGCAGTCAACAACCTCGGAACGACCATCGGCCCCGTTTTGATCAGCTTCGTCATCTTTGGTTCGGTTGGCGATGTAGCGCCAGAGGGTGTAGGCATTGAAGCAGTAAAAATGCCCTTTTTGGTCATTGGTGTGATCTTTTTGCTGTTCGCGGTATTTTTCCGCTTCTCAAAATTACCTACCATTACCAATGATGAAGAGGTGGAAATTGGTACGGGCGTACTTAAATATCCTCAGTTGGTGCTGGGGATGATTGCCATCTTTTGTTACGTTGGTGCAGAAGTAACCATTGGCAGTAACCTAGGGGAGTACTTAAAAATCACCCAGAACCTGGACTCTTCACAAATTTCCGAATACATCTCCTTGTTTTGGGGAAGTATGATGATGGGCCGTTGGACTGCTTCTTTGAGCAATTTCAAGTTTAAACCAGGGATCAAATTTCTGCTCACCATCCTTACCCCTTTCCTGGCATTTGGTGTGGTGCTTTTTGTCAACAACCTGCGAGGCTCGGATGTGTCACCCTTGTATACTTATGCTGCTTGTGTGGTGGTAATGATTGGCGCATTTTTTGCTGCCCAGGAAAAGCCAATCCGCACCATGTTGTTGTTCTCACTATGTGGCGGGATTGCCATGATCATCGGAATCTTGGCTACTGGTAAAATCGCCCTGTTTGCCTTCATCAGTGGTGGGTTGTTCTGCTCTGTACTGTGGCCTTCTATTTTTTCGCTGGCTACAGCCGGCTTGGGTAAGTACACCAACCAAGGCTCGGCCTATTTGATCATGATGATTTTAGGTGGAGCCGTAGTACCGGTTATTCAGGGCAGCTTGTCTGACATTCCATCGATCGGCATCAAATTATCTTATCTTGTTCCTCTTGCATGTTTCGGATATCTTTTCTTCTTTGGTGCACGCGTCAAAACCATCCTCAAACACCAGGGATTGGATTTTGATCGGGATGTAGCGATGAAAGCGGGGCATTAGAGTGAATAGCAAAAAGTGAAAAGCGAATAGCGAATAGCAACACAGAATTAATGCTTTCTAATCAAGCTTGAAAATATTATCCGCTTTTCGCTTTTCACTTTTCACTTCTCTATTCTCCGAATCAGCACTGCGCCATTCTCTTCAAAATCGGCGCTCATGACCAGAATTTGTTCGCGTTGACCATCATTGATGGATACCGCAACAGTATTGGGTTTGATAGAGCCGAGGTCATCGGCTTGCAGGATTAAGAAGTTTTCGTTGCTGCTGAGTTTGACCCGGTAGTTGGATTTATTTTTGGAAATGCGATGTTGTTTGGCCAATTGATGCCCATTAAAAAACATGGTGATCACATCTCCATCTTCGGTACCATTGTCCCAAACGCTGATGGTCAATTCAGGGGAACTCACCTGAATGCTGCGTTGCAGTTTCAGTTTGCGGCCTTGAGTACCCAGGCTCGTTTGGGTCTGTAAGCTACGGATATTGGCTTTTACGTCTTTATTAAGAATAGGCTTTTCTACATACACCTTTCCTGGCGCACAAGCGCCTGCTTTTTGGGTTTCGGTTGCGTCAATTCTGCCTGCCCAGGTGCCAGTATAGCCAAAGCGGTTGAAATCCTCATCCAGGCCAAATGCGAGTTTTTTGATGCACCAACGCCAATTGGGATCCGTTTTTTCCAAAACGCCCTGTTCTTCTACAATTAAAGAATCGCGATTCTCATTGAGTTTCCAGGTCAAAAGATGACGGGCACTACCGCCATTTTCTTCGGACATGATTTTGGAAAATCCTTTGCCTTCGGGTTGCAGGTTGAGTTCGTAATAAAACTCGTAGGCTCGATCAGTTTGTGAAAGGTGCCCCGTCCAGATCCCCTCTGGCACAAAAACGTCTTCCCCGACATCCAGTTGATTGGCATCTGATTCTTTGACCAGGCGCATCGTGCCCGGCGAGCAGTTGTCGGCCAACCAGCCGCCTTGCAACACCCAAACCCCATCTCCGGTGGTCCCCAGGCGCAAGCTGGCATATTTGAGGCACCAGCCGCCGCCTTTTGGTGTAACCTGCACAAGTTCCTGCAAAATCAGTTGACCACCACCTTCCCAGGTGCCGGCAATGGAAAATTCAGCGGTGGCTGATCCATCCTGAGTAATCGAAACGGCTTTGCCCGTGAGGGTTGTTCCTTCTTGTTGCAAATCCAGTTGGTAGGAAAAAACATTGGGCCGACCGTTTTGCATGACTGTTCCTACCCAAAACCCACTCAAATTTTGTGCTTGTAATCCTAATCCAACGAAGAGGAAGAAAAGTGTAAGGTTCTTTTTCATAAGTATTTAAACTGGGGATTGATGAATATCATTTTCAGGTCTAACAAATGTCAAAATCCTGTTGTAGGCCAACGTTTACTTTTGACACATGCTCAATTGCATTAACGAACAAAACATTATTTTTTACATAAATTTCCCTAAAAATGAAAGTCGATATCCAAGCACCATTTCAAGTCTTTGAACACACTCAAGTCATGATCGAAGATAAACTCAACAAAATGAGTACTTTTTATGACCACATCCTGGGTGCAAAAGTATTTCTTCGCGACGATGTAAACCCATTTCTCCACAAACCCAGCCGAGTTGTGGAAATTCAACTGGATGTACCCGGTACTACGCTCTTTGCCGAAGCAGCCGAGGATACTTTCGAAAAAGCACTTTCCAGCGCAGCCGAAAAGGTGAAAAAGCAAATCTTAAAGTATAAAACGAAGATAGAATGAGATAGTTATGAGTGATGAGTGATGAGTGATGAGTTATGAGTGATGAATGCCACCAGGCTTTTGAGAATGTGATCATAACTCATAACTCATAACTCATAACTCATCACTCATCACTCATAACTCATAACTTACTTACTTTCCTTCAAAGTTCGCCACCCGTTTTTCTATAAACGCGGTAGCGCCTTCGCGAAAATCGAGTGTATTGGTGGTTTCGCCAAAGGCTTTGATTTCACAGGCATAGCCATCGACCCCATCTTCAAAAAAGGCATTGATCGATTCCATGACTTTGGCGATGGCGATGGGGCCTTTTGTGGCGGTTTTTTCAATCAGTTTTTTGGCCATGTTGACTTCTTCTCCAGCAGGTACGACGTAATTGACCAAGCCCAGGCGGTAAGCTTCCGGCGCGTCGATCATATCGGCGGTCATACAGAACTCCAGGGCCTTGCCTTTACCAATCAGTTGGGTCAGGCGTTGGGTACCGCCATAGCCAGGAATGATGCCCAGGTTGACTTCGGGTTGCCCAAAGCGGGCTTTTTCGCCCGCTACCCGCAGATGACAGGCCATGGCCAATTCACAACCTCCGCCGAGCGCAAATCCATTCACGGCGGCTACCACGGGTTTGGGGAAACGTTCGATCAAAAAGAAGGTGTCTTGACCGTATTGAGCCATTTGTCGCCCCAAGTCTCCTTCCATTTCCAAAAACTCCTTAATGTCGGCTCCCGCCACAAAAGCCCGGTCACCCGCTCCAGTCAAGATGATTCCTTTCAGGTGCGTGCGATGGGGAAGATCAGTCGAAAAGAGATGGTTGATTTCCAGCATGGTGCGTCTGTTCAAGGCGTTGAGGGCTTTCTCGCGGTTGAAGGTGACGAGCAGGATGTTGTTTTCTTCGGTGAGGAGTAGGTTTTCGTAGGTCATGGTGAGAGCTGATTTTGGGGTGCAAAATAAGGGAAAATGTGGGAATGGGGAAGAATGAATTATCGGTACCTTCCTCTTGTCAAATAATCATAGATTGTCGATAAGAGTTCGAACGTTTTTTCCTTGATGCTTCCTACTCCCCTCAATTTTTCAATTCTCGTACGCATTTTCTCTAAATTTTCGTTGAACTCGGCATAGTCGGGAAAGGTTGTTACGAGTTCGGCCCAAAGCCTTTCAGCCGCTTTATAGTCTCCACTGGCAGCCTGATAATTGTCCAATTTGTAGTTCAAATCACCCAGCATCCAATGGGCAATCGCGAGGTTGGATTTGAAATCAGGATTGTCCGGGTATTTCTTCCAAAGTTCACGACCCAATTGAATAGCTTTTTTAATACAATCAAATGCCAATTCCTGCTCGTATACAAGGTTGTACGTTTTTGCAAGATCCAGATAAACAACGCAGAGTCGATTTTTAGCAATGGCATCGTCTGGATCGTTCTCATACCGTTGTTTTTCGATTTCACAGCTGGTTTTATAGCGATCTAATGCCACAAAGGGACTGTCTGTATGGAAATAAAAGGTGTCCAGGCAATCCCTTAAAAAGGTCAAATCCTCATCAATTTCTGTAAAATTCAGCGCTACTGAGCTGGCGTAACGAACGTAAGCTGTGGTATTGATAAGATCCGTATTTTTAGCTCTACCCCGACTGTTTAGCTGTTCAAGTTGAATGCCCAGTCCTTCGATTAATTCCTGGCAATTTTCCCGCAGCGTCCCTTTTTTCTTCAGCAGGCATTCTTGTACGACTGGACTAATTTTAGACAAAGTATGTGTTTGGTCCCATTCCAACCAACCTTTCTCTACAAGAGCAGCTACATCTTTTTCCAGGGTTTCGGTTTGATCCAACAACAGAGACAAGGTTCCAAACGCGATTGGCTCGGCAGGCAGCACCACAAACGCTGACAACAACTTTTTTTCTGCTGCGCCAAAATTCACGAGGTCATACAAAGCGCCAATGAGCGTCTCCGGCGCTTCTTGGCGCAACCATGCGCTTTTTTCTGCCATTGTATTCGTGGTCTGCCGTAACTCCAATAGGCCTTTATTCTGCAAATCGCGGAGCAAATTATTTAAAAAATACTCAGACAGTTGATGGTTCAATGTATGTAAAGTTCCGGCCAGCAATTTAGCCACCAGGGTATTGTACCCTACCGCTTGGTACATTTGTGTCAACAGGCGCTGCTGGCTGGATGGATGTTGGGGAAAATGGTGCAAAAAAAGCGCAGTGACTAAGCCAGCATCCAGTGGCTGAATTGTATGGAATTTCGCTTTTTCAAAATCCATGACACGGGTCGTCACCAAAAAATGTACGTTTCGACAACTGCGCAGGTCGTCGTAGAAATGGATCAATTCCTCCGGATCAATGAGGTTGTCAATCGCCAGTAGAATTGGCTTCCTTAGCTTGCGGAGCACCCCCAACAAATGGACAATACGCTCCTGCTGCAACAACGGGGGGTGAAAATGCAGCTCCAGTGGCAGAGCCAAGGTAAGTAAGGCATCAATGAGGCCATTTCCTGCATACACCCAGGCCATGTGCTGGTATTGACCCTGATATACCTCCCAATATTTGGCAGCCAGGGTAGTTTTGCCAATGCCTCCTTGTTCGCTGACCAGCAACAGAAGATTATTGGTAGCTAGTTTGTGGTGAATCGCGTTCAGATTGGCTTCGCGGCCGAGAAAAAATTCAGGAATTAAAGCTGGAGGAGTGAGGTGTTTGGGTGGGGTTTTTCCCTGTGCTCCTTGGGTGTAAGGAATGGAGTTGTCGGAGGCTCGGAAAGGGGTATAGTTCATTTTTATGGTTTGTGCTGGAAAGATATGTCTTTGGGGGAATGTTCAATGAAGTGTGTCAAGAATTAAAAAAATATTGACGATATCAGAGT
>ENA-UOWO01003305-UOWO01003305.1-activated-sludge-metagenome-genome-assembly--contig:-NODE-3305-length-18823-cov-5.443841_pt1 | contig 18823 bp, 16 predicted proteins | sample MGYA00238148_ERZ761564 | MGnify/ENA primary metagenome ERZ761564 (study PRJEB28885, sample SAMN05720194) | activated sludge metagenome | isolation source: Anaerobic digester | place: USA...
AGGGGGTAAAAGTATATAATAAAGATTTAGAGACTATTGATTCTTATGAATTAACTAATGAAATTCCTTATAATATTTCTTCTGGTGGAAATCAAAATTTAATCTTTAGTTTGAGCGAAGATAATAATGAAATTAAGATCTTTGATAAAACACAAAGAAAGGTTACCGGAAATTTACAAATTAATTTCTATGGAGGCAATAATAATCGTTCTATTTATTATGATGCTTACGATGATAATATTTATTTTTCTGATGATCGTTCAGTTAAAAAAGTTGGCTTAGATGGTTCTTTAAAAGGAACTTTTGAGCACCTTGGATATCCTGGTTATGATGTTAGTTCCACTGGTAATGAATATTTATATTTTGCTAATGGACTTGGGGTAGTTAAATTGAGAAAATCTGATATGTCGGTAATTAATTCTAGAAGAACTGTTGATATTACGGTTGATGAAGGTTGGGCTATGGGTCTTAAGGCCGTAGCTATGAGTGGTGGAGAAAAAATAGTTGTTTTTAATAATTCTAGTGTTTTAGTGATGGATAATAATTTAGAAGTATTAGGTTATTCTGTTGCTGGTCAAGATGACAAGGTTTATGCTAAAGAGAATTTATTTTTAAATTTAAATTCGGCCGTTGTTGATAGCGGGACTCAGGTTCAAGTTAGCGGTGGTGGATTTTTGCCTAGCGAACAATTAACTATTGATTTTTATAATCAAAAATATTTAGTTGAGGCTGATTTAGAAGGAAGATTCTCTAAGGTTTTAAATGCTCCAGAATTGTCAAATAGCAATTCTAGAGACAGGGTTGTGGTTCAGAGTGAAAATGATAATGGCATGGTTGTCAGAAGCATTTCAGAAAAGACTGATATAAAAGTTACTGGAAATGATTCCAATTATACATATAGCATCGGATTAGAAATAAAAGATGCTATCGTTGAGAATAATTAATTTAGTTTTACTTATCTGCTCATTATGTTATAATAATGAGCAGAATAAATAAAATTAATTTTTTAAAAAAATTATATGGATTTAATTGCTTTAATTAAACAAAAACGTCAGACTTTATTTTCTATATTTTTAGTCTTTTTAGTAGTAGGACTATTGGTCTTGTTAACTCAAGATTTTAAATATAGTACTAAATCAAAAATATTAGTTATTCAAGAGGGAGCTGGTCGTGTTGACCCATATTCAGTTTCTAGATCAGTAGAATATCTATCTGATTTATTGACTCGAGTAGTTTATTCTAACTCTTTCTATGAATCAGTAATGGAGTCTGATTTTAATATTGATAAAAATTATTTTGGAGATACTTCTATTAAACAAAGTAAGGCCTGGAAAAAAACAGTTTCAGCTAAAAGCTTAGAGGATTCCGGAATTATTAATATTAGTGTTTATCATAAAGATAATTATCAGGCCACCCAAATTGCTTTAGCGGTTAATCATGTTTTAATAACTAAGCATCAAAATTTTCATGGACTGGGTAGTTCGGTAAAAATTAATGTTATTGATCAACCAATTGCTTCTACTTATCCAACTAAACCAAACTTGATGTATGCTTTACTTATTATTATTGCTGGTAGCTTATTCTTTGGTTTAGTTTATATTTATTTGTTTCCAGAAAAGAAATATGATATTCATCTTTTTGGTCATAAAAACAAAAATCCCAAAGCTAAAAATTTACCACCAATGAATAGAGTGGTTTCAACTATGAGAGAAATTGAGGCTAATAGGGGGGAGAAATCTATTGAAAAAGATGATTATGAAAGTATTAAGAAGTCGGGTGATATTGATAATTTATTTCAATAAAAGTCAATAAAACATATAGAATTGCGAAACAAGAGCTCTGCTAGTCAGAGCTCTTGACATATAAAATTATTTATGTTATAATACTCAGTTAGTTCTTTAAAATGTTTAACCAAAAAATAATAGATATGAAAAAGTTATTGCTGATATTATTGACTGTGCTGCCATTTATGGCCTTCGCACAAACTGAAACTGAAAAATTTTCATTGAGCTACGAAGGTCAGACAACCTTCCGTGATCAATACCTTAATGCTGAATCCGACACAATGGTAAAGGTTGGAGCTTTTAGCTCTAATCGTGTTCAGGGGGAATTCTTTTTTGGGGAGTCAAATTCGCAAATAGGAGTTTCAGCTGGCTATCAAAGCAGTAATGCTTTGGTGCAAGATTATCGCGCTTGTGATCTTTCCGGATTTAATGTCGGTCTAAGCTTTCGTCAAAATTTCGGTTTGGGCGAAGTAAAAGTTGGGGCTGGATATTATCGCTTCAGCCAGAAAGATTATGGCTATATAACTGGAACGACCGATACTTTTTCGGTAAAGTCAGTTAAGCCAGGAATTCTGTTATCAGGTTCAATTTTATTGACACCTGAAACTAGAATTTTTCCTCGTATTGAAGTAAGCGCTACACAAAGAATTGGTTTCACCAATGAGTATAGTAGCAATTATTTTGAACAAGGAGGTCTTTCCCTAAGAGCGGATGTTTCTCTGGTAAGAATTATTTTACCGATACCGGAATTATATATTTCTCCCGTTATTGGATTCGAAAAGTCAGAAACGACTTTAAATCCAATTTATAAGGTAGGTGTAGAAATTTCCGGAAATTATAATGTTCGCACGAATGTTGTAAAGGTAGGGTATTTTCGCGAAAGATCTCCAATGGGTATTGAAGGGGTATTTATCTCAATAAATCCCACCGCGCTTTACCTCGGGCTAAGATAGCTTATTTTGTCTGTCATAGGCTAACCCTCGTGTTTCTCACAAAGAGAACATGGGGGTTTTTTATTTTATCTAAAAAAGAAGGGAAATATTACTTTGGGTTTTAGCTTAATGTTTTATTAATTGGCTTAATTTTAGTAAGCTGAATAATAAAAAAGACAAGAAATTAATCTTGTCTTTTTTGGTATATTTTGGAGTATTATTTTATTACGTTTACTACCTTAGTGTTAATTAATCGACCATCAAATTTCTTTGATTTTTTGGTTTTAAATTTTACTGTTCCGGTAGTTACTGCAAATAAGGTATCATCTTTTCCTTTTTTAACATTTTCACCAGGATGGTATTTTGTTCCACGTTGGCGAATTATGATAGAGCCAGTTTTAGCCTTTTGTCCATCAGCTAATTTAACTCCTAAACGTTTACTTTGGGAATCACGACCTAAGGTGGTTGATCCTCCAGCCTTTTTATGTGCCATATTTTTTAAATTTTATTATTTATTGTTTATTTTTTACTAATATAATATAACAAAGTTATTTTTACTTGTCAATTATTTTAAAATGTACTATAATTATTAGGAAGTTTAATAAAATTTAATAAAATTTATGAGTAATTTTTTTCTCATAGATTATTAATATTATGTCAATAAAAGTTGATCAAAATAAATGTATTGGTTGTGGTATGTGCGTTAATATGTGCCCTAAGGTTTTTAAAATGAACTCCATGGGTAAGTCAGAGGTTATTAGCCAACAAGATGTTGATTGTGCTAGAAATGCTGCTAATAGTTGTCCAGTTGAAGCTATCAAAGTAGAATAATAATATGGCTCAAGATTTAAATAAAGGGTTTGAACAGGAAAAAATTGATATAACCCCATCTTCTCTAGAGGATGGAGGTTTTGATTTGGAAAAAGGGGAAAAGGCCAAGGAATCTTCTTTTGAAAGGGAACTTGTTGATACTGAAAAGAAAGTAGAAAAAAAGGATCAAAAAAAAGAAGAGGAAGAAATTATTTCCTCCTCCGCTGCTCCGGCTCCCGTTGTAATTAGTTCCGAGGAAGAAAGAAGAAAACAAATTGACATGATTTTATCAGATGGATTAAATGATGTTTTTTTGAGCATGACCCCTAAACAACAAAAAAAATTTCAAGAAGAGGGAGTTGAAACAGTTAATAAAATAAATAAATTATTAAGTCAAACTAAAATCAAAGTAAAAAGAATCATTGATTTAATAAGGAGATGGTTAAAAAATATTCCTAAGGTTAATAAGTATTTTTTAGAGCAAGAGGCTAAAATAAAAACCGACAAAATTTTAAAGTTAAAAAATGATAAAAATAATAAATAATTATGAACGATCTTAGTAATCAATTAGTCTTAGAAGGGGAAACAATAGTGGAAAGAAATTTGGATTATCTTTATCTAATAGGTATTATTGTATTTCTTTTGATTGCTTTGTTTATAGTTAGACATCTTATAAAATATTTTTCAGTTCGCAATAAAAATAATAATAATTCTATTTTTTTAGTTAGATTGCCCAAGGAAAAACCAAAGGATCAAGACTCTTCTTTGACAGTTCAACAATTACATGAAGAGATCTCTAAGGGAGAAAATATTTTTGCTAGCGTTGGTGGACTGAGGGTTAAAAAAAGCATTGTTGATTGGTTTTTTGGTAGAAATGATAATTTTTCTTTTGAAATAGTTGCCAATAAAAGCAAGATTTCTTTTTATGTTACTGCTCCTAAAGACAAAGCACTTTATATGGAGCAACAAATTCACGCTTATTATCCTGAGGCCTCGGTTGAACCGATAGAGGATTATAATGCTTTCAATCCGCAGGGATATATAAAGGCCGGTCGTTTTAAAGCTGGTCGTAGTTTCATTTTTCCATTTTTAGACTATAAAGACATGGAATCTGACCCTATGGATTCTTTAATAAATGTGATGTCAAAATTGGAGAATGACGAGAGTATTGCCATTCAATATGTAGTTAGGAGTGCTAAAAAAGATTGGCACGCTAAACTAAAAAGGTCAGTTTTAAATGCTTATAAAAAAAATGATGTTAGTGAAATTTTTAGAAATAGTAGCTCAGCCTTTCATAATGCTGTTAATTTTTTTGTTTATGATATTGTTTTAGGAATTTTTGATATTGGTAGAAACGAAAAGAAATCAGAAATGGATGGTCCTAAAAAAGAATTAACCGAAAAGGAAAGAGAGATGTTAAAAAAGATGGAAGACAAGAATGCTAAGCCTGGCTTAGATGTTAATTTTAGAATAGTGGTTAGCTCTGACAGTCAAGAAAAAACTAATTTATTTTTTGATAATATTACTAATGCTTTTAGCGAATATACTTATTATCAATATGGAAATTATTTTAGAAAGGTAAAAAAAATAAATCAAGAAGATATTGTTAATAATTTTATTTATCGACGTTTTATCGAGAGACAAAGTTTTTTATTGAGCACTCAAGAATTGGTTAGTATGTTTCATTTTCCGCTACCTCATACCGAAACTCCAAACATTGATTGGTTAACTTCAAAAACTGCCCCAGCTCCTAGCAATATTCCTAAGGAGGGAATTATTCTTGGTTATAATGTTTATCGAGGAATTAAGACTGATGTTAGAATTAAACCAGTTGATCGTCGTCGTCATATGTATATAGTTGGTAAATCTGGTACTGGTAAATCTGTTTTATTGAATAATTTAGCCATTCAAGATATTCAAAATGGTCACGGTGTTTGCGTGATGGATCCTAACGGGGACTTAATCGAAGATATCCTAAATCGCATTCCTCCCGAGAGAGCTGAAGATGTGATTGTATTTTCTCCGTCTGACACTCAAAGACCAATTGGTTTAAATTTATTGGAATATGATCCTCGCTATCCAGAACAAAAGACTTTTGTAATTAACGAAATGATTGGAATATTTGATAAATTATATGATCTAAAAGCTACTGGAGGACCAATGTTTGAGCAATATATGAGAAATGCTTTATTGTTAATTATGGATAGTCCAGAAACCGGATCAACCCTAATGGAAATATCGAAAGTTTTAGCTGATGAAGATTTTCGTCGTATGAAGTTAAGTCTTTGTAAAAATAAAACAGTGGTTGATTTCTGGCAAAAAGAGGCTGAAAAAGCTGGTGGGGAAGCAGCTTTAGCTAATATGGTTCCCTATATTACTTCAAAATTAACTCCATTTGTATCCAATGACATGATGATGCCGATTATTGGTCAACAAAATAGCGCTTTTAATTTTAGAGATTTGATGGATAGTCAAAAAATATTAATGGTTGATTTGCCTAAAGGTTCTATTGGGGAGTCTAATGCTTATCTTTTGGGTATGATTATTGTTGGCAAGATATTAATGGCCGCCTTATCTAGAACTGATATTCCACAAGAGCAAAGAAAGGACTTTTATTTATATATTGATGAGTTTCAAAACTTTACAACTAATTCTATTTGTCAGATTTTATCAGAAGCCAGAAAATATGCCTTATGTCTAAATATAGCTCATCAATATATCGGACAGCTTAGTAAAAATCAAGATACTCAAATTAAAGATGCTGTTTTTGGAAACGTTGGAACCATGGCTAGCTTTAGAGTTGGTTCTGAGGATGCCGAATTTTTAGTTAAAGAGTTTGGTCCAGTATTTAATCAATATGATTTGGTTAATGTTGGTCGCGGTGGTTTTGTAAAATTATTAGTTGACGGTCAGTCAGTTCGACCTTTTTCTTTTCAAACAATTTGGCCATTGATGGGAGAAAAAAAAGATGGACTAGCTGATGCTATTAGACAATTAAGTCGATATAAATACGGTAAGGATAGGGACGTTATTTTGAAGGAAATAGCTTTACGTTCTATAAATTAAATGATATAATTTTAAAAATAATTAATTATAAAAATAAATATTAACTTTTATTTTATGACAAACAAAAATCTTCTTCTTCGAATATTTTTTTATTCAATTTTAGTGGTATCTTCCATTCATTTTATTAATATTAGGGCAATGATTGAAAATCGTTTTGAAAATCCTTTTGTTTTTGAAAATTTTAGTGCCCGAGCCGCTGATGATCTCTTACCAGTTGAATTTATAAAATACAAAGATCCAAGTGTAGCTGATAAAGTTACAGTGCTTTCCAATGGAATGATTAATATCAAGGGTATTACAGAATTAAGCTATGCTGGCGTTCCCAAAGAACTTCCAGACTTTAGTTTCTCTAATCAAAAAGAAGGTTTTTATGGAAAAAATATTGGTTATTTTAGATTTAATATTATATCTCCTTACCCAGAGGCAGAAAGTGTTGTTTATGTTATAAACAACGATAAGCAATTTACTTATAATTTAGTTGATAGAACTTTTGAGATAGATCATCCTATCGCTGAAAGAAAAGATGGGGTTAATTGGACTCCAATCAATTGGGGAACACAAAATTTATTAATTAAATTTATCGATAAAACAGGAAAAGAATTGGGTGTAAAAACATTAGTTATTTCTAATAGCCCTATCAAACAACAACAACCTAATAATTTTATTGCCGACAATATTAAAGCAGGATTGCTTTTTCCGGTGGAAGTTTTAAATCCGGCCATCGCAGATGGATCAATAAATTTTGGTGATATTATTTTAAAGACCGATGGAAGTACCGACAAAAAGGATTTAATATTGTCAAAAGATCAACCCATTGGATTAACTACTAATAGATATTTAGGTTTTTCTTTGAAAATTACTGAGCCTTATTCTTCGATAGCCTTTTTTATTAATGGACAGGACATGACAGAGAAGAGTGATATTTTTGTAATAAGCCCAGGCGGAGAGAAGGTTGATGTTTATTTTGCTGTGGCCAAAGATGAGGGGTCTAAAAAATTTGTTCCTTATTACGAAAGTCCTCAGAATTTTGAACTAGTTGTTAGAACTTTTAAAGATACAAAGATTTCTTCGGAGGAAAAGGTTAATTTTTCTTTTAACGTTATGAAAGAGTCAAATGCTTTATCCAAAGAATTTATATTAATTAAGGAGCCAAAAGGAATGGAAAGCTTTGCTAAAGTTTCTAATGGTTTGATTGATATTAAAAATTTAGGAGAGTTGGGCTATAATGGAACCTTGTCTAATTTTCCAGATTTTTCTTTTGATAAGCAAGAGATGGGTTATTTGAAGGAAAATGTAGGTTATTTTAGGGCTATAATTTCCAATCCCTATCCAGAAGCTGATTATGCTACTTGGTCAATAAATGGAAGTGGAAATTATTCTCATAGTTTTTCTTCGGCTGGCTCTAGTTTTCCTGTTGATTTTGCTTTAGCTGTTAAAAGCGATAAAGCTAATTGGACTCCGGTTGGACTTACCTCACAGAATTTATCAATTAGATTTTTTGATTCTAAGAACAATGTTTTGGCCGAAAAAGAAGTAAATGTTTCCATTGAAGAAATTAAACAACAACAACCATATGCTGTAAAATCTGGCAATATTTCTAGTCGAATAACACCATATACTATAATGAATGTTTCGGATGGAAAAGTTGATATTAGTGAGATTATTTTAAATAAAGATGGCTCTACTAATTTTAAAGAATTGAATTTAGCCAAAGAACAAGGCATTGGTAATTCCGGGTTTAGATATTTAGATTATTCTTTTAGCTTAACTGATGAAGAAGTAAAATTTTCACATAATCTTTCTTTCTTTATAAACGGGAATTCTTATAATCCGGAAAGTGGTGATTATATAATTCAATATGATAAAGAAAAAAGAAGTGTTAATGTTTATTTTGCCGTAGCTGAAATTAATGACGCTAAACAATTAATTCCTTATTATAATGAAGCCGCAAAGAGTTTTTCCATGATGGCTAGATTTAAAGATGATAATGGATTAATATTTATGGAAAAAATTGTTTCTACTACATTTAATTTATCAGATGGTTCGGTCCAATCTGATTTAGAGGCTTTTCCAGCTAAGCAATTTTTGTTTAATAATGAATCTTTATCAGCCTCAAATGGAGAGATTGGTTTTGGTTCTAATACTTTCTTTTATAGACAAGAAAAAGGTGATTATTTAGTAGATGGGCAATTAAATAACAAATATCTTTTTCCTAAGGATTTAGAATATATGAAAGAATTAAGCCCTAGCTGTCGCTATGTTAGATTTACTCTGTCTTTAAATTCAGAAAAACCAAAATTAAATTCTTTAAAATATAGTATTGAGGGTAAAGATTACGATTATAATTTTTTAGATCAAAATAATAATTCTCTTTATGTCTTTAATAGAGAGCAAGAAATAGATTTTTATTATCCAGTTACTTGTTATATAAAAGGAAAAACGGTTGACTCATCTTATTGGAAAAACAATGTTATTAATCAAAATTGGAAGATAGATTATCTAGATGAAGCAACCAAAAAGAACTATCAATATTATTTTAATGTTAATCTAAGCCTTTCTGGCGTTTGTAAAAAAAGCGATCAATTAATTGAATTGCCGATAGAAGCTTTCTATTTTGATGATGAATACTTAAATAAATATAGTCAGAAAAAGTCCGGATTCTTGTATTACAATTATCCTATCAGTCAAGAAATGCAGAAAAAATATATTAATCAAAATGTTTCTGAGTTTTCTAAATTAGATTATCTAAGGTATTTTAAAGTAAATTTTAAACCTTTCGAGATAAAAGTTAAGGACTCTTCTTTAAAGAGCGGGTATACAATTAAAAAATTCAACTATTCTAGAGTTGAAAACATTAATGAGTTTCCAAAAACTATTATTTCTGGCAAGGATCATCTTTATTTCTTGGCTTTTGATTATTATAATAAAAAATTGAATCCATACTCTCTTGATCACGGATTAATTTTAAATTTAGTTGATGATTCTTGCAATATTTATTCATCTAAATTTCAAATAGTTTCTAAACCAATTATTGAAGAAAAGGTTAATCCTTCTACTCCGGTTGTGGAGACAAAACCAGTTGTTCCAGAATATAAGGAAACTTATAATCCAATAACTGGAGAATTAATTAAAGAAAAAATTAATCCAGAAAATGAAAATTTAACAACCCCCTCTAAGGAAGAGGCCAAGGTTATTGATGCAAAATTATTAACTGAAGCTCAGATGGTTGATAGAAGTCCGAAGGAAGAAGTTAAGGTTTTATTATTAACTTCAGTAAATGTTGAAAAACCAGATTCAGAATTAGAGAAAAAAGTCGAGGTCAAGCATCAAAGTTTGCTTGTTGGGGCTAGTACTCCAGAAGTCAAGACATCTTTAAAAAATTATTTAGCTTACGGAACAGAGAGCACTGTTCGTTTGGGAGAGGGGCAGAGAGCTGCTACTGTAATAAACTATACTAGTGTTAAGGGGGCTATTCCTCAGACAGAATCAGACATTGAAGATGTCTTAAAGATTGCTAATAATAGAGTTCCATTGATTAGAAATTCTGAACTGGAGCCAAAGTTTTTAGGTAATTTTTATAGATTAAATAATATTATTAAGGAAAATGATATTACTAAGATTGATGAAGATAATTTAATTTTGGAATTAAATCAATTTTTAAGATTCTCTTACGGAATTTTGCCAATGGAAAGAAGTATTGCTAAAGAAAAATGGGCGATAGAGTTATTTGTTAAAAATTATAATAAGCTTCCTCAAACCGATGGAGAGTGGAGAATAGTTAATTCCTGGGCTTATAGAAATGTCTTGATTAGTCAAGTAGAGAATAATTTAGAGTGGATTAATTCTATTTCTTCGGAAAATCCAGAAATTACTGTTGAGCTATTAGATAAATTCTTTGAATTAGCTGTTAAATAGATATGTTTATCTTCTTTATAAAAAGCCTTGTATTAGGAATAATACAAGGCTTTGCCGAATTTTTACCAATTTCTTCAACTGCTCATCTTATTTTGAGTGCTAATTTGATGAGATTAGAAATGTCCGAATTTATTAAAAGTTTTATTGTTATAATCCAGTTTGGTTCTATTTTGGCTGTTATAATTTTGTATTGGAAAAAGCTTTGGAATAATAAAATTGTTTATTTCAAAAAATTGATGACCGCTTTTATACCTACCGCCATTATTGGTCTGTTGGGATATAGCTTGGTAAAAAATTTTTTACAAGAAAGCTTGGAAATAATTTCCTTAGCTTTATTTCTCGGTGGTATTGCTATTGTTATTTTGGAGAGAAAATATCAAGAGAGAAGTGGGGAAGTTAATAATGTTTCAGATGACAAGACAGAGGTTGATATTAGTGTCATGAGCTATAAGCAATGTTTTATTGTTGGCATCTTTCAGTCTCTAGCTATAGTTCCGGGTGTTTCTCGATCGGCCGCCACAATTTTAGGTGGATTATCATTGGGAATCAGTCGTTTGGTGATAGTGGAATTTTCTTTCTTATTGGCTATACCAACAATGTTGGCAGCCTCTTCTTTAGATTTAGTTAAAACTGGTTTTAATTTTAATTTAGAGGAGATTATCTTTTTAATAATTGGCTTCTTAGCCTCCTTTGTGGTTGCTTGGATTAGTATTAAGTTTTTATTAAGATTTATCAAGAAGAATAATTTTTCAATTTTTGGTTGGTATAGAATAGTGTTAGGGGTTGCGTTATTCTTATTGCTGTATGCTTTTTAATGATAAAAAGAAAGATTAGATAACAAAAAAGCCATCAAATTAATGATGGCTTTTTTGTTATCTAATATGTTTTTATAGAGATATTTTTATGCCTGGACCCATAGTAGAGTTAATACTTAGGTTTTTAATATAGACACCCTTAGATGAAGTTGGTTTAGATTTTTTAATAGCGTCGATTAAGGTTTCTAGATTTTCTTCTAGTTTTTTGTTGTCAAAACTTAATTTTCCGATAATAGCATGAACATTACCAGTATCATCGTTCTTAAAGCTTATTTTGCCCTTTTTAAGCTCTTCTACGGCTTTTGCAGGGTTATTAGTTACGGTTTCATTCTTAGGTGATGGCATTAAGCCTCTAGTACCCAAAATTTTGGCAATCTTAGCTAAGCTTTTCATCATATCCATGTCAGCTATAGCTACTTCAAAGTCAGTTTTTTCAGTTTTTCTGATTTCTTCAATCAAATCTTCTCCTCCAATTATATCAGCTCCAGCTTCTTTAACAGCCTTTTCTTTATCGGCTGAAACAAAAGCGGCCACTTTTACAGTTTTACCGGTTCCGTGCGGTAGGCTAACAGCTGATCTAACCTGTTGATCTCCTTTTTTAGTATCAATTCCTAAGCGAAAATGTGCTTCTATAGAAGCGTCAAATTTAGCCTTTTTTAATTCCTTACATAATTCAATAGCCTCGCTAATTGAATAATTTTTTTCTTTATCAAATGTTTTTTCCATAGTTTTGTGGTGGTTATAGTGAATATTATTCTCCCACCTTAATTATTTAATTTAATCTTTTATTTCTACTCCCATTTGTCTAGCAGTACCAGCAATTATTTTCATAGCCTGCTCTACGTCTTCAGTGTTTAAGTCTGACATCTTAGCTTTGGCTACCTCGGCTAATTGCTCTTTGGTTAGTGAACCAACTTTTTGAGTTAATGGTTTGCCTGATCCTTTAGAAATCTTAGCATATTTTTTTATTAATTCAGCGGCCGGGGGTGATTTCATGATAAAATCAAAAGTTCTATCTTCATAAACACTAATTTCTACTGGAACAACTTCACCCATTCGATCTTTACTAGCGTCGTTAAATTTAGAACAAAAATCCTGAATATTTAATCCATGTTGACCCAAGGCTGGTCCAACCGGAGGAGCTGGGTTAGCTTGTCCAGCATTTATCTGCAATTTTATTTTGGTTAATAATTTTTTTGCCATATTTTTTTAAATAATTTGAAGAAGCAAATCATTATAGAATGATATCAAATTATTTTTTTATTATATTTTCTTAATTTGTAAAAAATCTAATTCTACGGGAGTTTCTCTGCCAAACATAGAAACATTGACCTTAACCTTTCCCTTAGCTTCATCAATAGTGGTTATTTTTCCTTCAAAATTTTTGAAAGGTCCATCGTTTATTTTTACGATTTCACCAACTTCAATGTCAATCTTAAATTTTGGTTCCTCTACTCCCATTCTTTTCATTAGACCCTGAACTTCTTTTTCGCTGATTGGGGTAGGGACTGTTCCAACTCCGATAAAGCCAGTTACATTAGGAGTGTTTCGAACAACGTACCAAGATTCGTCAGTAACAACCATTTCAACTAGAACATAACCGGGGAAGATTTTTTCTTCCACAACTTTTCTTTTTCCATTTTTAATTTTAATCTTTTTTTCAATTGGCACTAAAACATTAAATATCTTATCTCCAGCGTCTAATGTTTCTATTCTTTGTTTTAGATTGTGAGCCACATTTTCTTCATATCCGGAATAGGTGTGCAAGACATACCAACGCTTACCTTGATTTAAATTTTGTTTAGCCATAGTATTTTTATTATTTTGTAATTAAGGTTTCTAATCCTAAATTAAAAACAAAATCTAGGGCACCCAAGAAGATGGCCACCAATAAACTTAGCCCAATAACCATAAAGGTGTATCGATAGGTTTCTTTTTTTGTTGGCCAAGTTACCTTTTTTAGTTCAATAATCGATTCTTTGATATAATTACTAATTTTTCCCATATTCTATAATTATTTAAATTAAAAACAGCCTTGTTTGGCTATGCTTATATAATAGTAAATTAGCTAAAATAAGTCAAGGGATTTATCCAGTCCTTGTTTGATTTTTTATTTAATTTATTATATTATATTATAGTGCTAAAAACAGCAGAATTTTTTAATTTATTTATCTAATATTTATATGGTCAGCCCCCATTTGATCAAGAAAAAAGAAGGACAATTTAATCTAAATACTAGTGCAAAAAAATTATTCCAACTTATTTATATTAAAAAAAACAAGCCTGAAAACGATTCTTCAGGAGAGTCAAAAATAACAGTTTCTACTATGGTTTCTAGGCTGGCCTTTTTTTATGAAAAGATCAGAAACGCAGTTGATTACGAAGATGATCATTTGCTCAGAAAAAATGCTATAAAGCGTATTTTTAAGCGTCAGATTGTTATTGAAGGCTTAGTTAAAGGCGCAAAAAGCAAAGAATTGTCAATTCACTTATTAACAGAGTTAATTCAGGCTGGATATTTGGAGAATAATGCTATTCCTGAGAAAAAAATTTATGAAGTAGCTAATATATTAGAAAAATATGTTAAATTGAAATACTATAGTTTCCAAAAAGAAAATTTTTCTTTTAATTTCTTTTCTAAAAAAGATAAAAATAAGAGGAATAATAAAGCTGAATCTAAGCTTTTAAATTGGATTATCTCCTTAGCGGCTGCTGAAATAGAAGACAATATAACCAAGGATGATGTTAAAAATGAGATTGTGAGTGATATGTTTAGTATATTGAAGGATAATATTAAACTTCCTAGAGATTTGCCTTTTGAAAATGACCTTGATATTCAAATATATTTAGCCATTGCTAGAAATTTTTTAAATTTTGACCTAGATTCCTTGAGTTTTATAGTCTTTAAATATTATGATAAAGATTGGTCAAAAATGGATGGAGAGAATTCTGACGAAAAGATTGAAGCTATTTCTAAAAAAATTGATGTTCTTTATTCGGCTATAGAGCATCAGCTAGAACATCCTTTAAAGAAGCAATTAGACAAAATAATAAAATCATATTCTTTGTATTTTTCTATTTTAAAGGAGATTGTGGAAGATAATCCTATAAAGGTTTATGATCAAGCTATGAATAATTACAAGTCTTTCATAAACTTAGTAAAAGAAGCTTGCGAAAAGAGGTATAAAAGAATAAAAAACAAATTATGGAAATCTGGTTTTCGTAGTATTATTTATATCTTTTTGACTAAATCAATTTTTGTTTTGTTAATAGAAATTCCGGCAGTTCAATGGTTTGGAGAGGAGATAAATCCTTTTTCTTTGGCTATAAATATTGCCTTTCCAGCTTTCTTGTTATTTATGATGATTTTATTTACTTGGTCTCCGGCTCAAGAAAATACAAAAAAAATAATCAATGGAGTTGAAGAAATTGTTTTTAGTGAAAAGAGAAGAAAACATGCTATTTTACTAAGAAAACCGCCTAGAAGAAATTGGATGATGGATTTTATTTTTAATCTTTTATATATTGGAGGATTCTTTATTACTATTTATTTTATTATTAAAGCTCTTAATTTTATTGAATTTAATTGGGTTAGTATCGTTATTTTTTTATTTTTCTTGACTTTCGCTAGCTTTTTTAGCTTTAGAATTAAAAGAGAAATCAAAAAATTTATTATTATCGAGCCGAGGGAGGGTCTATTAGGTTTTTTATTTGACTTTTTTTACACCCCAATAATCGCTACAGGCAAATTTTTGTCAGATAATGCCTCTAAAATTAATGTGTTTGTTTTTGTTTTGGACTTTATTATTGAAGCTCCTTTTAAAGTTTTTGTAGAGATATTTGATGATTGGTTAAAATATATGAAAGAAAGAAAGGATAATTTGGTAAATTAATTTGTTTGTTCTATGGATTTATATATAGTAGCCACTCCAATAGGTAATTTAGAGGATATTACTTTGCGAGCAATTAGGATACTTGGAGAAGTTGATTTTATACTGACTGAAGACACCAGGGTGGCTGGTAAACTATTAAGTCATTATAAGATTAAGAAACCTCTGATATCCTTTCATCACCATTCTGGTAATGATAAATATCTAAAGATTTTAAAACTATTAAAGGAAGGTAAGAAGATAGCTTTAGTAAGTGATGCTGGCACTCCTAATATATCGGATCCTGGTGGTCAATTGGTGGAATTTATTAGAGAAAGAATGCCTGAGGCTAATATTGAGCCAATTCCTGGTGTTTCAGCTATTACAACAGCTCTATCGGTTTCTGGAATTAAGGCTGATAAATTTTCTTTTTTTGGTTTTTTGCCACATAAAAAGGGGAGAATGACTATGTTAAAAGAAATATTAGATTATAAGTATCCAGTTATATTTTATGAATCAAAACATCGTATTTTAAAATTACTAAAAGATTTAAAAGAGATCGATTTTTCTAAAAAAATCATGATTTTTAGAGAGATGACAAAAATGCATTATAGCTTTTATAACGAAGATATTGATTCTTTGTATAAAAAATTTGAACAAGACGAAAATTCAATAAAAGGAGAATTTACAGTCATTATTTATTAATATTATTTACGCAATTTATGAAAAATTTTTATATAACTACAACTTTACCCTATGTTAATTCTGATCCTCATTTAGGTTTTGCCAAGGAGATTATAAATGCTGATATTATTGCTAGACATAAAAGACAATTAGGTTTTAATGTCTTTTTCAATACTGGGACCGATGAGCATGGTCAAAAAATTTATCAAAAAGCTATCGAAATGGGTATTGATCCTTTGGATTATTGTTCTATTTTTTCTGATAAATTTTTAAAGCTAAAAGAGACTTTAAATTTGAGTTTTAATAATTTTATCAGAACCACTGATGAAAAACATGTTAAGGCTGTTCAGAATTTTTGGAAAAAATGCTTGGATAATGGAGATATTTATAAAAAAGAATATCAAGTCAAATATTGTGTTGGTTGCGAAATGGAAAAAACTGATTCAGAATTAGAAAATGGAGTTTGTCCATTACATCCAAACCAGAAAATTGAATTAATAGAGGAAGAGAACTATTTTTTTAGATTTTCTAAATATCAAGATAAATTATTGGATTTTTATAAGAAAAATTCAAATTTTGTTAAACCAAAAGGTAGATTTAATGAGATTATTAGTTTTGTAGAGGGTGGATTGAATGATTTTTCTATCTCTAGGGTCAAAGAAAAAATGCCCTGGGGAGTAAGCGTTCCGGGTGATGATAGTCAGGTTATGTATGTTTGGTTTGATGCTTTAGTCAATTATATATCATGTTTGGGATGGCCTGATAATTTGAACAATTTTGCTAATTTCTGGCCAGGGCTTCAAGTCTGCGGAAAGGATAATCTAAGGCCTCAAACTGCTATGTGGCCAGCCATGCTAATGTCGGCTGGCCTAGATATCTCAGAACAAGTTTTGATTTTTGGTTTTTTGACTGTTAACGGGCAAAAAATTTCTAAAAGTTCCGGTAATACTGTCGATCCAATAGAATTAATCGAAAAATATGGAGCCGATACTGTTAGATATTATTTATCTAAGGAGATTTCTACATTTGAGGACGGTGACTTTTCTTATGAAAAACTAGAAAAATTATATACTAGCGATCTAGTAAATGGTCTTGGTAATTTAGTAGCTAGGGTTTCTAATTTAATAGAGAAATTTAGTGGTGATATAGTATTAGAAAAAATAAATTATCAGGAAAATACCCCTTTAATAGGGAAAAAGGATGATTTTTTTATTTTATTTGAAGAAAAGATGAAAGAATATAAATTGAACGAGGCTATTATGGTGATTTCTTCTAAAATAAAGGAGACTGATGAATATCTTAGTCAAAAAACTCCTTGGAAAATGGAGGATGGACCAGAAAAAGAGGAAATTCTAAAAAAATCAGCTGAAAATATTTTAAACATTGCTTTATTGAGCTATCCTTTTATACCAGAATCAGCTAATAAAATTATTGCACAATTTAATGCTGATAAAATTATAAAAGGAGAAGTTTTGTTTCCAAAATTATTAATTAATTAATATTATATGCCAATCTTTGACTTAGTTTTAGTGATATTTTTAGGTGGATTTATTTTTTATGGATTTTATATTGGATTAGTTAGGATGATTTTGAATTTGGGATCATCTATTATTTCTATAATTATATCAATAAATATCTATTTAAAGGTTTATGACCTAATTCCATTTATAGGTTTTGGCTCGGAGAGTCTAGGTAAAACAATATCTTTTATATTGGTCTTGATAATTCTAAGCTATGCCTTGAGTTTTATATTCAAATTTGTTGCTAAAATTTTAAAAATTATAACATCTCTTCCGGTTATTTCTTTTGTAAATAGATTTTTGGGTGGAATTTTGGGATTAGTTCAGGGATTATTTATTTTAGGAGTTATTATTTTTGTTATGTCTCGATATGCCATAACAAATGATTTTTTAAATAATTTAGTGGTTGGCTCGGACGTTGCTCCTATTTTTATGGGTAGTATTAATTGGATAACCCCACTAGTTCCAGAGGCTTTGAGATTATTAGAATCATCTATCCGCTAAATTATTAAAATTATAATAAATAAAGTTTGCTAAATTTTTTATTTTTAATTAAAATAGAGAAGTCGTTTGTTCTAAAAATAAAAAAAATAAAAATGAAAAAGGGAATAAAAATAATTTTAAAAATATTAGCCGGAATAATTATACTTCTGGTTGTTTTTTTAGCTGGTGCATTTTTGGCTACAAAAAATAATGTTATTGGTCAAATCGCTGAAAAGGAGGTTTTATATTTAGGAAAAATTATTGGAAAATATGATAAGCAAGATGGAAAATGGGTGCAAAATACAGATTTTGATTTATATTGGGAAGTTTGGGATTTAATTAAAAGCGATTATGTAAATAAGGATGATTTAGCTGATAAGCAATTATTTTATGGGTCTTTGGAGGGATTGGTATCATCGCTGGATGATCCTTATTCAGAATTTATGGATCCGCAAGAAAATAAACAATTTGAGGAGGATATGTCTGGAACCTTTGAAGGAATAGGAGCGGAAATAGGCATTAGAGATGAACTTTTAACTGTTATTTCGCCAATAGATGGAACCCCAGCTCAAAAAGCTGGGATAATGGCTGGAGATAAGATTTTAGAAATAAATGGAGAATCAACTCAGGGTATGGATATTAATGAAGCTGTTAGCAAAATTAAGGGTCCGAAAGGAACAGAAGTAATTCTAAGCATTTTTAGGGATAGTTTTGATGATATTAAAGAATTTAAAATAATTAGAGATGTTATTTCTATTAAAAGCGTTTCTTATGAGAAAATAGAAAATAATCTTTTTTTAATAAAAATAAATTCTTTTAACGGTGATACTAATTATTTATTTTCTCAGGCTATAAAAGAAGTTCTAGCTCAAGATCCCGACGGAATTATTGTTGATTTGAGAAATAATCCTGGTGGATATTTAGAGGTGGCCGTTATGATGTTGG
>ENA-UOWO01003306-UOWO01003306.1-activated-sludge-metagenome-genome-assembly--contig:-NODE-3306-length-18822-cov-7.936591_pt1 | contig 18822 bp, 11 predicted proteins | sample MGYA00238148_ERZ761564 | MGnify/ENA primary metagenome ERZ761564 (study PRJEB28885, sample SAMN05720194) | activated sludge metagenome | isolation source: Anaerobic digester | place: USA...
CACCGGCATTGCTGATGTTGCCATTGGCACCTGCACTGGCATTAATGGTATAACTAAGTTGTGTGAATGTTGCACTGATAGTATGTGCTGCATTGATATTGCTGAAAGTGTAGGATGATATAGCTCCAACTGAAATGCCATCTACCAGCACATCTTCAACCTGGTAGCAAGTATTGGCGGTGATATCATAAGTATGTGAGGAGCCGGTGGCTGCTGAAATGGATCCCGATGGAGTAATAGCACCATTTGCACCTGCGGTTGCAGTTATTTTATGCAGTCCTGCACCAAACACAGCCTGTATGCTGTGATTGGCAGATACGCTGTTAAATGTATACGATGATACTGCACCTGCAGATACGCCATCAACCAGTACATCCGCTATATTATATCCCTCATCGGCGGTGATAATATAAGTCTGCGTACTGCCGCAATTAACAACAGCAAGGCCAGCCGGACTGATCGCTCCATTGGCAGCAGCTGTTGCAGTGATCGAATAATTTAACTGGATAAAACTTACACTGATGGTATGTGCTGCCGTTACATTTTCAAATGTGTAAGAAGCAACTGCACCAACAGAAACGCCATCCACCAGCACATCAGCTATTTGGTAACAGGCATCCGCAATAAAATTATACGTTTGACTGCCGCCACAATTTACGCTGGTAACACCCGGAGAACTTATCGTTCCATTGGCAGCAGCTGTTGCAGTGATCGAATAATTTAACTGGGTAAAACTTACACTGATGGTATGTGCTGCCGTTACATTTTCAAATGTGTAAGAAGCAACTGCACCAACAGAAACGCCATCCACCAGCACATCAGCTATTTGGTAACAGGCATCCGCAATAAAATTATACGTTTGACTGCCGCCACAATTTACGCTGGTAACACCCGGAGAACTTATCGTTCCATTGGCAGCAGCTGTTGCAGTGATCGAATAATTTAATTGTGTAAAACTTGCACTGATCGAGTGTGATGCACTTATGTCTGTAAATGTGTAAGCAGGTACTGCACCAACAGAAATACCATCCACCAATACATCGGCTATTCGATAGCAGGCATCTGCAACGATATTATACGTATGATTGCTGCCTGCAGAAACTGTGGCTTCACCAGCAGGACTGATGCTTCCATTGCTGCCGGCATTGGCATTAATAGTGAAAGCATTGGCAACGAATATTGCACTAATAGTATGAGACGCATTTACATTCGTAAAGGTATAAGAAGAAACTGCGCCAATGGATGATCCATCCACCAGCACGTCACTTACTGTAAAGCCAGTGTTAGCTGTAATAAAGTATGTTTGATCGTTTCCACAATTTACATTGGTAATTCCTGCAGGTGTGATGAACCCGTTTATCCCCGCCGCTGCCGTAATTGCGTAGGATAGTTGCGTAATAACGGCACTGCCTGACATACCTGCCTGTTGAGCAGCACAATTGGCGTCGCTCATATTTACCAATGTATACGTTCCGGCTGCTGCCGGTACGGTAAACAGGTAAGGATTACTGTTAGTGCTTACCGGAACCACAGTTGAGCCGTTTGTATAGGCAACATTCCATGGACCTGTACCTGTAAAAGCGATACTCAATTCCGGGGCAGCTGCAGCAGCGCAAACAGTTTGACTGCCGGAGATAACAGCTGTTGGTCCAGGATTTACAGTAGCTGTTGCCATTACAGGGGATCCAACGCAACCATTTGCAGATGGGGTAATGGTGAACGTTACCTGCTCTGCCGAAGTACCTGTATTGATCAATGAACCTTCAATATTTCCTGTGCCGCTTGCAGGAATGCCGGTTACGGCTGTCGTATTATTCCGTGTCCAGTTAAAGACAATGCCAGCACCGTTTCCAATAATGGGCGCTATGGAGCTGCCAGAGCAAACTGACTGCACTAAGGGTGACACTATGGCCGCCGAAGGATTGGGACTAACCAAAACAGAACTGATAACCGGTGTTCCGCTACAACCATTAAAAACAGGTGTAATGGTAAACGTTACTGTAACAGGTGAACTGGTTGTATTTACCAGTGCGCCGGTTATATTGCCAGAACCACTGGTCCCAATACCGGTTACTAAAGCCGCATTATTTCTCGTCCAGTTAAAAACCGTTCCCACAATATTGCTGCTGATATTAACCGCAGCAATTGCCGCACCTGAACAAACAGATTGAGAAGAAGTTGAAACGGAGGCTACCGGTACAGGATTCACCAAAACGGTTGCCCTGTTGGTACAAGTACTGCCGCTTCGTGTAATAGTAAAAGTTACATAAGCCGAAGCAGAGGTCGTATTATTTAAAGTACCACTGATGCTTCCGGAACCACTGGCAGCTATACCCGTTACGATTGTAGTATTATTTCTTGACCAGGAGTAAGTAGTGCTTCCGCTGCCGCCCGATGGAACGATCGTTGTAATGGCCGAACCTGAACACACGGTTTGTGTGGCAGGTGACCCTGATACAGCCACCGTACTTGGACTCACGGCAACGGTTGAAGTAACAGACGTGCCGGTACAGCCATTTAAGTTTGGTGTAATGGTAAATGTAACGGTGGTGGTGGTAGAGCCACTGCGTTTTGTTAATACCCCGGTAATATTTCCACTACCGCTTGATGATATCCCGTTCACTGACGTAGTATTATTTCTCGACCAGTTAAAAACAGTGCCTGGGAAATTGCCACTGGCAGTGATGGGTGTAATATTTGAACCAGAGCAAATAGATTGAGAACTTGCCGAAGCTACGGCATTGGGTCTTGGACTAACCACTACCGTTGCTGTAACAGGCGTTGCCGCACAAGAGGCATTGGATGCGCTAATGGTGAATGTAACAGTTACGGGTGCCCCGGTATTATTGGTCAATGCTCCACTGATGTTGCCGGTACCGCTGGCAGCAATGCCGGTTACGGAACTTGTATTATCCCTTGTCCAGCTATAGGTTGCGCCCGACAGGCCGCTGCTAAGAACTATATTGGTGATGGATGCACCTGTACAAATACCCTGAGTGGCAGGTGTGGCTGTTGCTGCCATAGAACCAAGATTCAGTTTTACCCAGGGAAGCTGTGAGCAGAAATCTATCGTGTCGTCTTTATATACATCGAGTAAGATATAGGCAAAGCCCCTGGACCTGTCAGTAGAACCGGGCGTGTAGGTTGGGTTAACTGCAAAGGGATCATCAAAGATGCCATCACCTAATGATATCCATTCGATGTTTTCTCCAACGGCCCTTGCATTTACAAATGTAACAGCGCCGGAGCCAACGCAAAATTCGGTACGGGTGCTGTCAATAACAGCAATGCAGGTAGCCTGGGCTACTGACTTTGAAGATAAAAACAAGCTGCATACAGACAGCAAGAATCCAAGTAATCTAGATTTCATCTGGGTAAGGTTTATGTTTTATAGTAGGGAACGCAATTAACTTATTGAAACCATTTGGCTGTTCCAGGTATTGGATTGGAAGTTCAAGGTTTGTTACAAAACCAGGAAAGGGAGGATAATTGGGCCAGTACCGTTGTGTTTATAACAGTCGAATACCAGCAGGCTTACAGCAGGATATTAAATATGATCAAATTACGGTGAAACAGGTACGGTTATACGAGGGATATTAGGAGAAAAAATGTCTTTTTTAGACAATTTTGAAACACGGATAACACAAACATATAATAAATCATTCAATTTTCGTTATTCTTTTACAAAAAAAATTTTATTGTACTAAGAACAGTGACTGTTTCGTTATAAAAAAATACACCCGTTTAAAGGGATTTACTACCTAATACTACAATACCGCGATGAAACGACTTATCCTGCCGGCTGCAAGTTTAGTAACTGTTCTTGCGCTTTTATTCAGTTTTTCACCTGAAAAAAACATGGCTCCGGCCCCGGCAAGGCGTACGGCTGATCTGATTGATTGCCCGCCAATAAGTATGTCGTTGGCACCGATATCAGATGAAGCATTCAAAAAGACCTATGGCTCAGATATTATCAGGGTAAGAAAAAACGTGTATACACTTACAACAGCTGAGCTCAATGCCTTGAAAGTGGGTATCTATAAAATGAAGGCACTTCCCTATACTGACCCTACCAGCTGGGCATACCAGTCAGCTATACATGGCACTACTATGAATGACAATCTAACGTCATGGAATACCTGCCACAAAAATGGCGAAACCGACTTTTTCTTTTCCTGGCACCGGATGTACCTGTACTTTTTTGAACGCATACTCAGGGCCAAATCCGGCAGGGAATATTTAACGCTGCCCTATTGGGATACACAGGCCAATCCTTCCATACCACCTTCTTACCGTGAAAACAGCCCGGTAAATCCGTTGTATGATGCCACCAGGAACAGTACGATGAACAATGGTGGTTCATTGCCGTCTACTATCAGTACCGCCTATAACAGTTCATTCAATATCATCCCCTACTATTCATTTCAAAATGATTTGAATGGCGGGCCGCATGGTGCCGTGCACAATACCATTTCCGGTAATATGGCCTTTGTTACTACCGCGGCACAAGACCCGGTATTCTGGCTTCATCATTCTAATGTTGACCGGCTTTGGGAAAAATGGCTGGGTATGTGCAATGGCAGGAGTAATCCAACTGATGCCACCTGGCTGAACAAGAGCTTTACATTTTTTGATGAAAACGGAACGGCTGTTACAATGAGCGGCAGGCAGATCGTAGAAGCGGCTAACCAGCTCCGTTATAGATACCAGGATCTGCCGATGGCGCCCGCCTGTACTGCGTCAAGGCCGGTTGCGCCGCCTGTGAGGGAAACACTGGTTACCAAAGAAGCCGCTGTTGCCATCAACGGCCGCACCCAGCGTACGGCTTTTACTGAAACCTCCGGCGAAAAACTGCAGCAGTTTATTCAAAAGAAGAACAGGAGTACTTTTAATTTTAATAATACAGCACAGCAGGAAAGACTGATCGTAACATTTGAAGGCATTACAGTGGAACATTTGCCGGAAGGCGCTGTGGAAGTGTATCTCAATTTACCAGAAGGCAGCACGCCCTCTGCACAGAGCAATCATTTCGCTGGTCTTATAGATCTTTTTTCTGCCGAACACCACGCAAGGCACTCAAAAGCCGGCGAAGCTGAAGGTGGCACGGTTGATATGGATGCCACAAGGGCAGCACAGGCATTAGGCCTTACCCTGCCACAATTAAGAGATGCCAGCTTATCATTTTATGTTAGGGGCGCATCATTGAAGGGAGTGGAATCCTTAACCAGGGCGCAGCTCAGCATCCGTCATATAAAATTCTCGGTGGATACTTACTAAATAATAAACGGTATCTGGTGTAAATAACTATTCCATTTAAAAAAAACCGGGCTTCAAAAACAGAAGCCCGGTTTTTTTTTGTATGACCCTGATTTAGTGACTGATCACCACCTTTTGGGTTGTAGTACTTGTTGCCGTTTTAATGGTAACAAAATAAATTCCGGCTGGAATGCGGGCAACATCAACTGCCTGTACCAAACTGGTGAGCAAAGATTTTGCTACTGTACTGCCATTAGCATCGCTGATGGTTAGTTCCGCTTTTGAATAGACTACTGCAGCTTCGTTATATCCAGAGCGTTCAACGATCATGGTGTTTGTAACGGGATTTGGATAAATAGTAAAAATGTCGCCTGCCGCTTCCTCCTGTTCCCAATCTGCCGGGTTAGCCTGCGGCCCTGATGGTTTTCTTGCAAGGACATTAATTGTATAATCTTCCACTTCACCATAGCTAAAATTGCCACAGCTTAAAGGTTGCCGGTCTTGCCTCACAGCTATCCGCATAATGGTTTTGCCAGCTACAGCAGTCAATGGCACTTTTATCCATGCTTTTGTTTTAATGGAAATTTTTGCATACGGACAGAAGACCAACTCGCCCAGGTCGGTAAAGTCGCCATCACGATTCCAGTCTATCCACACCCGCAGGATCACACCCCGGTTGGTACAGCCCGGAATAAAGCCCGGCGTAATTTCTATTCCCAACCCATGACCGAATGCAGCCGGCGTGGCAGCCAAATTAGTAAAATCAGCATATCCATTATTCCAGCAACTTGTATTATTAACACCATAACAGGTGAATACCTTATTGATATATCCGTGGCTATTGCTGCTGCCGGAAGCCGAACAATAAATATTACAGTCGTTAATAACCACGTTTACCACAGCAGAACTGGCAATACAACCTGAAGTATTTGACGCTGTCACACTATAAGAACCGGCAGTTGCAACAGTGATACTTTGCGTGGTGGCGCCATTGCTCCATAAATAACTTGCTGCCGGGGTACACGTAAGCGTTACGTTTCCTCCATTGCAAAAATTAAGCGGGCCGCTTGCAGTAATATCAGCGGAAATACTTCCGCACGACAAACCCAGGATATACTCTGTGTTTTGCCCCGTCACTGTTAATGTATTTAAATTTGTATTCAATGTTGCATTTGCGTTAGTCCAATTCAAAGCATTGTTACCAGTTCTTTTAAACAAACTTACACCCGGTTCATCAGCCACCGTAACATAAGGATTGCCCGTATAATTGTAAACAGCAGTATAATGAGGTGCTTCAACACTTACATTAAACACTCCAAAATAACGGTCGTTGCTGCCCACGGGTTTGAAACCATTTTCCGAATTTGGTTTTTCGTTTACCATATACACATGTGTGCCAGCCAGGCCGTTATAAGTTCCTCCCGTATAAGTTATCCCTAGCGTATCCTGTCCATTATATCCCAGGACAGCAGCAGGCAAACCTGTGCTGACATAACTGTATGAGCTGTTGTTTCCAATTGCGGCGCCGCTTGTTATCCTGGCCGGACCGTCGATTAAAGACAGGTTATAAGCATTTATAGAGCCGTCGAAAATATCATCTCCTGTATTCTCGTCGAAGTTGTAATAAGCCACCAGGTTGTTATACAATGGATCGGAACCGGGGATCTTGCGACACATGCGTTCCCTTATCTGCGCCTGTGTAAGCGGGGTGTTCCAGATCCTTACTTCGTCCATGCTTCCATTCCAGTTTCTTCCTCCGCCGCCCCATTTGCCCAATCTTAAAAACTGGCCTGAGATGTTGATGGTGCCAACCCATGGAGTTGATTCACTCAGGATGCCGTTCACATAAGTTTCTAATGCATTGGCACTCTTCACAAGACTTATATGCTGCCAAACATTTGGCTTTATAAAAAAATGAGAAAATACCTGCCCGCCACCGGAGGAACATCCAAAGTAATATTCATTGGTATTATCTCCATACTGCTGGCAGAACCAATTTTGGCCTTGGTTGTGATTATTGTCGATGATATCCGCATACGTTACTTGTGAAGCTCCTGGTTTTACCCACATATCTACAGTAAAATTTTGAAAGGCGAAGAATGTTCCCAGGTCTATATGGTCATCTGCTCCATCAAAACTCAAAGCGTTACCGCTGCCCGGTGCATGTTGAGGGTTGCAAGGATTCAGCTTAACATTAACAGCTGTTGTTGCAGCCGTACAACCTCCGGTGTTTGTTGCTGTTACAGAATAACTGCCCGAATCTGTTACAACAATGTTTTGAGTGGTGGCGCCATTGCTCCAAAGGTAACTTGCTGCAACGCTGCTGGTGAGCGTTACACTTCCACCGGGGCAAAATGCAAGAGGCCCGCCTGCTGTAATGGACGGCGTAAAATTGCCGCAGTGCAGCACACCCAGCATATACTCTGTGTTTTGCCCCGTAGCAGTTAAAGTATGATCCGACGCATTTAGATCTGCATTGGCATTCGTCCAGTTTGCAGCACTGTTATCAATTCTTTTAAACAAGCTTATGTCAGGTTCATTTACTGCCGTTACAAAAGGGTTGCCGTTAAAATTGTAAGTAGCATTATAAACAGGTGCTGCAAGATTTACACTAAACACACCAAAATACCGGTCATTGCTGCCTGCACCGGGGATCCCGTTTTCTGTATTTGGTTTTTCATTTACCATATAAAGATGTGTGCCTGCTTGCCCCCTGTAAGTTCCTCCCGTATAAGCTACCTCAAAATTATCCTGTCCATTTACACTGAGACCAACAGCAGGCAAACCAGCAGTGACATAATTGTAGGAACTGGTATTACCAATTGGAGCTCCGCTTGTTATCCTGGCAGGACCGTTGATTAAATTTCCATCAAATGCATTGCTTGTTTGGTCGGTCACAATATCTCCGGTACGCTCGTCAAAATTATAATATGCCACCAGGTTGTTAAATAAGGGATCGGAATTGGTGATCTTCCGGCACATGCGTTCCCTTATCTGCGATTGAGTGAGCGGCGTGTTCCAAAACCTTACTTCATCCATGCTTCCATTCCAGTTTCTTCCACCACCTCCCCAATTGCCCAATCTTAAAAACTGAGCTGATAAATTAATATCACCGCTCCATGGATTGGATTGACTCAGTATACCATTTACATAGGTTTCCAAAGCTGTAGCACTTTTTACAAGGGTTACCTGTTGCCAAACATCTGCAGTTAACGATACATGAGCGTATGTATTGGCACACCTGAAGAAATAACTGTTTGTAAGGTTACCGTCCTGCTCGCAATGCCAATTATAAAAACCTGTTTGGTTATTGTCGATAAGATCTGCATTACGCACCTGCGTTGCTCCTGGCTTCACCCACATATCTACAGTAAAGTTTTGATAACTAAAGGAAGACCCTAAATCTACACGGTCATTTACTCCGTCAAAACTTACTGCGTTACCACTGCCAGGTGAACAATTGATCTTAACCTTTACAGCGGCTGATGTAAGCGTGCAACCTTCAGCGTTAGTAACTTGTACAAAATAACTGCCCGCTTCTGCAATTGTGATACTTTGCGTGGTGGCGCCGTTACTCCATAACCAGGAGGCTGCCGGGCCGCAGGTAAGTGTTACACTGCCACCCTCGCAAAAGGTAACCGGGCCACTCGTACTTATTATAGTGTCGATATTACCGCAGGGCAAACCAAGGATGTATTCGGTATGTTCTCCAGTTGCTGTCAACGTATTGGCATTTACATTGAGATTGGCATTGGCATTTGCCCAGTTAATAATATTGTTACTGTTTCTTTTAAATAAGCGTACATCCAGTTCATTAGCGGGCGTTACAGCAGGATTGCCAGTATAATTATAAATGGCTGTATAAGCAGGTGCTTCAAGATTTACATTAAACACACCAAAATACCGGTCGTTGGAGGCTACAGGTTTAAAACCATTTTCAGCAGTTGGTTTCCCGTTTACAACATACACATGTGTGCCTGCCTCCCCGGTATAAGTTCCAGCAGTATAGGTTACTCCAAAATTGTCCTGACCATTAAAGCCCAGGCTGGTACCGGGTAAACCTGTAGTGGTATAATTATTGGAACTGGTATTTCCTATAGCAGCACCACTTGTTATCCTGGCAGGACTATTGATTAAAATTCCATTGGTAGCGTTAGCCGTACCATCATAAATAATATTTCCTTCGCCTTCATCAAAGTTGTAGTAAGCCACCAGGTTAGTAAATAATGTATCGGAACTGGTGATCTTATGGCACATGCGTTCCCTTATCTGCGCCTGCGTAAGAGCAGTATTCCAAATCCTTACTTCATCCATGCTGCCTTTCCAGTTTCTTCCTCCGCCGCCCCATTTGCCTAATCTCAAAAACTGGTTTGAGAAGTTAATGGCGCCACTCCAGGGAGTTGATTCACTCAGGATGCCGTTCACATAAGTTTCTAATGCAATTGCGCTCTTGACAAGACTTACATGCTGCCAAACATTTGCTTTAATAGAAAAATGAGAAAATACCTGCCCTTCACCGAAGGAACATCCAAAGTAATACTCGTTGGTATTCTCCCCAACCTGCTGGCAAAACCAGTTCTGGCCTTGGTTGTGATTATTATCGATGATGTCCGCATACGTCACTTGTGTGGCTCCCGGATTCACCCACATATCCACCGTGAAATTTTGATAGGTAAAAGATGCTCCTGCATCTGCTTCATCTTCCACCCCATCAAAACTTATTGCCTTACCGCTGCCCGGTGCATGCTGAACGTTGCATGGATTTTCCTTAAGATTTACAACAGTTGAAGTTTCCGTACAACCTGCAGTGTTTGTAACTGTTACGAAATAACTGCCGGTAGTGGTTACCGTTATGCTTTGAGTGTTGGCACCATTGCTCCAAAGGTAACTGGCTGCAGGGCTGCAGGTAAGTGTTATACTTGCACCGGAACAAAAATTAAGAAGCCCCCCGCTTACAGTTATCTCTGCAGCGATATCACCGCATGGCAAACCGATTATGTATTCTGTATTTTGTCCTGTTGCGGTCAATTTATTACCGCTGGCATTTAGCGTTGCATTGGCAATGGACCACTTTGCAAAAGAATTATCATTTCTTTTAAACAAACTGATAGCCGGTTCATTGATAGTTGTAACAAAAGGGTTGCCTGTGTAATTATAAATGGCTGTATAAACAGGGGTATCAAGATTCACATTGAACACACCAAAATAACGGTCATTGTTTCCGGGTCTAAAACCATTTTCGGAATTTGGTTTTTCGTTGACTACATATACATGTGTACCTGCCTGGCCTGAATAAGTTCCGCCTGTATAAGCTACCCCGATGTTATCCTGTCCATTATATCCCAGGCTGGCAGCAGGTAAACCCGTACTAACGTAGTTGTATGAACTGGAATTACCTATGGCTGCGCCACTTACTATCCTGTCCGGACTATTCACTAAATTTCCATGGAGGGCATTCGTTGTTTGGTCGAAAACGATATCTCCTGTATGCTCATCAAAATTGTAATAGGCCACCATGTTGTTAAACAATGGATCGGCATTGGTGATCTTCCGGCACATGCGTTCCCTGATCTGCAACTGGGTAAGAGCAGTGTTCCAAATCCTCACTTCATCCATGCTGCCATTCCAGTACTGCCTTGTGTCTCTCCATCTTCCAAATCTTAGGTGTGGATTCTCAAAATTGATAGTTCCACTTATCGGAGTGGACTCTTGTAAAATTCCATTCACATAGGTCTCCAAAGCAGTAGCGCTTTTCACAATGGTTAGGTGCTGCCACCTGTCTGCTGCCAGAGAAAAAACGGACCACTTTTTTTCGCTTAAAGTAATACACCAAAAGTTATACCTGTTGTACGCATCATACTGGCAGCCCCAATTGTTAAAGTCTGTCAGGTAATTATCGATAATACTGGCCTTGCCTTGTTGTGTTGCGGCCGGTTTCACCCACATATCCACTGTAAAATCCTGGTAAGTAAAAGATGTACCTAAATCTACTTCATCTTCTGTTCCATCGAAGCTCAAGGCCTTTCCACTGCCGGGTGCCTGTTGAGAAGCGCAGGGATTCACCACAACATCAATGGCAGCACCGGCACTACAGCCTTCAGCGTTTAAAACTGTTACTGAAAAACTACCTGTATTACTCACTGTGATGCTCCGGGTGCCGGCACCAGTGTTCCACAAATAAGCGGCACCGTTACTAACGGTAAGGGTTACGCTTCCTCCTTCGCAAAAACTAACAGGACCATCTGCACTGATATTTGCTGCAATGTCGCCACATGGCAGGCCGAGAATATACTCTGTGTTTTCACCGGTTGCTGTAAGTGTATTGGCAGCAACATTAAGATCAGCATTGGCATTGGACCAGTTGAGCGCAGCATTATCAGCCCGTTTAAACAATTGTATGGCAGACTCGTTCGTTGCCGTTACAAAAGGATTGCCGGTATAACTGTAGCTGGCTTCATACAAGGGTAGATTGAGATTTGCGCTAAACACCCCAAAATACCGGTCATTGCTGCCCACCGGTTTAAAACCATTTTCAGTATTTGGTTTTTTATCCACCACGTACACATGAGTGCCTGCCACCCCATTATAGCTTCCCCCTGTATATACTACACTAAAACTGTCCTGTTCATTAAAACGTATCCCTACAGCTGGCAAACCCGTAGTAACATAATTGTTTGCGCTTGCATTTCCAATAGCTGCTCCACTCATTACCCGGGCGGCACCATTGATCAAAATCCCATTTGCAGCATTTAATGTACCATCAACCGCAACAACACCTGAACTTTCGTCAAAGTTGTAGCAGGCTGCCAGGGTGTAAAACAATGGATCAGCATTGTTAATCTTCCGGCACATGCGTTCCCTTATTTCTGACTGGCTCAGCGCTTTGCTCCATATCCTGACCTCATCCAAACTTCCGTTCCAGTTTTCAGTTCCTCCACCCCATTTACCTAATCTCAAAAACTGGTCTTGGTAATAAATCGTACCGCTCCAGGGTGTCGATTCACTGAGTATGCCATTTACATAAGTTTCCAGGGCGGTAGCGCTCTTTACAAGTGTTACATGCTGCCATACATTTGCGTTTAGGGAAAAATGGCTCACCAACGTTCCGTTACTGGTAGCGCATCCAAAAAGGTAGTGGTTTGTGTTTGCAGCGTCCTGCTGACAATTCCAACTGCGGGAATCGTAGTGGTAATTATCAATGATATTAGCCCTTGTTACCTGCGCAGCGCCTGGCTTCACCCACATTTCAACGGTGAACTGCTGGTAGGTAAAATTGGAGCCGATATTTACGTAGTCATCAATTCCATCGAATGCCAATGCATTACCACTACCCGACAATTGACTATGCGCTGAATAATACAGTCCGCTAAAGAGGAGTATCATTTGAAATGTCTTTTTCATAAACTTACTATTGATGGTTTACCATGTATTCTATGAATTAAAGCAGGCGGTATTCAACAGGATATTACAAGCATCAGGAGCAAGGTGGACGCTGCTCACCAGGAAGAGCAAGGTGGACGCTGCTCAAACATTAAAGTACGTGCCACTATTGGTAACCAACAATGAGAACGAATGGAGACAGTTATGATAAGTATCATCCGAAATAATCCGGTATATAAAAATTAAAGCCTATTAAAACGATTCAATTAAATGTTATGCTGCTGAACATTTATAGAATGAATTGTACATTCTAACAAATTCTGCAACTATGGCCAGACATATTGATGTACCAAAACAGCTTCAAACATGGAAGGGCAACACTACATTGAGGGGTACCGTGTAACCAGGAAAAATACAAATACATAACACCCGACAGCCTTTAAACTACCAAAAAACATCTGGCAGGCCTGGCAACAGGTTTGTTCGTTTTAAAAAAATATCTTGAAGATGATTCTAATTATTGCACTAAGCATTGCACTTTTTTCCTGCGGTGACAATACAAATGGTTCTGGCAGTGGGTTGATGAACAACATAATTTCAGGTTCAACAGGGCAGCTTGTTATAAAAGTGCAGCGATATGCTCCAGCCATTAACTCACAGGATTTATAGATTTCCACTTATTCTTTCTGACATTTCACCTGCTCAGTAATAATTTCAGTCAACTGCACGAATTTTGTTACTAAGATTTCCATTAACACCTGACTGTATCATTTTTTTAATCTATGTTACTATGATCGTAAATTATTTTGTATCCGGCGTTTGGAGAAATAATGGCAATGTAGTGTCGTTGTTAATGCATAAGAATACTGAAGAAGGCTTTACCAGCGGGGTAAAAATGTCTGTTAAAGAAGTTGCCCAGCTGCTGAAAGAGGGCGTCACGCTTCATGCAATTAAATGGAACTATGATTTAGGTATTTGGACAAGCTTTGCCCCCGTGGAGTCTATTGGCGTTCATGAAGATGACGATACTCTGCAGCTGAAACATGTATATACCTGCAGTAAGATTGAAAACCTGATCGACCTTTCTAAGGTAATTGACTCTCCATCTCATCGCCCGTTGGTAAATAAACGAATAAGGAAGCAAGCTGTTAATCAATAGACTGATAAAACAGCAGTTATAAGCTGCCAGACGGCCACTTTACAATGCAATTCAAAGTGAAAAGATATCCGGCCCTCCTCCATTTACAAAGCACTCTCAAGATATTTTTCAGGATAACGGTCTGATATTTCCTGCCTGTTTGCGCTACAATCTCCTTAATACTCCGCTTTCCGAAGATATGCAGGTGCAAGGAATGTTTAAGGCATGCAATTAGTATACTGTACTATAAATACAAAGGATGATCATTCAACATTGGATACTTGCTGGTATGTGGCTGCTTTTCGGCATCCTCCATAGCCTTACTGCAACTGAAAGCTGTAAGAAGATGGCGTTTAAACTGAGTATCAACCTTCACAAAAACTACCGGTTCATCTACATCACTGTTGCTATTGTTAGTCTGTTAAGTATTTTGGCGTACGGGTTTAATATCAACAGCCCCCGGCTTTTTACTTACAACAATATTTTTTACTTCATTCCAATTATAACCGGAACAATTGGTTTATGTATTATGGTATCAGTTGTATATAAATATTTTATAACCGGGATGGCTTTAAAGAGAGATGGTCATCAGGGGCTGATTACATCCGGTTTAAATAATTTTGTACGCCATCCACTTTATGCAGGAACACTGCTTACTGCCTGGTCTTTTTTTAGTGTATATCCACTGCTCAGTATATTGATATCCAATACTATCGTTACAGGGTACACTATTACTGGAATATACTTTGAAGAAAAAAAACTTGCCGCCATGTTTGGAAACGAGTACCTGGAATACAAAAAAAAAGTACCAATGCTCTTCCCGCTTTAATTTAAAGTAACAATACATTCTTACCTCTTTACAGAGGGAGAATTGTCTTAGTAGCTATTTTCACTATTGCCATACTTTAATTGTAAGCTTTTGCATATAATTCCTGTAAAGTTGCAGGATGGCAGGACACACTTACCGGGTGAATGGATAAAATATAGTTGCCATCTTCAGCAGAATGTCCTTTTATAAACAGGTATTCATATGGCCTATACTGTACAAGGGGAAGGTTGTCAATAATATCCGGTACACCCTGTTTGGGCACCTCCGGGTCTAAAAGATAAATGACCTCCATGCCGTCTATATCATGATGCACAATGTGGACTTCAGTTGGCAATTGCACCTGCCTGTGCAGGGTGGTATACAGTATTACAGCCCGGAAACAGATGGGGTCCTGGTTTCCTGCCAGTTTAAAATGTTCTATAAATTTTAATAAACTATGTGATTGTATTTTCATAATAAAATTGATGGTTAAAAATTTAATACAATATATATACCACCAACAAAACCAAAATAATACCATACAGCCAAATCAACCGGGAATAATCATCGCCATTAAACTATTGCCATTGTTATCTCATAGCTGCCTGTATATTTTTCAAAATTTTCTTTGACAAGCCAGTTAACAAGATTTGATATTTGATCACTTCTTATCCGCAGTTTTCAGAGAGTCTTTTATTCTTCTTTCTTCTGCCCTGTCACGTTTTCTAAAGAACCCCCTTAATAAAAAATTATGCTGCAGGGCTTCCATATTTTCGTCGAGTTTACGGCTGCCTTCCTGCAGGTTAGCCAGCGTGTTTTGAATATTTACTGCAGCCGTCTCGTCGCTTAGTAAAACACCCACTGCACTTTTATTACTATTTAATTTTGCAGTAGTGGCATTTAAATTTTGAACTGCCGCGGTAGCTGTTTGAGACATTTCATTTAACTGGCTGGCTGTTCGCTTCAGGGATGCCACAATAGTGGTATCGGTGGCAATATCATTCAAAAAATATCCTTCATTATTTAGCTTTTTTGAAAAATTGGAGAGGTTGGCTGTGAGTACCTGTGCATTGCTTCCTGCCTTATTTAATGTTGCCATTGTGGCCTGGAGGCTGTTACTGAGCGAAGGATCTGTCAAAAGTTTACCAATGGTGCCCTTACCTTCCGCAAGCGCTTTGCTCACTACTCTTAAATCGTTGGTGATGGCCAGCAGGTTCTGATTGTTGCCCTGCAAAGTAGCCATGATCTCCTCTGTACCAATGCCATTTTCTACCAGCAAGGTATTGCCATTTTCCACTTCTGGGGAACCTGCTGTTCCTCCAAATAACACCACGATCTTATTGCCAATTAACCCATCTGTAGATAATTTAACTTTGGTGTCTTTACGTATTTTCTGCTCCACTTCTTCTTCAATAGAAAAACTCACCAGTACACCCTTATCTACAAAACTCACTTTTTTTACTATGCCGATTTTAACGCCGGAATACCATACATTGCTTCCTTTGGCAAGGCCGTTTACATCTGCAAACACCGCATTGATAACAACAGATTTTTTAAATGTTTTGTCTTTGCCGCCGATAATAAAAACACCTGCCAGCAAAATGGCGATGCCTGCTAAAACAAAAACACCGGTCAGTATTGATTTCATCCCATTTAAATTTCTCATGATTGCTTATATAAAATTGTATTCGTAAAAACTTTTAATCCTTTCATCTTCAGTGTCAAAAACCTCGTCGAAAGTACCCTGACTCTGTACCACACCATCAAACATCATTACCAGCCGGTCACCCGTTGTTTTGGCACAAACAAGGTCATGCGTAATAATGATAGATGACACCCCAAATTGGTTGCTGATATCCCGGATCAGATTATTTATCTCAATGCTCGATATCGGGTCGAGTCCTGCCGTTGGTTCATCGTACAACATTATTTCTGGCCGCAGCACCAGCGTCCTGGCAATGCCGATCCTCTTTTTCTGCCCTCCCGACAATTCAGCCGGGTACTGGTCTTTACTTTTTAACAACGACACGGAATTGAGTACATCCTCTACCCTGCTGTTTACTTCGCTCTTACTGAGTTCTCTAAAATTCCTCATCAATGGAAAGGCAATATTTTCTTTCACAGTCATACTGTCATACAACGCACTTAACTGAAAGGAAAAACCCACTTTCAACCTCAACTGCTCCAGCTGTTTGTGGTTTATATTTTTTACATCTTCACCTAAAACTGTAACAGAACCTTTATCCTGCGTCAGCAGTCCGCATACAATTTTTATCAGCACCGATTTGCCGGAACCGGATCGTCCAAGTACTACCACATTTTCTCCCCTGGCCACCTGCAGATCCACACCTTTTAATACATGATTATTACCAAAAGATTTATACAGCCCCTTGATATCAATCACTATTTCCGTTTGTTCCGCACTGTTAGTTTGCATACTTGTAATTTATTACCTGAACCAGCCAAGTATCTGTACGATCATCAGTTCCTCAATAAAAATCAGGTACATAGAAGTAACCACCGCTGCATTCGCTGCCTTTCCAACACCTTCTGTTCCACGGGTTGTATTAAAGCCCTTGTAACATGCTACCATACTGATGGTAAACCCGAACACGACAGCTTTAATAATTGAACCCTTAAAATCAATAAAGTTGATCTTATCAAAAGCGTTCGCAATAAATGTTGCCAGGCTGATATGTTCATTGATACTGATATTAATGTAAGAACCCATCATCGCAACAAATGAAGTATACAGCATCAGCAAAGGGATCATAAAAACACAGGCCGTTACCCTTGTAAACACCAAATACTTATAGGGACGGGAGGCGGATACATCCATCGCTTCAATCTGTTCGGTCACTTTCATGGCTCCCAGTTCAGCACCGATACTGGAGCCAACCTTACCGGCGCAGATAAGTGCTGTAACCAAGGGGGCCAGTGCTTTAAAAACCGCAATTCCTATAAGGGAAGGCAACCAGGATGTTGCTCCAAAGTCTGCCAGCGATGGCCTTGATTGTTTTGTAAACACTATTCCAATGATAAAGCCCGTAAGAGAGATCAGTGGAAGTGAATCGCAACCGATCTTGTAACACTGCCGGGCAATTTCCGGAAACTCATATGGAGGCCGGAAAAGTTCAACAAAATAGTTCAACACAAACCTGGAAGTTTTGGCGATATTGATAAAAAAACCGTCGATTTTTTTTGACAGGTAAATTTTTTCTTCGCCACGGTCAGTGATATCCATTTTCATTAGCCGTGAAAATTTCAAAGCACATGCCAGATGCAGAATAGAATTGGGCAGGTAATCTCCTGTATAACCAGCGCTTTTGAAAACCATAGCAGTAAATTTTTCCCCAACTCAATTACAGAAGGGAGTAAAAAATTACCCATAAGTTAAATACATATCTTCTCAGGCGAAAAATCAACCAATATAGAATGGACAGGCAAAATAAAATGCATTGGCCTCAGAAAGAAATTGCCAATAACAGCAGGAGACAGTTTGACCTTATAAAAGTTGAATCCAGGATGACCCGTATAAAATATTGCTGGATTCTGCAATAAACTTGTACCATTGCCTAAAAAAATGGAAGTACTCGATAGCCACTTAAAAATAAAACGTTCCACCATACCCGGAACAGGAAAAGGTTTGTTCACAACAGTTGACATTGCTAAGGGCACCATCATTACCGAATACAAAGGCAAAATCACCACCTGGAATGACGTAGATCATAACGAGGGTAAAAACCTGTACATCTATTATGTTTCAAGAAATCACGTTATTAACGCAGAGGGTAATAAGGATGCCCTGGCTCATTTTGCAAATGATGCAAAAGGTCCAATAAAGATCAAAGGAATTAATAACAATGCTGAATACATAATAAAAAAGAAAAGGGTCTTTATCGTGGCACTCAAAAACATTCCTGCAAACACAGAAATCTTTGTTGGATATGGAAAAGAATATTGGGATACATTAAAGGAAAATGCGTTGCTGTAATAAAATAAAGTTGTATGATTTGCAATATCGTCATACAAAGATGATCTGAGGAATATCGTTCTACATAAAGAAAGAAGCCGGTAAAATTCAACCGGGGGCCACTGATTTTTATTTAAAATTATCACCCCATTAATGAGTATGCAGGCCTTTTGAACGGTATTGACATATATTGAAATACATCTATGCAAATGTATACGTATGACATGCATTGATGTACAAATTTTCAGTATCTTGTCCCCTACCTTA
>ENA-UOWO01003313-UOWO01003313.1-activated-sludge-metagenome-genome-assembly--contig:-NODE-3313-length-18789-cov-13.394897_pt1 | contig 18789 bp, 10 predicted proteins | sample MGYA00238148_ERZ761564 | MGnify/ENA primary metagenome ERZ761564 (study PRJEB28885, sample SAMN05720194) | activated sludge metagenome | isolation source: Anaerobic digester | place: USA...
TCACGAGCGGCATGTACATCTACCGCATCGAAGGCCAGTTTGGCGTCAAGAGCCAAAAATTGATGTTCCTGAAGTAAGCGCGGCTCTTTTCGGCCCGAAAGGGATGGACCATCCGGTCCATCCCTTTTTTTATTGCCACCGTGTTTTTCTCTTGCCAGTAAAGCGCGAATTTCCTAAAATGGGAGCATCAAACCGGAGAGAGGACCATGAGGAGAATTGATCTGTTCGTGTTGCTGGCGATCACCGGGCTGACGGGCTGTTCCCGCCAGCTGCCACCCGGACGGGTTGCCGCCTGGCAGCCCGGCCAGCCGCTGGCGGGTGCGCAGCTCACCCTCTATTACGATCCGGCTGCGCCCGGCGCCATACTGGCCGCCGAGGCCGGCCTCACGGCCGAACTGTTGATCGTACGCGCACCGCAGCCGCCGGTGCGGACAGAATTGCCGATGACCAATAAAAACGGGGTCTGGCGGGCCCGCCACCTCCTGCCGGCCGAAGGACAGTTCTTCCTGCTGCGCTTTTACTCGGGGGAAAAAGAGGATAACAACGGCGGCCGCTACTGGGAAAGCATCATTTACGGCAGGGAGATGCGCCCCGCCCGGGGAGCCCATCTCCAGAAAAGCCTTCTCCTGCAGCAGGGGGGGATTGAAGGATTCTCCTGGCGTCAGGAGCCGGGCGAGGCGGAGACGGAGCTGGAGGCCGAGCTGGCCATCTATCCCGACAATCTGGAAGCAAAAACAGCGCTGTGGGATCTGCTGCTGCGCCGCTACCCGCTCGCGTCGACCCGGACGCGCGTGCGCAATGAGCTGCGCCAGGTCTATGAGAGCGCGGGGGGCGACGAAGAGATCCTGGCGGCTCTGCTCCCCTTCTTCTTCCGCACCGGTCAGGAGTATATCGCCCGGCAGATCGTCGCCGAGTCGGTCGCCCTGCTGCCGCGCGGCCCTGTCGCCGCTGCTGCGCGCCGCTGGGAGATCGGGCAGGAAAATGATGCCATAAAAAAGGCCTCGCTGATCGAGGCCTATAATGCAGAGTTTCCGCAGCGGGCGTTGCCGGCGCAGCAGCCCTGACTTCTTATTATATGACGGCGCCGTTACAGGTTTGACCCGCAGAAGGCTTGCTGTGGCAGAAGGAGCACCGCCGGGCAGCCGCACAAGCGCCCGCACAAGTTCAGGTCAGCGCAAGCCGGCCGCAGCAGCGCCGTCAGCGCCAGCTCAGGGCAGCGCAACGCGGCCGCGGCTGCGCTCCCGGGGATCCGCCCCGGCCGCCAGCGGCCGTATCACAAAGCTGTGTTTGTATTCTCTCTCCTGCAGCAGATACTGCTTGTGCGGCCACGCCCCCCACGAGTCGTCACCGCCCACACCCATTTGACCATAATCGATATTCAGACACACTTCGTCCCGCCGCACCAGGTCGGTCGGGTGGATCGAGCCGCGGCTCTTCTGGGTCAGATCCTCGCTGCTGTAATGGAGGGCCGAGAAGCAGAGCGGGCCGATGAAAAGCAGCCCGGCACCCTCCGCATCGGTCACCGCCACCCAGCGGGTGCCGGTGCGGTAGCCCATCTCCTGCGGGGAGACATAGGGTTCGACAAAATCATCCACGCCTGATTCGTAGAGGCCGACAAAGGCCGAACCCCTGCGGTCGCTGTAATTCTCGTGCGGTCCGCGGCCGAACCAGCGCACGCGCTCAAAACCGGCCGGCATCGCCAGGGCCATGCCGTAGCGCGGCATCTCCGGCAGCTTTTCCTCCGCCGCGGTGAAATGGCGTTCTACCTGGATCTCACCGTCACCCAGCACCGTATAGAGGATTTTTTCCCGGCCGACAGCCGGCAGTTCATAGAGAATGTCGACGCGCACAGCGATGATCCCCGCCTTTTTCACCTTCACCGGCATGGTCTGGAAGCCGAGCAGCTTGCGCTCCCGGCTGGCGGTGCGCCAGGGCAGGCAGCGGCTGTCCATGCGGTTGCCGAAATCGTTGTCGGTGGGCGGCCGCCAGAAATTGGGGACCGGCGCGGTATGGAGGAGCTCCCGCCCGGCTGCAGAAAAAGAGGTCAGCAATCCGCTGCTCTTGTCAAAGCGCGCACTGAAATTCACCCCCTGAATATCCAGGGCCTGCTTGTTCTCTTTCAGCTTCAGGGCCGACCCTTTGGCCTTGACGGCCTCCACAGCAACCCGGGGCAGGGGCAGCTCGAACTGCCCGGCAGCCTGGATATGGCCTCCGGGAACGAGGGGCTGCTCGGCGCGGGTGCGCGCCTCAAGGGTCAGGAAATAGCCGGCATGGGGGAGGGTGGCAAGAATGGGCAGCGGAATGCGCACTCGGGCGGACTGGCCCGGCGCCAGATCGAGGGGATCGAGCGCCCCTTCGGCAATGGTCCGCCCGTCGAGTTCCAGCCGGTAGTGGAAATCAAAACCGCTCAGCGGGATAAAGCTGTAGCCGTTGCGGATCTCGACCTCACCATCCATAAGATTAACCGCCTCGAACTTGATCGATTGGTAGACCTTCTTCACCTCCTGCAGGGCGGCATGAGGGGAGCGGTCGGGGCAGACCAGGCCGTTGCAGCAGAAATTGGCGTCGGAGGGCGGGCCCCATTCGCCACCGAAGGCCCAGTATTTGCGCCCATCCGGGGTGGTGCGGGCGAAGCCCTGATCGACCCAATCCCAGATGCAGCCGCCCTGGAGCTGGGGATGGGCCTCGATCACATCCCAGTAATCCTGCAGATTGCCGGTGGAGTTGCCCATCGAGTGGGCGTATTCACACTGGATGAGTGGACGGCTCTGCGGTTTGGAGGCATACTCCAATAAATGTTCGATCCGTTCGTACATCGGACAGTAGATATCGGTGTTGCTGCGCAGCTCGGCGCGCTCGTAATGGACGGGCCGCGAAAGGTCACGCGATTTCACCCAATTGTAAGCGGCGGTGAAGCATACCCCGTCACCGGCTTCGTTGCCGAGCGACCAGATGATCACCGAGGGATGGTTCTTGTCGCGTTCGACCATGCGGCTGACACGGTCCACATGCATGGCGATCCAGTCCGGATTGTTGCCGAGGGTGCGTTCCGGCTTGTAGCCCATGCCGTGCGACTCGATGTTGGCCTCATCGATGACATAGAGACCGTATTGATCGCAGAGCTCGTACCAGCGCGGGTCGTTGGGATAGTGGCAGGTGCGCACGGTATTGATGTTATTCTGTTTCATGAGCTGGATATCGCGCACCATCGAGGCCTCGGAGATGACGTGGCCGGTATATTCGTCGTGCTCATGCCGGTTGACTCCCTTGAGCAGCACGGCGGCGCCGTTGACCAGCAGCAGGCCATTTTTAATCTCGACCTTGCGAAAGCCGACCTTGCAGCCGACCGTCTCGGCCGCAAGCCCAGCGGCATCCCTGAGGGTCAAAACCAGGCTGTAGAGGTTGGGACTCTCCGCTGACCAGTGCAGGGGAGCGGGAAGGCGGTGGTAAAAGTTGACCGTCGCCGTCGTTTTACCCTTCATATCGACCTTTTGCGCAGCCTGATAGACCGGCTTCCCCTGCGCATCGGTCAGGGCCGCTTCGATGATGTGGAGATCTCGCGTTTTCTTAACTTCCACGCCGAGCAGTTCCACATCGACCGAGAGGAGGCCGTCCCGGTAGAGGGAATCGAGATCAGCCCTGGCCCAAAAATCGCGGATGCGCGTCTTCGGGGTGCTGTACAAAAAGACATCGCGCTCGATACCGCTGATGCGCCAGAAATCCTGGCACTCAAGATAGGAACCGTCCGACCAGCGATAGACCTCGAGGGCGACCGTGTTTTCACCCGGCCTGAGGTATTTGGTGATATTCCATTCCGCCGGGGTCTTGGCATCCTCGCTGTAGCCCGCCATCTCCCCGTTGATCCAGATATAAAAGGCCGACTTGACCGCGCCGAAATGAATAAAGACCTCGCGGCCGGCCCAGGCCTCCGGAATGGCAAAAGTGCGCAGGTAGGAACCGACCGGATTGAGATCGTGCGGCACCTGCGGCGGTTTGGGATCCGTCGTCCACTCATAGGGGATGTTGACATAGATGGGCTGGCCGTAGCCCTGCAGCTCCCAGTTGGAAGGGACCTGGATCTCTTTCCAGCCGCCGGCATCGAAACCGGCTTTGTAAAAATCGAGGGGGCGGTCGGCGGGTTTGCTGACCCAGTTGAATTTCCATGGACCATTCAGGCTCTGCACCCAGGGCGAGTGCATGCGGTCGTTGGCGATAGCGGCGGCCGCATCGGTGAAGGGTGCGCAGGTGACGTGCGGTGCCTCCTTGTTGATGCCGAATACCGCCGGATTTTCCCAATCCAGCAGTTGTGACCAGGCCGCATCCAGGCCGGTGAACGCAAAAAGCAGGGCGTAACAGAGCACAAACTTGTTCATCTTCACCTCTCGTCAATATAATCTTTTGCCGCGGACCTCTGCCGGTCCCGCGGCCTCTTAAGGTATAGTTTTTCTTTTGAAAATAAAATCATTATTTTGTGGCGGGAATGGGAAAAATCTCCTATATTCTGTCAGATCCGTCAGGGGGGTGATATACTAAAATCGATGGAAAGGACCTCCATGGCCGCTCCCCCGCCCTCATCTTGCTATGATCTGAAATCCGTCCAGCTCCCCTATCTCTCCGGGCTGCCGCTCCGCCTTATGGTTTGGATCCTCGAGAGCCCTGCCGGGAAGCTGCTCATCCCCCAGCTTTTCAAATCCGCCGGCATCGCCTGGCTGCGCAAGCAAAACTTTGCTGAAGCTCCGCTCACTTTGCCGCTTTACCGGACCAGCCAGACTGCGGGCCCCCGCCAGGAGAGCATGCCCGCGCTCCCGCCGGCGGCCGCCCCGGGCTTTCACTTCAGCACAACCGCCGACTATGCCAAAGCCTACCGCGAGGGCGTGACCGATCCGGAACAGACTGCCGCCCGCATTCTCGACGGTATCGACGCCAGTGAAGGGGGCGATCAGCCCCTGCGCGCGATCACCGCCAGCTATACCGACGAGCTCTTGCGGCAGGCGCAGGAATCGGCCGGGCGTCTGCGCGAAGGACGGCCGCGCTCCATTTTCGAGGGGGTTCCGGTGGCCGTCAAGGAAGAGTTCGATGTCGTCCCCTATCCCACCACGGTAGGCACCGCTTTTCTCGGCAGGGAACCGGCAGGCAGGGACGCCACGGTGGTGGCGCGCATGCGCGCCGCGGGGGCGTTGATCATCGGCAAGGCCAACATGCACGAGATCGGCATCGGAGTGACCGGGCTAAATCCTGTGCACGGCACCCCGCGCAATCCCTACGCCCCCGGCCATTATACCGGCGGGAGCTCGAGCGGGCCGGCCGCCGCGGTGGCCGCCGGACTCTGCCCGGTCGCGATCGGCGCGGATGGCGGCGGATCGATACGCATTCCCTCCGCCTTTTGCGGCATTGTCGGACTCAAACCGACTTTCGGCCGCGTCAGTGAAGTCGGGGCCTGGCCGCTCTGCTGGAGCGTCGCCCACGTCGGTCCCCTCGCCGCCAGCGTCGAGGACGCCGCCCTTGCCTATGCCGTCATGGCCGGTCCTGACGAAAAAGACCCCAATACCCTGCACCAGCCGGGCCAGGATTGGAGCGACTGGGACCGGGCCGACCTGAGTGATCTCACCCTCGGCATCTACCCGGAATGGTTCCGCCATGCCCAGCCGGCCATCGTCGCCGCGTGCGAGGCGCAGCTGCAGCGTTTTACGGCTCTCGGCGCGCGCGTGGTGGAGATCGTCATCCCTGATCTGGAGGCGGCGCGGGTGGCCCATTCCATCACCATCGCCGCGGAGATGGCCCAATCCATGGAGGCTTCATACCCGGAACATCACCGGCAGCACGGCCGCGATGTCCGCCTCAACCTCGTCCTGGCGCGGGCGATGACCGCGCGCGACTATGTGATGGCGCAGCGGGTGCGCGCGCGGCTGGTCCACCATCTCGAAAAGGCCTTCCGCCAGGCCGATCTCATTCTCTCCCCGGCGACCGGCATCACCGCGCCGCCGATCCCGCCCAAAGCCCTGAAAGGCGGCGAATCCGATCTGACCAGGCTGGTGGAGATCATGCGCTTCGCCACGCCGGGCAACCTGGCCGGTTTGCCGGCCATCTCCTTCCCGGCGGGATATGATCCGGACGGTCTCCCCATCGGCATGCAAGCCATGGGCAAACCCTGGCAGGAGATAACACTGCTCCGGCTGGCCCTGGCCGCTGAAAGAGAGATCACACGGCATAAACCGCAGCGCTATTATCCGATCCTGCCGGTCTCTTGAGCCGCCGCCCTGCAAGGCCGGACTGCGGTTTTGCCGGTTCCTGATTCGTGATTCCGGCCTGACACCCTTTGCTCCCGGGCCGATCGAAACGGCAGAATCGTATGCTAACGGTCAATGCCGCTTTCTGACGCCGCATTATATCGTGTTTGTGTCATCACCCCCTCCTCGTCACTGATCAGAGGATGAAGAAGGGGATCGCCGAGAATCTCCTCCACACGCCGCGGCACGCCATCGATGAGGATCATGTTCACCAGCAGCCGCACACCGTGGCTGTAATCGACATAGCGGCTGATATGGACATCGGTGAGGGGCTGGATCGGTTGACCGTCCGGCTTGTGCCAGCCATAGATGACGACACGCCCGAACCTCCCCCACCCAGCCAGGCGCGTGCTGAGCACGACATCCTTCTTGTGCCCGGCGGTGAGGGCGCCGCGTCGCCCCTCCACCGCCGCCCATTGGCTCTCAATATCCTGCTGGTGCTGCATAAAAGTTGCAGGCAGTTCGTTGCGGCTGCCGACGGGTGGAATGGGCTGCGGCGCCAGTTTGACCGCGGCGGCCTGATAGAGGGCATCGACCAGCTTGCGGGTGGGCAGAATGGCCCCGAAAAGGTCGGCCGCCCTCTGCGCGGTAGAGGGCGTCATCGGCATGCGGACAAAATCGGCATCCGAACCGATCGCCAGATAATCGGGCAATGCGGCAAACACGACCTGGTGGGAATCCCCGGCCGCATCGGCCCATTTTTTTTCAAGCAGGACCGGGCGGCGCAGGAAATCGGGGAGGTTGCCCAAGTGCAGTTCCTGCCAGATCGCCTCCTCGCGGGCCTCCACAGAGAGAGAGTCTACCCGCGCGATAAATTGCGATCCCGTCAGGGCATCCACTGCACGCGCGGGCAGGGCCAGGACGGGCAGGAGCTGACTGCCCGAACCGATCCATTGTTGGTAGGCCGGCTCGCTCCAGTACCGGTATCCCCGATTTTCAAATTCAGTTCCGGCCAGGACGGCATGGATCAGGCCGTTGCGCGCCACCTGCTGGGTATGCCAGATCCCGCGGTGCGGATTCTCCTTCAGAAAGAAGCGGATGCGCCCGGCCAGGCCGGTCCAGCGCTGAAAGGCCGTATCCCGCTGGGCAGTGAATGAATAGTATCGGGCCAGGTCGCGGAGCATGCGGCCGCCACGATGCCAGGTGCCGCCGCTGTCAGAGACCACACGGCGGCCATTGAGAAGGGCGAGGCTGTCGTTGTAGGCGAAGAGGGCCAGCACGCGGCCTGGGTCTCCTCCCAGCCAGCGCGCCAGCGGCAGGGCGCAGCGGCTCTCGTAGCCGTAATTGCTGTCGAGAAAAGCGATACGCTCCACATACACGGGAATTTCAGCGTGCTGGTCGAGGAAACTGAAGATGAAGCGGCCGCCGCCGCTGTGGCCGGTGAGCATGATGCCTGGATTGTGGACCCGGAAAATCTGCCGCAGGCTGTTGACCAGGTTGACAATCTGCGTCCCGTGATCGGCGGGATGCGCCGTATTCCACGCCGGCCAGCTGCGCTGCCGGGTCTGCAGCAGCACGAGCACGGGGGTAAAGGGCGGATCCAGGGCGCGCAGAAAACGGATCTGAGCGCCGACATGCTGAATATCATAGTGCCAGTCGTCGCCAGGTTCGAGCCGCTTGCCGAAGGTCTGGTCGAGGGTGTTGCCGTTCGGCAGGGCATAAAGGACGAGCAGCAGCGGTTTGCCGGAGGCCAACGGGACCGGGGCGTTGATGTGGACAAAAATATCCTTCCCGAATTCAAAGCTGAAGATCTGCTCGCCATCGGCGCGGCCGGGCTGAAAACAGGGCCAGAGGGATAGTGCGGCCGGAACAGTGCCGCTCCCGCCGGCGAAGCCGTCGGGCTGTACAAAAGGCTGGAGGCGCACGCTCTCTGCAGGAGCATTCACCTCCCCGGCGCCCGCCCGGCCGGCGATGAGGCCGGCCAGGAGCAGGGCAAGTAGTACTGCTCTACTTAAATGCATAGTATCCGCTTTTATTTTTTCGTCATCCTGAGTACCGGCCGGCTGCACTCCTGGAGCCCTCCGGCCGGAAGGCCTGTTGAGAAAATATACTAAAAATTTCTTGCTTTTAGGACCGGATTTGGGTAAAATTGCGGAAATCTGTTGACCAATGAAAAACCGCGCAAAGGAGAATGGATGGCCAAAACCAATGAGAGATGGGGTTCGCGGGTAGGACTTATTCTGGCCATGGCCGGCAATGCGGTCGGCCTCGGCAACTTTCTCCGCTTCCCGGCCCAGGCGGTGCAGAACGGCGGCGGCGCCTTCATCATTCCCTACCTGGTCTCATTCCTGCTCATGGGGATTCCGCTCCTGTGGATCGAATGGGCAGTCGGCCGCTTCGGCGGCCAGTTCGGCCATCACTCCGCCCCGGGGATGATGGAGAGGATCGGCAAATCCTGGTGGTGGAAGTATGTCGGGGTTTTCGGCATCTTTACCAATCTCGCAGTGGCGGCCTATTATGCCTATATCGAATCCTGGACTCTGGGCTACGTCTGGTACTCGCTGACCGGCGCTTTCGCTGGGCAGAGCGCGGAGCAGGTTTCGCACTTTTTCAGCGCCTATCTCAACCTCGGCAGCGGTCATTTTCTGAATATATCCGGCCCCGCCATCCTCTTTTTTCTGATCACGATTTCCATCAATATCTACATCCTCTCGCGCGGCCTGGCGAAAGGGGTGGAGATCGCCAGCAAAATCGGCATGCCCCTGCTGCTCCTCTTCGGCGCCTTTCTGGCGGTGCGCGCCCTCACGCTCAATGCCGGTGAGGCCGGGGCGGTCAACAACGCCCTCGAAGGGCTCAATTTCCTCTGGCAACCGCAGTTTGACTCGCTCACCAATCCCAAGATCTGGCTGGCTGCGGCGGGACAAATCTTTTTCACCCTCTCGGTCGGGATGGGCACGATCCAGTGCTACGCCGCCTATCTGCGCGAAAACGACGACATCGCCCTCAACGCTGCCTCGGCCGGCTGGATGAATGAATTCATCGAAGTGATCCTCGGTGGTTCTGTGATCATCCCCATCGCCGTCGCGTACCTCGGCCTGCCCTGGATCCAGGCCAACGTCGGCTTTGAGATGGGTTTCCGCACCATGCCGACTCTCTTCCAGAACTGGGGTCCGCTGCTGGCCGCCATGGCGGGGATGGCCTGGTTCGGGCTCCTCTTCTTCGCCGGCATCACCAGTTCCCTGGCCATGGGGCAGCCGGTGATGGCTTTTCTCCAGGACGAGTTCAATCTGAGCCGCAAACGCTCCGCCCTGACCCTCGGCGGCATCCTGCTCATGCTCTCGGCCCCCTGCCTTCTTCTCTACGAGATGGGGGCTTTCGGGGAGTATGATTACTGGGCCGGCACCTTCTCCCTCGTCGCCTTCGCCCTCATCGAATCGATCGCTTTCGCCTGGGTCTTCGGCATCGACAAGGGCTGGGAGGAGATCACCCGCGGGGCGGATATCAAGGTGCCGCACTTTTTCAAATATGTCATAAAATATGTGACGCCGCTCTTCCTGCTCGCGGTCTTTGTGGGCTCGCTTTTCAAACCCGTGGACGGCAACTGGGCGGCCGCTTTTTCCCGGCTTTTCTCCGGCCGGGGTTATCCCTTCGCCGCCGACAGCGTCATCGGCACCATCCTCAACGTCGGCATCACCGAAAAACGCTGGTTCATCGACGGCATGCCGACACAGATTTTCATTCTCAATATGACCCGGCTGCTGCTGGTGTCGACCTTCATCGGCATCGGCGTGGCTGTTTATGCCGCATGGCGCAAGAAAGGGGCGAAAGCATGAGCACAAGCGCCTGGATCATGATGCTGACCACCTGGGCCATTGTGGCCTATTTCTGCATCCACTTTTTCATCAAGGTCGCGCGCGCTCCCAAACAGGCCAAACGCTCTGTCAAGGATGCCTGAGCGGGGAGTGCTGTCCCCTCTCTCCGGAGGGGACAGCGTCAGCGCAGCTCTATTCCGCCGCGCAGCCGGATGTCGGCCGAGGAGGCGCCGATCATGACCTCGATCCAGCCCGGCTCAACCACCCGCTGAAGAGTCGCATCAGGCTCCTGCAGATCTCTTTTACCCAGCGCTATGACGACCTGCCGGCGCTCGCCCGGCTGGAGATGAATCCGCCTGAACTGTTTCAGCGCCATGAGCGGCCGCGCCAGAGAAGAGCGCGGCCGCCGCGTATAGAGCTGCACCACCTCGTCGCCGCTGCGGGCGCCGCTGTTGCGCACCTCGAGCCGGACCACGAGAGAATCTTGCGCCGGAGAGTCCAGTTCAAGAGCGCTGTAGGAGAAGCGGGTGTAGCTCAGGCCATGGCCGAAGGGGAAGAGGGGCTCGCCCGAGAGATCGTGGTAATAGTCGAGCCGCCCGGTAGGCTTGTGATGATAGACCAGGGGCAGCTGACCTTCGGCCAGGGGCCAGGTGACTGGCAGCCGGCCGGCGGGATTATACTCTCCGAAGAGCATTTCGGCGACGGCATGGCCGCCCTCCTCACCGGGATACCAGAGCGCCGCCACCGCATCCACTTCATCGAGCCATGCATTCATGGTCACGGCGCTGCCGCCGGTGATGAGCACGACGACCGGTACACCTGCGGCGGCCACCGCCCGGATCAGTTCTTCCTGCCTGCCCGGCAGGCGCAGGAAGGCGCGGTCAAGCCCTTCTCCCTCGACGATACCGGCGCAGATCACCGCCGCATCGCTTTGCCGGGCGGCCTCAACCGCCTCCGCAATCTTTTCTTCCGCCCCCTTCTCCACTCCATAATCCCAGAGCAGTTTGATCCGCCCGCCGCCGCTCCGTTCGCAGAATTCAACCCGCAGGGGATAGGAGAGGTTTTTGCGCACGTTCCATGTCGCCATAATCCGGCGGCTGGAGCCTTTGTCCCACTGGTCGATTACCAGCGAGTCACCGATGTAGAGGCGAAAGCCGTCATTGCCCTCGAGGCCGATGCGGAGAGGGCCGTCGGCCGGAGCGGTCAGTTCGCCCGTCCATGCGGCGCTGAACCACTCTTTCTGCATACCCGGATGGGGCGCAAAAAGGTTCCAGTTGAAATCGATCTGCGCGTCGAAGCGCTCAAAGAGCGGCGCGCCGGCGAAATCGGGATTGGCCCAGTAGCGGCCAACCAGGCCGGCCAACCCGCCGCCGGCCTCGAGCGCCGGAGAGCGCGGGGCACCGCGCCAAGAAGACTCGATCTTGCCGGTTGATCCGGAGCGGCGCAGCCAGCGCTCCGGGATGACCGCCACCTCCGCCTCTTCCCGGCTGCAGCCCCGGGCATAACGCACCCGCACAAGTTCCCCGGCCCGGGCGCGGATCCCTTCCAGGATCGAGACCGGCTGGTTGCCGGGACCGCTGTAGCCCCCGAGACGGGCCTCCGCCGCCTCCGGGCCGATGACCGCGATGGAGCCGATCGAGCGGGAAAACGGCAGGGTTTGCGCCCGATTTTTGAGCAGCACGATGCTCTCGCGCGCCGCCTGCCGCGCCAGCTCGCGGTGGCGGGCCTGCCCGTTGATGCGCCCCGCCTCGGCCGGATCGACGTAGGGATTTTCAAAGAGCCCCAGCTCGAATTTCGCCCGCAGCACACGGGCCACCGCCCGGTCGATGACCAGACTGTCGATGTACCCGCCCTGCAATGCCCGGTTGAAAAAGAGGTCAAAGTGATCAATGGTCGACTGAAAAAGGACATCGAGCCCGTTTTCAAAGGCCTCTTTCACCGAAGCCTCGTAATCGGCGCTGACACCGTGCAGATCGTTCATGCCGCCGACAGCGCCGGCGTCGGAGATGACGAATCCGTTGAATCCCCACTCCCCTTTCAGCTTGCGGTTGAGCAGCGCAGCGTTGGCTGTGCAGGGGCGGCCGTCCAGGCTGTTGTAGGAGATCATCAGTGAACGGGAGCCGCCCGCGCCAACGCAGGCGGCGAAAGGCGGCAGATAGAGCTCCTCCAGCAGCCGTTCGCTGTGATGGACCGGATAGCTGTCGCGGCCGCCCTCCCCGTGGTTGGCGACGAAATGTTTGGGGGTGGTGATGATGCCGGCCGCTTCGAATTCGCGCACAAAGGCGACGCCCATCACCGAGGAGAGCAGGGGATCCTCGCCGTAGCTCTCCTCGACACGGCCCCAGCGCACATCGGTGGCGACATTGACCACCGGCGACAGCACCTGGCGGATCCCGCGCGAGCGGCACTCCCGCGCGATGGCGGCGGCAGCGCTCGCCATCAGCTCCGGATCCCAGGTGGCGGCCAGCCCGATGGCCTGCGGAAAGGCGGTGGCGCCGTCGCGGACCAGACCGTGCAGCGCCTCATCGAAAGGGATGATCGGAATGCCGAGGCGGGTCTCCTCGACGAAAAAACGCTGGGCGGCGTTGATCTTTTCAGCCATGGCCGCCGCCGATCCCGAGGGGTCATAGTGGAGAATCTGCGCCGCGGCAGCTCCCCCGGCGGGGGCGGTGTTAAACTGCAAACCGAATATGCCCTTGTCGAGCTTAGCCTGGTCGCGCTCCATATCGCCCGGAGCCATGAAGAGCTGCCAGAGTTTCTCCTCGAGGGTCATGCGTCCCAGCAGATCCCGGAGGCGGACATCGACCGTCAGGGCCGGATCCCGGTAAGGGAGGCGGGCGCCCGCGGGGGCATCCGCCCGCGCGCCGGGGGAAAACGCGTACAGGAGCAGTGCAATAACCAGGGCCGTACAATTCAGCGTACGCAACACCATCTTTTCTCCTCAATCTCTCTGGTACGTGATGCGGACAAACCTGACCTCAAAGGGCGCAAAGCGGACGCTCTCCTGCCGTCCGAGCGGACGGCCAAGAGGATCACACAGGTCAAGCTGCCATGAACGATGGGATGGTGCGAGGGCCAGGGCAGCCGGCTGCCCTCCGGCCTCGCGCAGATGAAAGAGTACACCCTCCCCGCACGGCCTGGCGGAGACCAGCAGCAGTTCTCCGCTCCCTTCAGCCGCGAAAGGCCACAGTGAGCAGGGCTTTATATCGGAGCGGCCTGCGGAAGAGGCCGGCAGGACCCGCGAGACCAGAGGCACGCGTAGCCCCCAACCGAAGCGTGCCGCAGCGCTGCTGGAACCATCCTGACCCGAGGTGAGGGCGTAGGACCAGGCGATTTCTCCCTCCTGACTGGCGCAAAAGTTGGTGGTCCAGTAGTTGTTCAGCACCCATGAATAGATCTGCCCGCTCTCCGGGAGAGCGCCGCGCCGGTAGCGGCCGGTATTGATGCCGCCGAACTGCATAAGGGGAGACTCGCTGCTCGCCAGCACGATCTGGCCCTCCTTGGCGCGCAGGGCTGCGTAATTCTGCACCGTATTCCAGTCGTTGGCCGTCCCTTCGATCTGGTCGATGCCGGGCGAGACCACCCCGCCCTGGGCTTCGAAAAAGAGCCGGCCGCCGGGCAGGGCGAAGGGAAAAGCGACGTAAAGCCCCTCCGGTTCGTTCTCGGAAATTTTACGGCCGCTGAAGTGCAGCTCGATCCGTTTGACCTCCTTGAAAAAACGCAGCTCGCAGCGCAGTCGCGTAAAGCCCGTACCGCTGCCGCTGACGTAAAAGCTCTGCCAGATCGGGCCGTCGATGCCCGGTTCGAGGTGTATCTGCTGCAGGGGCGTGCGGGTGAATTCGCCGAGGGTGAGCGCCTCCATGGCGCGACGGTCGTGGAGGCGTTCATAAATCACCTCGCCCAGCTGATGGCGCCGCTGCGGATCGAGCAGCTCACTGCCCAGTTCCTTGTCGATGAGGCTGCGCAATCCTCCCGCGGCCTCATCCATTTCCGCATGGTAATAGCGGTTTTCAACAATGCCAGCGGCGGGCGCGAAGGGCGGGAGCGCCGTGCGCGGCCTTTCGTCGATTTCAATGCGCAGGGTCCGCCAGCCGAGGGGGGGCACCCTGTCGATCCAGACCGCCCAGTAGTTGCCCTCGGGACGGCTGCCGGCCAGCTGTGCGGCTACCTCAAGCCCCTCCTCGTCCAGCAGACGAAAGGCTTTCTCCTTTGGCAGAATCTGGTTATCGATGTAGACGGTGTGGAGCCCCGAGCGCTCCCAGTTGAGGGTGTTATAGACGACCAGAGACGGCACCCGGGCCGGGGCAGCAATGCTCTGGAGAAAGCCGAGAGCCGACTCGCGCAGCAGCCGCGACTGCATGGCGCCGCTCCAGACCCAGGAGGCCTTTTCAGCCCACTGCTCGCGGCTGTTGGCGGCGAGGGGATCGGAGATGCTCTCGGCGGCCCCCATGGTGTGCTCATGCCAGAAGTTGAGCGGATCCATCACCGCCGCGATGCGGCCGGGCACGGAGGGCGGCAGTTCGATGCCCGCCAGCCGGGCGATGGCGAAGAGCCCCTGGTTGGCGATCATCCCGGCCTGAGCCTCGCGGCCGGCAGCGGTCTCGCGCTGGGCCGATCCGAAACCGTCGGTCCACCAATCCGGCCAGGCGGCGCGCAGCACGGGCAGGGATTCGCCGCCGCTGGCGGCCAGATGGTCGAGAAATTCGCGGGCCGTGGCGCTGCGCAGCCGCGGCCAGAGATACTTTGCATTCCAGGAGGCGATCACCTCCGAGGCCAGGGTCGAGGGGGGCGAATTGTCGGTAAAGTAGCCGCTGAACTGCAGCGAGAGCGCGTCATGCGGATAGCCCTTCTCCTCGAGGCCGCGCAGATAGATCGTGAGTGAATCGACAAAAGTCTCTTCGCTCCCCGAGAGCATGCCGAGCATGTTGCCAGTCATATAGTGATCAGCCCGGAAGGCGAGCACGCGCTTTCCCGCCGGCGACTCCCACCGGAAGGCGGTCGGAACGGTAAAGGGTTTGAGGGCGCGATGGTCATTGATGCCCGAGGTGACGTAGCGGATGCCGAGTGCGCTGAAATAGTCAACCAGGCACCAGGCGAAGCCGTTGACATCGTTCTGCATGGCCGTGCAGACCGGCAGGCCCATTTCCTGGAACTGCCGCAGCGGCTCGAGCGAGTGGAGCAGAGCGTTCTCGTCGGGAAGCTCCGACCAGTTCAGGAGCTGGGCGGTCACCTCGATGCGCCCCTCCCGGACGCGGCGGATCAGCCGCTCGATCTGGGCCGCAGGGCGGCTTTTGAGATATTCGCGCACCGCCCATGAGGTCTCGCAGGTCCAGCGGAAACGGGCGTCGTCGGGCAGATCGTCGGTCTGATCGCAGAAATCGAGGGCATAATCGATGTAGCGGAGGTGCTCGGCGAGGATTTCGGCCTGGGGCCGGGTGTAACCGATGTCGGTATGGCTGTGCTGGACCAGAAAGAGCGTCCATGGCCGCACCGGCCTGTGCACGAACTGCTTCGTGAAAGATCGGCCGTCGATCTCCACGGTCACCGAGCGGCTCTTCTCTTCATCGACCGGGGTATAGAAGAGTGGAAAGCTGTTGCGGCCGAAGCGCAGGGGGAACCGGGCGGCGGGCTGCCCCTCGGCCCGGAGGAGGGCCTCCCCCTTTTCGCCGAGATAGACAATTTCCACCGCGACCGGCTGGCCTTTTTCCCGCGTCACCACGCCGGCCGGGACGATAAAGAACTCCTGCCGGAGCGGGCCGGTAAAAGTCATCACCCAGCCGCTGCTGCGGGCGGCGGAGCCGGTGATACGCAGGTCGAGCGGCTCTCCCTCCCGCAGGCCGGCGGCGGGCAGATCGAGGGTCATCAGTCCAAAGCGGTCCTTGTGCCGGTCGCGGTTGATGGTGCGGAAGCCGAGGATCTCTCCTCCGGCTCCCCGGATCTGCCACTCCTCCTCATCCCGCGTCGTAAATTCGATGAGCGCGCGTTCCCCGAGGGCGAGGGTGAATCCGTAATCGCCCAGGTTGCAGCCCAGGCCCGCCAGCCATACCAGGCGCACGCGGCCGGCTCCGGCCGGAAAGGTGACGGGTTCGCTCCGCCAGGCGATGGAAGAGGTGCCGTCGCCGGCGCGGCAGATAAGGGCTTCACGCATCCAGGGCAGGGGCGATTCGTAGCCCATGGTCGTGCCGCTCACTTTTTGGCCAAAACCGCTGATGACAGCGGCGGGGGTGGAAGGATCTGACATGGCTGAGGAGGCTCCTGCAATAAAGAGGGCAAAAATGCACAAGAGGAACATCATCTCTCCGTAATTTGGGTGGGCCGGAGCGGAGAGCGCCGCCAGATCGGCATCCGGTCATGGCGTCTCCCCGCCGATGGAGCCAATTTGCACCATTTTTTCAATAATTGCAAGGTCTTTCCCCGGGCCGGGGCAAAGTTGGCAGAGCAAACTGCAAATCCCGCTTGCATTCCTCTGATTCTCTTTGTAATTTCCAGTGAAAGGGGAAGCTCATGCACGAGATTTCAGTGGCAGCCGCTCTCATGCGCCGGGTTCTGGCCGAGAAAGAAGCGCGCAAGATCGTGCGCGTCAGCCGTATCGTCCTGCAGATCGGTCCGATGAGCGGAATCATGCCGGAAGCCCTGCAGTTCGCCTACGACTCTTTGCGCCAGGGCACACTGCTGGAAGAGACCGAGCTGGTGATCAACAGCACAGAGCTGACCACCTGCTGCTGCCGCTGCATGCACCGCTTCGACACCCGCCTCATGCACACCCATTGCCCCCGCTGCGGCTCCGACAAACTTGAAATCATGGGCGGGGATGATTTTTTTATCCAGTATCTGGTCACGGAGAAGGAATGAGCGAGATTATCCCGATCGGCGAAAAGGTGCTTTCCGAAAACGACCGTCTGGCTGCGGAGATCCGCGCCCGGCTGGTCCAGCTTAACCTCCCCTCCCTCAATCTGGTCAGCTCGCCCGGATCCGGCAAAACCACCCTGCTGGAGAAGACCCTGGCCCATTTCGGCGGCCGACTGCGCATTGCGCTCATCGCCGGGGATGTGCAGACCGAAAATGATGCCCGGCGTCTGGAAGCCGCCGGCGGGGCGCTGGTCCGGCCGATCATCACCGGCGGCTCCTGCCACCTCGACGCCCGCATGGTGAGCAGGGTCCTGACCGGGATGGATCTGACGGGCTGCGGTCTGCTGATCATCGAAAATGTCGGCAATCTGGTCTGTCCCTCCAGCTACGACCTTGGCGAGGAGAAAAAGGTAGTGCTGCTGAGCACCGCCGAGGGGGACGACAAGCCCCTCAAATACCCGGCCATCTTCCGCCGCGCCGCTCTGCTGGTGATCACCAAGAGCGATCTGCTTGGACTCTCCGATTTCGACGTCGAGCGCGCCGAGCGCCATGCCCGCATGGTCAACCCGGAAATCGAGATCCTGAGGCTCTCGAGCCGCAGCGGCGAAGGGATGGCCGGCTGGTACGCCTGGCTGGAACGGCTGGCGACGCGCCCTCCCGCCGCGGATCCCAACGCAAAGGGAATAATGCGTGACTGATGAAAGAGCCAGGAACAGGCTCGAACGCCGCCGCATCCGCCTCGAAGGAATTGTGCAGGGGGTGGGATTCAGGCCCTTCACCCACCGCATCGCCCGGGAGTGCGGCATCGCCGGATTTGTCCGCAATGAAAGCGGCGGGGTCCTGATCGAGGCCGAGGGCCTGGCCCCCGAACTCGATCACTTTCTCGAGCGGCTGTTGAGCGAGCATCCCCCCTACGCCCGGGTGGTGCGCCACAGCGAAAATCCCCTCCTCCCCCGCGGAGAGGAGGGTTTCACCATCCAGCACAGCGCAGCGGGTCCGGCGGGTGCGGCCTTTATCTCCCCCGATCTGGCCGTCTGCCCCGATTGTCTGGCGGAGATGCACGATCCGGCCGGGCGGCGCTACCGCTATCCCTTTCTCAACTGCACCCGCTGCGGCCCGCGCTACAGCATCGTGCGCAGCCTCCCCTACGACCGCAGCCGCACCTCCATGGCGCCTTTCAGCATGTGCGCCGCCTGCCGGACGGAATACGATGATCCCCTTGACCGCCGCTTCCACGCCCAGCCCACCGCCTGCCCGGACTGCGGCCCGCGCCTGTGGCTGTCCGGCCCGGACGGCCAACCGATCCCCGACCCGGATCCAGTCGCCGCTGTCTGGCGCCTGCTCGGCGCGGGCAAAATCGTCGCGGTGCGCGGCATTGGCGGTTTTCACCTCTGCGTCGATGCGCAGAACGGCGAGGCGGTGGAAACCCTGCGCCAGCGCAAGGGGCGCGGGCGCAAGCCTTTCGCCCTCATGGCCCGCGACCTCGCGACCATCCGCAGCTGGTGCGAAGAAGGAGCCGAAGAGCAGGCCCTCCTGGAGAGTCCAGCCCGGCCGATCGTGCTCCTGAAAGCCCTGGAGTCCGACGAAAGCTCAGTCACCGGGCCCGCATCAACCGGCAGCGCAGTCCGGCCGCGCCCTCTCCCCTGGGCCATCGCCCCCGGGCAAAAGTATCACGGCTTCATGCTCCCCTACACCCCCCTCCACCATCTGCTCCTGGCCGGGCCCCTGCCCGTGCTGGTCATGACCAGCGGCAACCTCAGCGAGGAACCGATCGCCATCGGCAATGAGGAGGCCCTGGCGCGCCTGGGCGGGATTGCCGACGCCTTTCTGCTGCACGATCGCGAAATCCTGCAGCGCAGCGACGACTCCATCATCCGTATGGCCGCCGGGGCGCCCATGAT
>ENA-UOWO01003314-UOWO01003314.1-activated-sludge-metagenome-genome-assembly--contig:-NODE-3314-length-18786-cov-17.772409_pt1 | contig 18786 bp, 15 predicted proteins | sample MGYA00238148_ERZ761564 | MGnify/ENA primary metagenome ERZ761564 (study PRJEB28885, sample SAMN05720194) | activated sludge metagenome | isolation source: Anaerobic digester | place: USA...
CCGAAGGCGCTTTGCAGTTACTCTGCGGTTCAGCCGGTGATCTGCTGGATCATGTGACCAGTCAGGATGTGGTGACGTTTACCGGCAGTGCCAGCACCGGATTAATGCTTAAGAAAACCAAGGCCATCCTGGAGAACAATGTGCCTTTCAATATGGAGGCGGATAGCCTTAACTGTATTGTTTTAGGCGAAAACGTTACACCTGCCGATCCGGAGTGGGATATTTTTATCAAAGAGATCCGGAAGGAAATGACTCTTAAAGCGGGGCAACGTTGTACGGGGGTACGCCGCATATTTGTACCTGCGCAAAAAATGGAGGATGTGGTGAATGCGGTTGCTGCATCACTTTCACAAACAGTGATTGGCAACCCGTTGCACCCGGCAGTGCGGATGGGCTGTCTGGCTGGACAACAGCAGCGTAAGGAAGTAAGGGAGCAGGTGAATAAGTTATTGGCCAGTTCACAACTGGTATATGGCTCACTGGATAGTGTGCAGGTAACGGATGCGGATGCCGCTCTGGGAGCATTCATGTCACCCTTGTTATTGCAGAATGATCAGCCACACAGCTCATACGAGCCGCATAATATAGAGGCTTTTGGTCCGGTAAGTACCATCATGCCCTATAAAGACAGATTGGATGCCATTGCCCTCAGTAAACTCGGCAAGGGTAGCCTGGTGAGTACGATTGTTACCGCCGATACCCGGGAGGCGCGTGATTATGTGGTAGGTGCCGCTTCTTATCATGGACGAATACTGGTATTGAATAACGAATGTGCTAAAGAAAGTACCGGGCATGGTTCACCGCTGCCCTTACTGGTACATGGCGGTCCGGGTCGTGCCGGTGGCGGGGAAGAAATGGGTGGACTTCGTGGGGTGAAACATTACCTGCAACGTACGGCCTTGCAAGGATCACCAACTATGATTACGGCTATCACCGGCGTATACCAGCCACATGCCAAAGGAATCAATACGGGTATTCATCCGTTTAAAAAGTATTTTGATGAACTGCAGATCGGGGAACAACTGATTACGGAAAAAAGAGTGATCACTTCGGAAGATATTGACCGGTTTGCCGATCTGACCGGGGATCATTTTTATGCGCATATTAAAACCACGGATTTCACCGGGACCATGTTTGAGCAGCAGGTGGCGCACGGGTATTTTATCATGAGTATCGCCGCAGGGTTATTTGTAGAGGGCTATGAAAAAAATCCGGTGCTGCTGAATTACGGGATTGATGAACTGCGTTTCACCAAACCGGTGTACCCGGGTGCGGAAGTGCATATCCGCTTTACCTGCAAGGAGAAATTGCCGAATGATAAAAGGGTGATTGAGAAGCCGGAGGATTTTAAGCGTGGGGATGATATTGATAAGGGGATTGTGAAATGGCTGGTGGAGTTTTTTGATGCCTCCAACGAGATTACGGGCGTAGCCACGATATTGACCATGGTGGCCAGGAAGCCTTAGGCTAGTCGGTAGTCAGGAGTCGGTAGTCAGGAGTCAATACACCCCCTGAGAAAATATGGCTTAATATTCAGCAGATTCTCGTTTTACGAAATCTATCCGCTACTCACAACTTGCTTAAAATCCGTGCAAATCCGTGTGATCCGTGGCCTGCCTTTCTGTATTTCTGTATTCTTTCGTGCCCTTTCGTGGCAATTCGTGGCCACCCCATTTGCCGCAAGCAAAAAAATCCGTGTAAATCCGTGTGATCCGTGGCAACCTTGCCGAAGGCAAAATTTGCGCAGCAAATACTTTCGCTTTTATTCGTGTGAATTCGTGGCCAAAAAACCGCAAAGCGGCCCTCCATGGCTTAACTTTACTACAGAAACCTTCGTTATGGACGCATTTGTAAAATCATCTTTTCACAACGGAATTACCAGCATTGAATTCTTTCATCCGCAAAGTAATTCACTGCCAGGCCGGATACTGGATGAACTGGCCCAGGCTATTCATGCCGCGGGTAATGATGAAGCAACCAAAGTGGTACTGATCCGGAGTTTCGGGGATAAAGCTTTTTGTGCCGGCGCTTCGTTTGATGAACTGGCCGCTATCCGCAGCAAAGAAGAAGGATTGAAATTCTTCAGTGGTTTTGCCCAGGTGATCAATGCCATGCGCATTTGCCCTAAACTGATCATCGGCCGGATACATGGTAAATGTGTAGGCGGTGGTGTCGGACTGGCCGCAGCTGTGGATTATGCCATTGCAACGGATGCAGCTGAAGTTAAGCTCAGCGAATTAGCGGTGGGGATCGGACCCTTTGTAGTCGGACCCGTCGTGGAAAGAAAGATTGGCAACTCCGCCTTCTCTCAGCTGGCTATAGATGCCACCCGTTGGCGCAGTGCTGAATGGGCACGTAAAAGAGGCTTATACGCCGAACTCTACAATACCGTGGAAGATATGGATGAAGCCATCAGTCGGCTGGCCTACCTGTTGGTACAATCGAGTCCGGAAGCCATGGCCGAACTGAAAAAAGTTTTCTGGCAAGGCACCGAACACTGGGATCAGTTGCTTGTTGAAAGGGCTGCTATCAGTGGACGTCTCGTACTGAGTGATTTTACCCGCAACGCCATTGAATCTTTTAAGAAGAAATAGTGCAGCAATTCAATAACGGCAATTTTCACCTACTCTGCGATAAACTGGCGCGTAAAGACCATGACCTGAAAGGAATCATCCGGGAATATGGATATCCCCCCATGTGGACCCGTCCGGCCACCTTTCAAACCCTGATCCTTACCATACTTGAGCAACAGGTTTCCCTCGCATCTGCGTATGCCGCATTTAAAAAACTGCGGGAAAAAATTGGTTATGTGACCCCAGCTAAAATACTGGCTTTGACCGATGAGGAAATGAGAGCCGTTTATTTTACCCGTCAGAAAATGGGCTATGCCCGCGAACTGGCCAGGGCTATTCATTCCCGCAAACTGGTACTGAAAAAACTCGAACCCCTGCACGATGAGGAGGTAAGAGCCCAACTGATCCAATTGAAAGGCATAGGACATTGGACCATTGATGTGTACCTTATGCATGCCCTTCAACGTACCGATCTTTTTCCCCTCGGTGATATTGCCCTCGTGAATAGCCTCAAACTCATCAAAAAACTTCCTCCGGATATTTCCAAAGAGGAGATGCTGAAAATTGCCGAACCCTGGCGACCCAACCGGACCATCGCGGCCATGTTGTTGTGGCATGCCTATATTCAACGGAAAGGTATTGTAATCAGTCAGTAGTTGGCAGCAGGCAGTCGGCAGTCAACAGCCCCTCCTGAGGAAAGATTGGTGGAATTGGTTCTTATAGGAATGTGGAGTCTGTAAAACCTTCCTGATCTGAGGATTTTTTACTTTTTACTTTTGATTTTTGACTTCTCCGTTAAACAACCCTACTCCCTCCATACTACGATTCACTCCGGCTTTCTGCCGATTCACTCCTTCCTGCTTATCTTTTTCTCCCGGGTGCTGTTAGTATGATTAAACAAAATAAATCAACTATGGAACTCAAAAACATTTTCCGTAAATCAGCCCTGGTAATGGCACTTGGCTTACCGGTTTTCTTAACCAGTTGTGATAAAGATGATGATCCGGTGAACAATACGATCACCGATGTAGTAGTGAATAATGCCTCTTTCAGTACCCTGGAAGCAGCTGTGTTGAAGGCCAATCTCCAGACCACCCTGAGTGGTACAGGTCCCTTTACTGTATTTGCTCCCAATGACGCCGCTTTTACGGCCTCTAATTTCACATCTGCCACACTCAACAGTTTAAGTGCGGATAGCGTATCCAAGATCTTATTATACCATACAATTCCTGCCCGGATACTGGCCGCTGATGTACCGGCTGGACCAAATGCTAAAGTGGTGACTGCCAGTGGTGACTCAGTATTTGTGACCAAGAACAGCAATGGTGTATTTATTAACGGTATCCAGGTTACTTCTGCGGATGTAACTGCTGATAATGGAGTTATCCATGTGATAGGCCGTGTGTTGAATCCCCCTATTGGAAATATTGTAGAAACTGCAGTAGCTGCCCGGCTCGATTCATTGGTAAAGGCGGTTACCCGTGCCACCACCGCCCCCGGTGGTGACCCAACCCTGGCTAGCACCTTGAGTACTGCCCGTTTGACGGTATTTGCCCCTACTAATGCCGCTTTCACCCAGTTACTCAGTGCTTTATCTCTGACGGATATTAATCAGATACCGATTGGCACCTTGCTGGCCGTATTGCGTTACCATGTGGTAGGTGCCCGTGCATTTTCGTCTGATCTGGCAAATGGTAACCTGACCATGCTGGCCGGTGGAAATACCACCATCAACCTGACCAATGGAACTGGTGGTGGTCCCAGCATTCAGGGGAACGGAAACGGCGGAAACCGCTCGAATATCACCGCTACGAACATTGTGTGCCGGAACGGTGTTGTACACCTGATCGATCGTGTGTTGTTGCCCTAAATAAGTCCCAATCCCACATGACTATGAAAAGCCATTAACTGCCCTGTTTCAGGTTTGCCGGAACAGGGCAGCTTTAATTTTTTAGAAAATGTTCAATCACCGATACCGATACCTGTTTATTCTGTTGCTGGCACTGTATACTTTTTTTAATACAGTTGTCTGCGATGTGTATCATTATTTCCGGATTGAAATCGAGTGGTACTATGCGGCCCTGACCATTCTCTCCGTTACCCTGGTAACCTGGGAGGGAAACCGGCTGATCAAGCCCTGGTTTAAGAAAAAATTCCTGACTCCTAAGACCAAGGTCCGTTTCCTGGCCTTTTTTTTCATTGCCGGAAATGGTGTAGCCCTGCTTGCAGCGATTGGTACGGTATTCTTTTTCGGTACAGTGATACATGATTACAGCTGGCAGGAAAATCTCAATCCGTATAAACTGAACATTATCTACGGCAGCCTGATCAATCTTTTTCTTCACCTGCTCAATGCCATTCATTTCTTTTTCCGGGAATACCGGCGGCAATGGAAAGAAACAGAAGAACTCCGGCAGATCAGTGCCCAGGCGCAGATCCAACTGGTGAAAAGTCAGATCAATCCGCATTTTCTCTTCAATAACCTGAATGTGTTGTCCGGCATGGTGATCAAAGACAATCCGGAAGCCAACCGGTTTATTGAGGAGTTTTCCAAAGTATATCGTTATATACTCAGTAACCAGGAGAAGGAACTGGTGGAGCTTCGCTCCGAACTTGATTTTATACAACCGTATATTTTCCTTCTCCAGACCCGTTTTGATCAGGGTTTATCGGTAACCGTGAATATTCCGGAGCACTACAAGAGCTGGCATGTGGTTCCGGCTGCGTTGCAAATGCTGATAGAAAACGCAATAAAACACAATGTGGTCAGCCGGAATAAGCCATTGCATATTGATATTCATACCAATGGAAATCAGACACTCGTAATCAAAAATAACGTTCAGCCACGATTGGCTGTTGAATCCTCTACCCGGATTGGCCTGCAAAATATCCGGAAGCGATATGAACTAATTTGCGGCAGGGATGTTGTGATTAAGCAATCGGAAAAGGCGTTTGAAGTTGCCATCCCCCTCCTGCAATTAAACTGAAACAATGAAGCTGATCATCGTAGAGGATGAACAACTGGCCACGGAAAGGCTGAAGACCATGCTCAGGAAATATGATCCTGCCATTGAGGTCATTGCCTGCCTGGAGAGTATTGAAGATACCGTGCAATACCTCAAAACGCATAGCCATCCGGATCTCCTGCTGCTTGATATTCACCTGTCCGATGGACATAGTTTCGAAATTTTCAAACAGGTAAACTATAGTGGTCCGGTGGTATTTACCACCGCTTACGATATTTATGCGCTGGAAGCATTTAAGATGCTCAGCATCGATTATATCCTGAAACCCGTGACACAGGATGCATTAGCTGCAGCCCTCAATAAATTCAAATCGCTTTCTCTGTCTTTCAATGCCGCTCAACTTCGTTCACAGTTACCCTCGATCCAGGAACAACGGTATAAAAAACGGTTCCTCGGTAAAATCGGACAGCGGCTTTTCTTTATAGATACCAATGAGATCGCATTCTTCCAGGCAGAAAACAAGATTGTTTACCTCATAGATAAATCCGGCACCCGGTATATTGTGGAACATACCATGGAAAAACTGGAAGATCAACTCGATCCCCGTCAGTTCTTTCGTCTCAACCGGAAATTCATCGTCAGCATTCAGGCCATCCAGCAGGTAAAGCCCTACTTCAACAGCCGGTTAAAACTTTCAGTATTAGGTGCCCCTCAGCAAGAGGAAATGGTCATCAGCCGGGACAGGGTGGCGGAGTTCAGGCAATGGGCGGAGTACTAGTTAGTAGTTAGTAGTCGGGAGTCGGGAGTCAACAGCCAGCTGCCAGTCGGCAGTCGGCAGTCAGCAGTCGGCAGTCAGGAGTCAGGAGTCAACAGCCCCTCCTATAAATTTTCTAACAGATATTGAGGCTATACTGCTTTACCGATCTTAGGATTTTTTACTTTTTACTTTTGAGTTTTGACTTCCCCGGGGTTTTCCCAAAATGAGTATATTTAGCAGGGCCACCAAAGCCCCCTGCTCATGTCCACCAGTCTGCTGTTGCTTATTATCGTTATCTACTTTTCACTTTTATTAGTCATTTCCCGTTTTACCTCCCGGCAAAGCCGTGATAATACTTTTTTTGATGGGGATCGTCAATCGCCCTGGTTCCTGGTAGCATTCGGGATGATCGGTTCGGGTATTTCGGCCGTATCACTGGTGTCGATACCCGGGAATGTGGGCAATAATCATCTTTATTATTTCCAGTTTATTCTGGGGAGCATTGCCGGTTATCTCTTTATTGCTTTTGTATTGCTGCCGATATTTTATAAACTCCGGGTGGTATCCCTTTACCAATACCTGGAAAGCCGTTTTGGTCCGGTGAGTTACAAAACCGGCGCCTTGTTCTTTATCGTTTCCCAATCATTCGGCGCAGCCCTGCGTCTGTTATTATCAGTCAAGATCCTGCAATATGCGTTCTTTGATGAACTGGGCATTCCCTACGCCGTGACTATTGCCGTGGTACTTTTATTAATCTGGCTATATACCAATAAATCCGGGGTGAAAACCATTGTCTGGACCGATGCCCTGCAATCTTTATTCCTGATCACCGTGATCCTGGTATCCATCATCAGTATCAAAAATGCGCTAAACCTGAGCATAGGAGACATGTTCAGCTCCATTGCCAGTCATCCCTATTCAACAATTTTCGACTGGGATCCGCAATCGGGTTCCAATTTCTTCAAACAATTTATTTCCGGTTTACTGATTACGGTGGCACTGGTAGGACTGGACCAGAGTATGATGCAGAAGACCCTGACGATTAAAGATGCGGCAGGTGCCCGGAAAAATGTACTCAGTTTCAGTTTTTTTATTGCTGCGGCACAGACCCTGTTTCTCGGATTAGGCGTATTGATGTATCTATATACAGAACAAAAGGGGATACCCCTGCTGAAGGAAAATGGACAGATCCTGAATACCGATGGCATTTATCCCGACCTGACCCTTCATTATTTCGGGAAGACCGGGGCCATTGCTTTTTTTATCGCGGTGATCGCTTCCACTTTTGCCAGTATTGATTCCTGTATTACGGCGCTCACAACGTCCTTCAGTTATGATTTTATGGATTTTGATAAAAAATCACCTGCAGAAAGAAGACAGATCAAGAACCGGGTATTGCTGGGTGTTAATCTCGTTATGTTCATCATAGTGCTGGCATTCTGGAACAGCCAGGGGGCCATCATCAATACCATTTTTAAAATTGCCGGATATACCTATGGTCCGCTCCTGGGTTTGTACCTCACCGGTTTCTTTACTTCATATAAGTTAAAGGAGAAATGGGTGCCATTGGCTTGTATAGGCGCTGCCTTATTAACTTACGCATTGAATGAATTATTTACTCGTTATTACCAGTTTGACCTTGGTTTTATGAATATCGGGCTGAATGCAGGACTGACCATCGTATTTTTGTATCTGCTTAAAAGAAAAATGAATGATCAATACAAGGAATATAGTAATCCGTGAGTGTCATGACCCGCTGGTCTTTGATATGTGTGCGGACCTGATGGCGGCTACAGACCCGTGGATTACATTGGGGATGGATAAAGCCCGCTGCCGCCTCGGTTTTGAAGGGTTGGGCAAGGAAGTACATGTAGCATGGAACGATGAAATGATTGCCGGTTTTACGATCTTACAAACTGCCGGCTCTTTCCGCGGCTATATTCAGACACTTTGTGCCGCACCAATATTCAGAGGCAGCGGTGTGGGTACCCGGTTATTGCATTATTGCGAAGAACGTGTTTCGGCCTATTCACCGAATCTCTTTATTTGTGTATCGGAGTTTAATAAGGGGGCATTGAAGCTTTACACCAACTTTGGATTCAAACAGGTTGGGTCAATACCGGATTTTGTGAAGGAGGGGTATACGGAGTTGCTGCTGAGGAAGACGAGGGGACCGTTGGTAAAAGGTTGAGAGGTTGACATGTTGAAAGGTTGAAAGGTTGAAAAGTTGACAGGTTGACAAGGGGGTCTTCTAAGAAGGTTTCCTTGTCAACATGTTAACCTGTTAACTTTTCAACCTACCTATCGGCAGGCAGGCTTCAATACAAGCTATACGAAAGATGAAGATAATACGCTACATACTGTTTACCCTTACCTTCCCCCTATGGGTAAAAGGGCAGGAGCATGCTCCGCTCCGGAAGGAATTATCGCATATACTGGCCAGTTATGTAGACTCCGGATTGATCCCCGGTGCTGTGTTGCAGGTACAGTACAAAAGGAAGATCATTTATCAGCAGGCGGCGGGTTATGCCAGGCGGTTTGATCCCGAAGGACAGAAACTAAAGAAACCAGAAAGACTGCGTCCTGCGCATTTATATGATATTGCTTCACTGACCAAGGTCACGGGTACCACTACGGCTATCATGCTGTTGACGGATCAGGGTAAACTGCATCCGGATGACCGGGTAGGGAAGTTTATCCCCGCATTCAATAGTGCGGATAAAAAAGAGATCACGATCCGCCAGCTGCTCACCCATACGTCCGGTTTATTAGAATGGTATCCCTTGTATTACCGGGCCAATACGAAGTTGGCTACTTATGGGCTGATCGGATCACTGCCGTTGAAATATCCGGTGGGGAAGGAGCGGCATTATAGTGACCTGGGCTTTGCCATACTTGGACAAATCATTGAAACAGTATCCGGGATGTCGCTGGATACGTTTGAGCTGGAAAATATTTTCCGGCCACTGGGGATGACGCAGACCCTTTATACACCGGTAAAAAATAATTATAAAGGAGTCGTTGTTCCTACCTCGTTCGGTAACCCTTACGAATACCGGATGGTACACGACAGCAGCCTGGGGTTTGTGTTTAAAGAAATAAATCCCGACCAGTGGAATGGCTGGCGAAATTACTTATTACGAGGCGAAGTGAATGATGGTAATTGCTGGTATGCCTGTGAGGGCGTGAATGGCGCCGCTGGTTTATTTTCTACCGCCGGAGACTTGCAATTGCTGGTGAATATGCTGCTCAATAAAGAACCTGGCGGACTGATCAGTAAAAAAACAAGGGACTTGTTTCTCACAAAAGATCAGTTCAATAACGGACTGGGCTGGATGATGGATCCGGTGAATTCCTTTATGAAAAATGCTCCGGAAAGCAGTTTCGGTCATACTGGTTTTACCGGCACCAGTATCGCCGTAGTGCCATCCATGGAACTGAGCGTGATCCTGCTGATCAACCGGCAGCAACGGGGCCTCTTGCCGTCCAACGAATACTATAACCTCAATCCGCTGCGCCGCCGTATATTCGAAACTATTGTGAACGCATTGAAATAAAATCCATGGAGTATATCGCTCATTTATCAAAGGATAAAAAACTGAAGAAACTGGTGGAAGCGGCGGAGCCTCACCAGCTTAAAAAAAGGAAAAATATCTGTACTTATCTCTGTGCCTCCATCATGAGCCAGCAACTGAGTACCAAAGTGGCAGATGTGATCTATAAACGGTTTATTGCTTTATATGGAGGGAAGGAGCCCCTGCCTCAGCAGATTCTGGATACGCCCTTTGAACAGCTGCGTGGCATTGGGCTCAGTAATGCCAAAGTGAGCTATGTTAAAAATGTCGCCCAGTTTGAGATAGAGAAAGGAATGGATCCGAAGAAGTTACGGAAAATGGACAATGAGGAAGTGATCGCTTATCTCACTGAAATAAAAGGGGTAGGCCGCTGGACCGTGGAGATGCTGCTCATGTTCGCCCTTGGCCGGGAAGATGTATTTGCCGTAGATGACCTGGGAATACAAAATGCCATGATTAAGTTGTACAAACTGGATAAAAGCGATAAGAAGCAACTACGGGAAAAAATGCTGAAAGTTTCTGCGAAATGGAGTCCTTACCGTACTTATGCCTGCGTGCATTTGTGGAGGTGGAAGGATAATGGGTAGGAGAGAATAGAGAATAGGAAATAGGAAATAGGAAATAGGTCCTTCTATACGTCCCGTGTGTAATTCATCAGGAGCTTGGATTTTTATTTTGCGGGACTACTCAGGATGACATGGAGTGTGCCTCTTTGCCCGGGAAAGGGGAATGGGCTTTTGTCATGCTGCCTGCCCCGCCAAATGCGGGGAGCCTGCCTACCGGACAGGCAGGCTTGCCGAAGCATGAGCAACTAAAAATTCCTTACCTTAATTCCATGAAACCCATTCTCACCCTCGCCACCCTTGCCATCCTGTTCCTGTTCAGTTCCTTTCAGCCCGATAAAGAAAAATGGGTGGAACTGTTCGATGGGCAATCCTTCGATGGCTGGAAAGTGGGCAATAATGCTGAGTCGTTTAAAATCGAAGATGGTATGATCGTGGTGAATGGCAATGTGGCCCATCTTTTTTATGACGGCCCGACAGGGGAGCATAATTTCAAAAATTTTGAATTGAAAGTGGATGTAATGACCCGGCCTGGTTCCAATTCCGGGATTTATTTTCATACACAGTACCAGGAAAGTGGCTGGCCAAAGAAAGGATATGAAGTACAGGTCAATAACTCACAATCCGACTGGCGCCGCACGGCCAGTCTCTATGCCATCCAGGATGTGAAAGAAACCTACGTGAAGGACGATGAGTGGTTCACGATCCATATTGTGGTACAAGGAAAGCACGTCACCACTTCAATAAATAATAAACAGGTAGTTGACTATACCGAACCGGATAATGTTGAACGTCCGGAGGGTATGAAGGAAAGACTCCTTTCTTCAGGCACTTTTGCCCTGCAAGGCCATGATCCGAAAAGTAAAGTGTTTTACAAGAATATCAGGGTGAAGGCAAGTTGATAGGTTGATAAGTTGATAAGTTGACGGGTTGACAAGGTATCTTCTAATAGCAGCTCCTTGTCAACTTGTAAACCTGTTAACCTGTCAACAACGCTCTACAACCCTTTGTTGAAGAATATCACCCCTTCAACCGAAACGCCCGCTTTTGTATCCAGTCCTTCCATCTCAGCCCCGGCACTGGCTTTTACGCCCCAGCCGCATTTACTGTCGTAAACCAGTGCGAGTTTTTCACTCAACTTGAATGGGCCGCCATGGGTGAAGGATTCGGTATCCACACCAACGCCAATAGAAAATTCATAACTGCCATCCTGGTGAAATTCGGCTTCGCCGGTAAGCGGACCGAAATCATGTTCTGCAACAATATTCACCGCCATTTCCTGTTGGGCCTCTTGTCCCGGCGCATAGGTGGTCGACTGCTCAATACTGATATTTTCCCGTGGATTGAAGGATACTTTTGTTTTAATGAACTCAGTAGCCGGGCATTTTGCTACCGGGTCGGCGCCAAGGGTTTTACAATCAGGGGAAACATCAGTATCACTTCTATAGATATAAGCGCGGTAATGGATCCGCCGGATCAGTTTATCTCCCAGTTCCAGCCATTGATCCACTTTGATCACGGGTCCCATTTTTTCATCATTCACAATTTTCATGTGGAAGGGCCCTTTCATGGCAGCCCCTGCGGCATCGGGCGGAAAGGGGGACCAGGTTTTTTTCTTTTGCCATTCGCCTACATTGTACAGGTCCAGGTCACCCGAAGGCATACCCGAAATTTCCACATTGCCCTCTTCGTCCACGGTACCTGTAAAACTCCAGTCACGGAGCTGGAACCCATCCTTAAGATTGGTGCCAAATCCTCCGTACAGGGCGGTAAGCGGTGCCGGAGACATCCCGGTCACCGGACCACCTGCTGATCCCTGGTATACATACATCACTTTACCACTACCCGTAATGTTGCCGGATTTGCTGATGTCCATCGAAAACTCTTTGGCACAGGCAAGGGTTTGCAGGTTGATCGTGGTTTGCGCCAGGTCTTTCCCAAATGTGGTGTTTGCTTCTTTGGCGGTTTCACCGGAACGGGCACTCACGGCATCGGCTTCGTAATGACCTTCCCATTGAGCCAGTTTATCTCTTTTTTCTTCTCCTTTTGTTTTGGATGGCTTCTTTGGCGGAGCTGGTTTTTTTGCCAAAGAGGCGTTCTTTGCACCTTCCCGTCCTTCACCGGCATAGCCCTTATCCCAGGCCTCACCAAAATCCTTTGCCGCTCCGGTCTTATCTCCCTTGCCTTCTTTGATCTTGCCGCCTGTATAGCAGAACAGCCCGTTTTCCGGATCCAGTCTGCGGGCAATGCGGATCGCCGAATCTGCGGCGGGATAATTTCCCATTTTGAGTTGTGCCAGGGCCAGGTTACCCCATGAAGAAGAGAGGTTGGGGAAATTACGGGTCACTTCTTTAAGCAGGATCACGGCATCACTGTACTTATTATAATCCATAATAAGGCTTGAAAGATTATTCAGGTACAGCGCATTGGTTGGTTTGAGCTCGGCCGCTTTGGCAAACGCATAAACTGCTTCAGGTCTAAGTTTTTTAAAGTAGAATAGATTGCCCATTACATAGTAGGCTTCGGCCAGCCCGCCTTTGTATTTTTTAGCATCAGCCATCGCCCAGCTATCCACCTTGGCTTTATGCTTCATGATTTTTTGTACGCCATCCCGGTTCCGGATGATCACTTCATTCACCGTACCGGTGGGCGTGAATGCGGTACCCGCCTGCTGCCAGGTAGAACTGCCTTTCCCATTACTCAGCATCATAAAGGGAAGGGTCAGCGTGCCGTTAGTGAGTGACCAGGCGCCTGTCTTTGTACCTTGTTCCATTTCTTTAAAAGCAATAGTGATATTGCTGCCCGTGATTTTCCAGGTGCCATTATCCGTAACAGTTTGTCCCGGCATGGCCGCCTTAAGGCTGAATTTTCCTGTGGTAAAAGTCATGGAGATCTCCGCTCCGCCCCTGGGTGTTTTGCCATCACTGTCTTTCACCAGGATGTATTTACCGGAAGGGGATTGGGCATAGAGCAGGGTCCAGGCAGTAAAAAGAAACAGCAGGGAGAGCAGGCTTTTTTTCATAAAAAGGGAGTTTGCCGGGAGGCCGGTATTTGGGGACTAAAGTCCGTTTTTTTTCAGGGGAATCGCATCCCCTGAAAATGGGATATTTTAGAAAAAAGAACCAAGAACCAAGATGCCAAGACGCCAAAGAATAATCAAGAACCAAGAAACCAAGAATCCAAAGAATAATCAAGAAACAAGACGCCAAAACAAGAACCAAGAAACCCCACCTTCGCTAAAGCTACGGTGGGCAAGCAAGATCAAATTGCAAATTTCAAAAAGCACCAATATTAAAATTCCAACGCCTGCTAAGGGATATTGGGTTGGTTGACAGTAGCTTGCTGCATTTTGGGTATGAAAACCTGAAAAACCGTTTAAAAACCCTTTTCTGATATTATTTAACTGTTAGCTTTAACTGCAAGCAGTGGGGGAATGGATTTTATTTATTAATTTAATATTCTTCACTTAGGCCTGTTTAGTTGCAACTTTCCGGATATTGATTTAGCAGTGGCATTACACCGGAATGCCGGATCAATATTTCTGCCGTTGATCAGCGTATTTATTAATCAGAACCATTAACCAATAAACCATCCTTTATGGCAAAAGTAAAACGTTACATCAATGCTGACACCGTGAAATTGTATGTGGCAGCAGACAAGAAAAAAACAATCGCTCACCTGCTCTGGGGAGACCGGGTCACTTATGAAAGTACTGCGAGGGCCACGAATGGCTGTCTGAAAGTAAAAGCCCGGGGTCGGGAGGGTTATGTAGAGAAGGAATTTCTTGGAACGGAGAAACTGCTTGAACTCTATTTCATCGACGTGGGGCAGGGGGATGGCGTACTGATCAAAACGCCGGATGAAAAACATATCATGATCGATGGCGGGTATAAACGCAGGGCCCAGCAGAGCGGAAAGAATGCAGCTGATTTTATTGACTGGAAATTTGCCAAAGATTATGGTATGAAATCCATTGAACTGGATGCCATGATCGCCTCCCATAATGACGCAGATCACTATGGTGGTTTGTGGGACCTGATCAATCCTGCAGAAGAAAAAGAAATGGATATACCAACCGATAAAGTGAATGTGAAAAAGTTCTATCATGCCGGTGTGGCCTGGATGAAAAAAGGGAGTTCACGAAACCTGGGTCCGGTAAAAGATAAAAAGCTGACCCTGCTGGTGGAAGACCTCGCGGATATAAAATCCCTCCTGAAAAATGAAAGGGATGGTTACCTGCTGCAGGGAGAGTGGGCATCTTTCATGCAATGCCTGGTGGATAAGGACATACCCTGTGAACGCTTATCGCAGAAATCAGGTCACCTGAAAGAATTTGAGAAACCGGGTTTCTCCATCAAAGTCCTTTCTCCAATAGAAGTGGATTACAATGGCAAACCGGCTTATAATAACCTGGGCAGTCATTCCTTCAATACAAATGGCCATAGTGTAACACTCAGGGTCGATTACAAAGCGGTTAAAATAATGCTGACCGGAGACCTGAATGCGGCCAGTCAGCAACGGATCATGGAGTTTTATGAAGCGGCCGATAATACCAAGGTCCTGGCCTGCGATGTAGCGAAGTCCTGTCACCACGGCAGCGACGATTGTTCCTTTGAGTTTCTCTCACATCTTGGACCTGGTGCTACGGTGATTTCGTCCGGCGATGCAGAAGGTCACTGTCATCCACGTCCATCGATTGTGGCCGCCAGTGCCCTGACCGGACATAAACAGATTCATCAGGATAAAGTGGTTACTCCGCTGATCTACTCCACCGAAATTTCAAGAAGCTATAAACTGGGATCACCCCAGGAACTTAAACGGAAGGATAATGGTGAATCGCTGTTCCCGGACACCGAACTTTCAGTTACGTACCTGGAAACCAATGCCGGTGACCTGAACCCGGCCAGGCGCACCAAATCCTTCTGGGATAAAAAGATCGTGGGAGGTATTATTTATGGGTTGGTAAATGTACGGACCGACGGCGAAACCATTCTCTGTGCCACCATGAGTGAAAAAAGTAATGAATGGGATATTAAGAAGTTTAAGACGAGATTCTGAGGGAAAAGCATCAAGAAGCCAAGAAGCCAAAGAAGTATCAAGAAGCCAAGATACCAAGAGGCCAAAGAAGCATCAAGAAGCCAAGATACCAAGAAGCCAAAGAAGCATCAAGGATCAAGAATCAAAAAAGCACCAGTATTTAATTTCCAGGACCTGCTAAGGTGCGGTAGTTGGGTATTGGTGTTTTTTGGTTCATACTTTTTTGAAAACCGAAAATCAGGGTTTGATAACAAAACTCAGCTACACAGTAAACGGGAATAAATTAATTTCCATATTCCACCATCCACCTGTTCAATCAGGCTGATGCTGTTGAATTGTATGGTGGCAGGCAGTTCATGCATGCTGATTTTTAGAAAAAGTTCATCGGTGCACATCGAGTTCCGCGGATGCATCAATGTAATATGCGGTTGATGATTTCGGGGTTGTTCAATGACTCCCTTCAGTATCGCTTTTCGCAGCTCCTGAAAGGATGTATTCTCTTCCAGGGCAGGTAGAAGTACCCCTTTACCTTCATCAAACCGTTCTGGCTTCCCGAACCGGATCGTAATAGCCGGGAAATCCAATTGCTCCAGGTTCTGCCATACTTTTTCAATATCCAGCAGTTCGTCTTCCCGGCAAAGCGTTACATGTGCCGCGATCAGGGAGTGCTGAACGGGATTATATTGCCGTCGGAAAGCTTCGATGGCGGATGCTTCCGGAACGAATAAGGTGAGCTGGGTTCTTTTTGAAAACATAAGGGAAAAGTTGTCAGATGTCAGGTGTCGGATGTCAGGAAACAGCCCCTTTTTTAAGAAAGTTGTCAGATGTCAGGTGTCGGATGTCAGGAAACAGCCCCTACTAAGAGAAAGATGTTAGCTGACCGGTGTTAGCTGTTAGGGCCTTCTTAGAACTTTGAATCTTAAGTAACGAACAGCATCTCGTTTTACGAATTTTATCTCGTAGCTCGTCACTCGTAGCTCGCTGCTCGCACCTCGTATCTTGTACTTTGTCTTTACTAACGACTCCCTCTCTCCCATAACCACGCTTCCCCGATCTCTTCATCTTGCACTATGCCGGTTTGCTGAAAATGATGTTTCTTCAGGATTGTAACAGACGGATTTTCGTCTGGTGCAGTCTTGGCAGTCACCTTTACGGTTGGATCGGCTTCATTGGCCATACGGATCAGCTCGCCACAGGCAAAACTGGCAATGCCCTGTCCTTCATATTCAGGAAATGTCCAGTAAGCGATCTCCACCACGCCGTCCACTGGTGCCTTGGTAAAACCACAGGAACCCACTACCGCTTCATCTTTTATTATAAAGTAACCCGTCCAGGGCGGCTCATATCCGTTTTTAGGATAATAGTCATCATAGATGCTGATCAGCGCCTGGCAGTTCTCGCTCTGGTATAATGGGTTGCTGCTGTCGGGCTCCAGGGGGATAGGGGAGAGATTCATAGTTAGTAGTTAGAAGTTAGTAGTCCGTGCTTCGGACTTTATCCTTCTGGCAAAGTTATTTATGTGAACGTGAGCTGAAATTGATTTTTGTCATTTACCTGGGTTGAAATGTCAGGGTATTGTAAAACCAGCAAGAATACAAAGTAAGGGAACATATGCAGTTGGTTTGATAGTTACCAAATAGTTACCCGAATCTCATTTCACAACCTGTTATGTTTCAATATTAGCTATTCATCCTTAGAAAGGGCTGTTCACTAACGACTAACGACTATTTCCCCTGTTCTCCGGTCTCACCGCTTTTCGTTCTCTTTTCCCGGTATTTGCCGTTGTATTTCCTGATTTCAACGCCCTGTTTTCTAATTCTTTCTTTGCTGCTGATTTCAATTCCTTTTTTTCCTCTGCCTCTTCAACCCAGAACATATCTTCAATATTCTCTTGAAATTTTTCTTCGGTATGCAATTTCGCCAGTTCTTCCAGTTGCGCCGGGCTGGCCGCTTCCTGGATATCGTTGAACAGTTCCCGTTCTTCAAAGCGGATATGCTGTTCCAGTTCAAAAGCGATCTGGCGCAGGGTATAGGCGATGTCGCTGTCTTTGCTGTGGAACATGGCCTTAATATCTTTATGTTGTTTCAGCGCTTTGAGTATTCCCGGGTGGTCTGTAGCCAGGATGGGGAAGAACGTTTTTTCCTCGGCAACAAAATGCGGGGCCAGATAGGTTGTCCAGAACCAGTCCGCGTATTTTTTCATCCGCTCCGGTTCTACGCCTTTGGCAAATCCCTGCCTGAATTTCCAGCAAAGCAAGAGTGCCTGGTGGTGTTCGCGGGAAAGAGGCTGCAGGGAAGTGTGGCGTTTTTGAGGAATCATGCGGGTTGTCATTTGAAGGTGTAAAGGTACGGAGAAAGGGGCTCTTAGTCGCTGAAGCAGTGAAGGCAGGAATTAGTCAATGAGTCAATGTGCCAATTAGCCAATGTGCCAATGGGCGCCCTAAAGCTGGTAGCGTATTATTGCCTGGGAAAAGGAAACCGCTACGCGGTTATTTTTTTGGCCACGAAAGCACACAAAAGAGCACGAAAGAATACAAAAAATGCAAGCGACGGATGACACAGAAATTCACGGACGGCCCCATATATCCCCCCAAGGGGGACTTTAGACTCCGATAGATTGCAAATACTTTTTATCATCGCTTTGCGTATTTGTATCCCGCAAAGCCAATAAAGACTTTTCCTTAAACGGAGTGTCTTATAAATCTTAGCGGGAATTATTACGCAAGACTAAAAGAAAGAAATGATTATTTGTTTTAAATCTTCGAAGTCCCCTTTGGGCGACCTCCCTGTCGTACAGGCAGTTTTAGAGTGCCTTTGTATTTTTCGTGCGTAGTCGTGTGATTTCCCCGGAAAAATGCGGGTAGGCGTGCCACCCCTTTTTGCCGCAGGCAAAAAAAATCCGTGTTGACCTGCCTGCCGGCAAAGGCAGGTCTGTGCGATCCGTGGCCTGCCTTTCTGTATTCTTTCGTGTTCTTTCGTGCCAATTAGTGGCCAACTCTTTTTGCCGAAGGCAAAAACCCTATAGTGGCATTCAAAGGTACTTTCCTTTTAAAGCTTCTATAATGATGTCATGATCTTCAAAATCCCTCAGCCCCGATACCGTGATCGTGGCGATCAGTCCGGCGTTTTTGACAAAGACGGGGATCGATCCGCCTTTGGCGATATAATCTTTCTCATCCAATCCAAATGGCTTCTCCAGGCTCATCTGTCTTTTTTCCAATGTATGCCTTACGGCCAGCGAACTTTCCTCAAAATATTTTGCCACATTCGCTTTCCGGCGCAGCCAGTTGTGCTTATCAGCGGGTAATCCATCTT
>ENA-UOWO01003319-UOWO01003319.1-activated-sludge-metagenome-genome-assembly--contig:-NODE-3319-length-18784-cov-9.171392_pt1 | contig 18784 bp, 11 predicted proteins | sample MGYA00238148_ERZ761564 | MGnify/ENA primary metagenome ERZ761564 (study PRJEB28885, sample SAMN05720194) | activated sludge metagenome | isolation source: Anaerobic digester | place: USA...
GACGTTTCGCTGAACGTGCTGGAAGAAGTGGCCACGGGTACGGGCAAGTAAGCTGACCGCCGCCTGCCGGGGATCCGTCCCCGGCGCGCCAAGCCCGCCCCTGCCTGAGCAGCGGCGGGCTTTTTCATCGGTGGGCCGCCCGCGATCGGGTCAACGCTTCATTGCGCGGCCTGGCGCAGCGTCTCGACCACCGGCCGGCGCAGCACGTCGCGCAGGCCCCACCAGCCCGCGGCCAGCGACAGCAGCGCACCGGTCACTCCGCCGATCAACGGCACCCAGGGCGACGGGCTCCAGTTGAAATCGAACACCTGACGCGCCAGGACCCAGCCCACCGCAAGCGCGGCCAGAGACGCGAGCACGCCGGCCAACGCCCCGACGCCCAGAAGTTCGACCCGTTGCACCTGCGCCAGCAGCCTGCCGCTCGCACCGAGCGCGCGCATCACCGCGAACTCCCGCGATCGCGCGTCGCGGGTGGCGCTGACCCCGGCAAACAGCACGACCAGCCCGGCTGCCAGCGTGAAGACGAAGAGGAACTGGACCGCGCCGATGACCTGCTCGAGCACGCCCTGCACCTGCGCGATCGACGCCGACACGTCGATGCTGGTGATGTTGGGAAACAGGCGGATCAGTGCGTTGTCGAATTCGGCGGCGGCCTTCGCGCCACCAGCCGCCGGGGTCTTGAACGCCGCGATGTAGGTCATCGGCACATCCTCGAGCGTCGAATTCGGGAACAGCACGAAGAAGTTGACGCGCATCGAACCCCAGTCGACCTTGCGCACGCTGGTGACCCTGGCCTGCGTCGGCTGCCCGGCGATGTCGAAGCGCAGCGTGTCGCCGAGCTTCAGGCCGAGGGTCTCGGCCAGTCCCGATTCGACGCTCAGGCCGCCGTCCTCCTCGGGCACCCAGCGTCCCTCGACCAGCTGGTTGTGCGGCGGCAGCACCGACGAATGGCTCAGGTTGAACTCGCGCTCGACGAGGCGCCGCGCGCGCTCTCCGGTCATCGAGTCGGCCGACAGCGTCTTGCCGTTGATCGCGACCAGCCGCCCGCGAATCATCGGGTACCAGTCGTACTGCGCGATGCCGGCCTGGCGCAGCCGAGCCTTGAATTCGTCGCCCTGCCCGGCCTGCACGTTGATCACGAAGCGGTTCGGCGCATCCGGTGGCGTGGCGGCGCGCCAGCTGCTGACGAGGTCGGTGCGCAGCAGCACCAGCAGCACCAGCGCCAGCAGCCCGACGCTCAACGCCGACACCTGCAGCACCGCGAAAGCCGGCCGTGCGGCGATCTGGCGCGTCGCGAGCACCAGCCAGCGCGGCGCCCTCGATTCGGGCACGGCCCGGCGCAGCAGCAGCACCGCGGCCCAGCTGAGCAACGCGAACATCGCAATGGCAGCAGCAAAGCCGCCCACCGCGATCAGCCCGAGCTTCACGTCGGAGGACACCGCGAGCAGCAACGCCGCGAAGCCCAGCGCACCGGCCAGCAGCACCGCGATCGACGCCGGCTTCAGCGCACCCACGTCGCGACGGATCACCCGCAGCGGAGGCACCCGGGCCAGCTGAAGCACCGGGGGCATCCCGAAACCCATCAACAGCGTGAAACCGACCCCGAGACCGAAAAGCGCGGGCCACCACGAGGCGGTCGGCAGGTTCGACGTGCTGACGAGTCCGGCCAGCAGCCAGACGAAGCCGTGATGCACCACGAACCCCAGCGCGACACCCGCGACACTGGCCAGCAGGCCGACGAGCGTGAACTCGATCAGGTACTGAAGCGCAATCGTGCGCTGCGGCTGGCCGAGCACCCGCAGCATCGCGCAGTCGTCGAGCCGCCGGCTGGCGAAATCCCGCGATGCGATGCCCACGGCGACCGCGGCCAGCAGCGCCGACAGCAGCGCGACCAGGTTGAGGAACTTCTCCGCGCGGTCCAGCGTCTGGCGCATCTCGGGCCGCCCCCCCTCGAGCGACTCGACTCGCACGCCGCGCAGCGCCTGCGACTTCAGCTGCGACTCGGTCCAGCGAGTGAACTCGCGCACGCGGGGATCACTGCGCTCCTTGCTGTCCGGGGCCGCGACGATCAACCGATAGGTCACCCGGCTGGCAGGCTGGATCAGTCCGGTGGCCGGCAGATCGGCCTGGTTGAGCATCACGCGCGGTGAAAAGCTCATGAACCCGGCGCCCCGGTCGGGCTCGATCACGATGACCTGAGCGATGCGCAGCGTCGCATCGCCGAGCAGCAGGGAGTCGCCTACCCGGAGCTGCAGCGCGTCGAGCAGCGCCGATTCGACCCAGACCGTGCCGGGCCGGGGGCCCTGCGCCACCGACACCTCGGGCGTGCCGGCACCGTCGCTCAGCCGCAATCGGCCACGCAGGGGATAGCCGTCGCTCACGGCCTTGACGCTGACGAGACGGGAAGCTCCACCGCGCTCGTCGCTGGCGCGGCCCATGCTCGGAAACGCCGTGGTGGTCGCCGTGGCCAGACCCAGCGAGCGAGCCTTGTCCACGATCGCCTGCGGCGTGGGCTGGTCGCTCGCGACGATGGCGTCTCCGCCCATCAGTTGCGTCGCATCGCGTGCGAGGCCGCCGTTGATCCGGTCGGCGAAGAAGCCGACCGCCGTCAGCGCCGCCACGGCGAGCGTGACCGCGAGGACCAGCAGCCGCAACTCGCCCGCCCGGAAGTCCCGCGCCAGCTGGCGCCAGGCCAGAGGCCACAACGAGGCAGGGCGGCGAGTCGATTCAACGGCTGTGTTCATCGGATGACCTTACACGAGGCGCCCGGAGCTTCGTCCGCGTGGGTGTTTTCAGCGCAGCAGGTCGGGTGAACTCGGGGCGGCCGCGCGAATCCATCCTGCCTGCTCACACACCGGGGTCGACAACACATGCGCAACCAATCCACCTTCGGGCCACCTCCATGCTGATCGCCCTGTGGATCATCACCGCCCTGAGTTGCCTGCTGTGGTCACTGGGCGCCTGGGGGCTGCACACGCTGCTGTCGCTCGATGCGTCCCGCATCGCCGACCTGAAGCCGCTGATCGATCAACTGCCCGAGCGCCTGCCGTACGCGGCATTCATCGACGCCTGGATTCCGGGCTGGCGCGAGATGCTGAAGTTCGGCGTCGATCTGATGCAGACCGTGCTGGGCTGGATCGGAGGCGCCGCGACCCCGGTCGTCTGGACCGTGTGGGCGCTCGGCATGCTGATGCTGCTCGGTCTGGCGGCTGTGGCGACGTGGGGGATCCGCAGCTTGTCCCGCCAGGCCAGGCAGCTCGCTACAGGATCAGCAGTGCCCGGAAATCGTTGACATTCGTGTAGGTGGGTCCCGGCACGACGAGGTCGCCCAGCGGGGCGAAGAAGTTGTAGGCATCGTTGCGGTCGAGGAAGTCCTGCGCCTTCATTCCGAGCGCCTGGGCGCGGATCAGCGTGTCGGGCGTGACGATCGCACCGGCGTTGTCCTCGATGCCATCGATGCCATCGGTGTCGGCTGCCAGCACATGCACGCCGGGCTCGCCCTGCAGCGCGATCGCGCAGCCCAGCAGGAACTCGGTCGCACGGCCGCCACGACCGCCGCCCGACCGCACGGTCACCGTGGTCTCGCCGCCACTCAGGATCACGCAGGGCCGGGCGAACGGCGCGCCGCGGCGTGCCACCGCGCGCGCGAGCGCCGCATGCACCTTGCCGACCTCGCGCGATTCCCCTTCGATCTCGTCGCTCAGGATGTGCGCGTCGACACCGGCGGCGCGTGCCACCGCGGCGGCGGATTCCAGCGATTGCTGAGGCGTCGCGATCAGGTGCACCTGGTGTCCGGCCAGCGCCGGATGGCCGGGCTTCGGTGTCTCGAACGCACCGCTTTCCAGCCCGCGCCGGGCGGCTTCGGGCAGGTCGATCCCGTAGCGCTGGAGGATCGCCAGGGCGTCGGCGCAGGTGGTGGGATCGGCCACCGTCGGGCCGCTGGCGATGACGTCCGGCGCATCGCCCGGCACGTCGCTGACGAGCAGTGTGACCACGCGAGCCGGGGCGCACATCACCGCGAGTCGCCCGCCCTTGATCGCGGACAGGTGCTTGCGCACGCAGTTCATCTCGTCGATCGCAGCGCCGCTCTTCAGCAGGGCCTGGTTGATCGCCCGCTTCTCGTCGAGCGTCACTCCTTGCGCCGGCAATGACAGCAGCGAAGACCCCCCTCCGGAGATCAGACACAGCACCAGATCGTCGGCGCCGAGACCCTGGACCAGCTCGACGATCCGGCGCGCAGCCTGCAGGCCGGCGGCATCTGGAACCGGGTGCGCAGCCTCGACGACCTCGATGCGGCCGGGGCGGGCTCGATAAGCCGGCGGCACGTGGTCGTAGCGGGTGACCACCAGGCCCGACAGCGGCGCGCCCGCGGGCCACAGCGCGTCGACGGCAGCGGCCATCGAGCCCCCCGCCTTGCCGGCCCCGACCACCACGGTGCGACCCGCCGGCGGTGCGGGCAGGCTCGCCGCCATCACGCCGGCCGGCAGCGCGCGGGTCACCGCGGCGTCGTAGAGTGCCCGCAGGAAGGCACGCGGGTCCGACTGCGCAGCGGGCACGAATCGATCGGTCATCGCATGCGTATCCACGAGAACTCGACCCAGTTGTCGGCACGGTGCACCAGATCGACGTTCTGACGCGCCCCCCAGGGCACGACCTGACGGTGCAGCGGCAGGTAAAGCACCTGATCCTTCTGCTGCTGCAGCGCGGCCTTGATCAGCTGCTCGCGCTTCTTCGGGTCGCCCTCCCGGCTGGACGCCTGCGCGAGCTGATCGAGGCGGGCGTCGCTGAACTGCCCGAAGTTCCAGGCCCCGATGCCGCCCTCGCCCCGGCTGCGCAGCAGCGGGGTCAGCGTCGTCTCGGCGTCGGTGATGGCGCCCCCCCAGCCGAGCAGGTACATCGAGGTGTCGAGCCGCTGCAGCTTCGGGAAATAGGTGGAACGGGGCATCGCATTGACACGCACCTTCACGCCGAGCCTGGCCCACATCGCCGCCAGCGTCTGGCAGATTTCCTCATCGTTGATATAGCGGTTGTTGGGGCAGTCGAGCGTCACCTCGAAACCCTGCGGGTAGCCGGCATCGGTCATCTGCTGCCGTGCAGCGTTCAGGTCGAAGGGCAGGCGCTTTTCCAGTTCGGGGTCGTTGTAGGCGCCGACTGGAGATGGTGTGATGCCGCCGGTCGGCAGCGATTGGCCCCGCATCAGGCGGCTGCGAATCGTCTCGATGTCGATCGCCTGGTAGAGCGCCCTGCGCACACGCAGGTCCTTGAACGGGTTCGTGCCCTTGACGCTGCCGTACAGCAGCTGGTCGCGCGCCTGATCCATACCGATGAAGACGATGCGGTTCTCGGGTCCCTCGGTCACCTTGACCCCGGGCGTGCTGCGCAGGCGCGGCAGATCCTGGGGCGCCGGGTCGAGCACGAAGTCGAGCTCGCCAGAGATCAGCGCCGCGATGCGTGTCGCGTCGCTCTTGATCGGCGTGTAGACCACTTCCTGCACATTGCCCTCGAATGTCCCCCACCACGCAGCGTTGCGCTGGTAGACGGTCTTCACGTCGGGCTGGCGCAGCGAGAGCTTGTAGGGGCCGGTGCCGTTGGCGTGCAGGGCCGCGTGGCCTTCCTGGCGGCTGCGGTAGTCGATGGGCTTCACCGCGCCGTGATGTTCGGACCACACGCGACTCATGATCTGCAGGGTCGACAGGTGTTGAAGGAACACCGGATTGACGTCCTTCAGGACGAAGTCCACGGTCAGCGCATCGACGGCCTGGGGTTCGCCGAGCGCCAGCGCATAGGCGCGGATGTCGGAGGCGCTGTCGCGCGCCCTTCGCACCGAGAACACCACGTCGTCCGCGGTGAACGGCGTGCCGTCGTGGAACTTCACGTTCGGCCGCAACTTGAAGCGCCAGCGCAACGGACCGTTCTGCTGCCATGAAGTGGCCAGCACCGGCACCAGGTCAAGCCGCCGGTCGCGGTTCACCAGCGACTCGTAGACCTGCCCATTGAGGTTGTTGGTCAGCAACTCGTTCTGGGAGTGCGGATCCATCGTCTGGGGGTCGCCCTGAGAGGCCCATCGCAGCGTCTGCGCCGAGGCGCCCGCAATCAGAACGCAGGTGCTCAGCAGCCCGGCCACCGCGCCGATCGTCCTGCGCCTCCAACCCACTGCGTTCATCGGCCACCCTGACTGTCCGGAAACGGTCAGTGTAGGGGCGCGCCCGACGCGGCGCGCGGATCGGCTCAGCGCTTGCGACCGATCTTGCGCAACGCTTCCTCGCCGGCCCACAGCTCGTCGAGATGACCGAATTTCCATCCCTCGTTCGATTCGCGAACGATGATGCGGTCGGTGCATCCGGGGGACGACAGGTCCAGCAAGCGGGGCGGCACATGCAGGCCCTGCTTGGTCGAGAAGAACACCTTGACCTCCGGCGCAGTCAGCGCGGCGTCATTCTGTCGCGTGACGACCGCGAGCAGACCCGACTTCAGCCGCACCAGCGAACCCGTGGGGTAGATGCCGAGGCTGGTGACGAAGGCCTTGAAGATCGCCGCGTCGAAGTGCCCCTTCGCCCAGCCGGCCATCCGCGCGATCGATTCGGCCGGATCCCAGCCCTGCTTGTAAGGTCGGTTGGAGGTGATGGCGTCATAGACATCGCACACCGCACCCATCTTGGCGAACATCGAGATCCGGTCGCCCGGCAGGCGGTGCGGATAGCCCGATCCATCGGTCTTCTCGTGGTGGTGCAGGCACACGTCCAGCACCGCCTCGTCGGCCACCTCGCCAGCCATCAGCAAGGCATGGCCGCGCTCGGGGTGGGTGCGAATGACCACGAACTCCTCGTCGGTCAGCTTGCCCGGCTTGTTGAGAATGTCCCTCGGCATGACCGCCTTGCCCATGTCGTGCAGCAGGCCGGCCTTGGCAGCCATCCGGATCTCGTCCGGCTCGAGCTGGAGCTGCCGCGCCAGAGCGGCCATCAGCGCAGCGACCGCGACCGAATGCATGTAGGTGTAGTCGTCGTGACTCTTCAGGCGGGCGAGCGACAGCATGGCCGTCGTGTTGCGCATCACCGAATCGCTGATGCCATGCACCAGCTCTTCGCATTCCGCGGAGAAGACCACGCGACCCATGCGCGCCTCGCTGAAGAGCGATATCACCGCCGCCCGAGCCTGATTGCAGAGGTCGGCCGCGCGATGCACTTCATCCTCGAGCGCCACCGGAGCCGGCGGGCGGATCTGCGCCGCGCGAGCCAGGTCGGTCGCCGTGTCGACATCGAGCGCAGAAGACGCGGCACCGGTCCGGCGTGCGACCAGCGCCGGTTCGTCGACGAACGTGGCGGCGACATCGAGGCCCTTGCTGACGTCGATCCAGCACTCTCGGATGCCGCTTTGCTGCAGCTTCTTCAGGTCGGCCACGTCCTCGAGCACGAACTTCGTCTTCCAGAAAGGGTGGTCCAGCCAGGCACCGCACAGCTCGTGCAGATGCATGCCGAGTCGGACCTGGTCGACGGGGATCTTCTTGAGGGCGGGGGATGTCATCTCGGTCAATATCGGAGCCGAACCGCAGGAACTTGAGAGATGCTGTCACACGGCGGACGGGTCGGCAGCGACAGCAGGCAAAAAGCCGCCGGATCAGCGGCTTAATGGCAAAAAAACGGCCGAAATGCAGCCCCTCTGGCGCGAGATCAGCGGGACCGGGACGGCACGACCGTGTGGAGATCTCCCTGCAACGAGCCGACGTGGTTCGCAAGGACCTTCAGATCGTCCTGCGTGAATTGACGCGCCACGCCACCCATGACCGGGTTCTTGCGCCCGATTTGCGGGTTGCCATCGGTCTGATAGGCCTTGAGAGCGGCGAAGAGATAGTCGGCATGCTGCCCGGCGATCTTCGGATAGGCAGGAGCGATCGGCTTGCTGTAGTTCTCGCCATGGCAGGACACGCAGTTGCCCTTCTTCAGCAAATCGGCGGCCTGCCGCGATGATGCTGCCGTGGTGCCCGCGGGTGCCGCCGCCCCGCCCTGAACCTGCGCCCCGTAGAACGCGCCGAGATCGGCCATGTCCGCGTCGGTCAGGGTCGCGGCGACGCCCTTCATCGTCGGATTGAGTCGCTCGCCGTACTTGTAGGCCTTCAGTGCCGACACGATGTACGACGCGCTCTGGCCCCCGATCATCGGAACCCTGTGGACTTCAGGGGAGATCGCCTTGAACCCTGGAACGCCGTGGCAGCTGCTGCACCAGGAAGACTTCTTCTCGCCGGCCTTGGCGTCCTGCGCAAGCGTTCCGGTGCTGAAGCCGCAGCAGATCAACCAGAAGGCGAGCTGGGTCAGGGTTCTCATGGTCGGGCGCATCCTTGGTTCGGGAACAGGAACAGCGGCGCAGTATAGAAAGGGCGTTCTCTATACTGCATCGGCATCGACGACCCGGCACCGCCATGAAGTTCAAGGGAACGCAAGACTACGTCGCCACCGACGATTTGATGCTGGCCGTCAACGCGGCCGCCACGCTGAAACGCCCTTTGCTCGTGAAGGGTGAACCGGGCACAGGCAAGACGATGCTGGCCGAGGAAGTGGCCAAGTCGCTGGGGATGCCACTGCTGCAGTGGCACATCAAGAGCACCACCAAGGCGCAGCAGGGCCTGTACGAGTACGACGCGGTGAGCCGGCTGCGCGACAGCCAGCTCGCCGATGTCGACGGCGGCGCCAAGGTGCGCGACATCCGGAACTACATCGTGCAGGGCGTGCTCTGGAAGGCGTTCACCGCCGACGAGCCGGTGGTGTTGCTGATCGACGAGATCGACAAGGCCGACATCGAATTTCCGAACGACCTGCTGCGCGAGATCGACCGCATGGAGTTCTACGTCTACGAGACCCGCGAGCTGATCCGCGCGGTGCACCGGCCGCTGGTGTTCATCACCTCGAACAACGAGAAGGAACTGCCGGACGCCTTCCTGCGCCGATGCTTCTTCCATTACATCCAGTTTCCCGACGCGCAGACCATGCAGCGCATCGTCCAGGTCCATTTCCCCGATCTGAAGCAGAACCTGCTCGCCGCCGCGTTGCAGCGCTTCTACGAGGTGCGCAGCCTGCCGGGGCTGAAGAAGAAGCCTTCCACCTCCGAACTGCTCGACTGGCTGAAGCTGCTGGTGGCCGAGGATATCCCGCTGGCTGCCCTGCAAAGCCAGGATGAGTCCGTCGCCATGCCGCCCTTGCTGGGCGCCTTGCTGAAGACCGAGCAGGACGTGTCGCTCTTCGAGAAACTGGTGTTCATGCAGCGGCAGCGCCGTTGATCGTTCGGGCGCACACATGGGTTCGATGACCGAGCCGATCGAGTTGCGCGGCACGCACGCGAACCTGGTGCCGCTGTCGCCGACGCACGCGTCCGCACTCGCCGAGGCCAGCCGGGACGGCGAGTTGTGGAAGCTCTGGTACACCAGCGTGCCGAGCCCCGACGGCATGGCCGCCGAGATCTCCCGACGGCTTTCGCTGCAGGCTGCCGGCTCGATGCTGCCGTTCAGCGTGCTCGATGCGGGCGGCACACCGGTCGGCATGACCAGCTTCATGCACATCGACGCAAGGCACCGCCGAGTCGAGATCGGCTCGACCTGGTACGCCGCCCGGGTGCAGCGCACCGCGCTGAACACCGACTGCAAGCGGATGCTGCTGGCCCATGCGTTCGACTCGCTGGACTGCATCGCGGTCGAGTTGCGCACGCACCGCCTGAATACCCGCAGCCGACGCGCGATCGAGCGCATCGGTGCGCAACTCGACGGCATCCTGCGCGCGCACCAGCGACTGCCCGACGGCACGCTGCGCGACACCGCGGTCTACAGCATCACCGCGAGCGAATGGCCCGCGGTGCGCGCGCACCTGCAGGGCCTGCTGGAGCGACCCGGATGCTGATCGACTTCTTCCTGTCGCTGCGCGCCGCGAAGCTCAAGGTGTCGGTGCGCGAGTACCTGACGCTGCTCGAGGCGCTGCAGGCGGGCGTGCTCGACGACGATGAGGTCCACGGTGGCCCGACGCTCGATGGCTTCTACGTGCTGGCGCGCGCCACGCTGATCAAGGACGAGGCGAACTTCGATGCCTTCGACCGCGCATTCGGCGCGTACTTCAAGGGCGTCGAGACTTTGACCGATTTCGCGCAGGACATTCCGCTCGAATGGCTGCGCAAGGTGCTTGAGCTCGAACTGAGTCCCGAGGAGAAGGCCGCGATCGAGGCGCTGGGCTGGGACGAGCTGATGGAAACGCTGAAGAAGCGGTTCGAAGAGCAGAAGGAGCGCCACCAGGGCGGCAGCAAGTGGATCGGCACCGGAGGCACCAGCCCGTTCGGTGCCTACGGCGTCAATCCGCAGGGCATCCGGATCGGCCAGGATCGCAGCCGCCAGCGCAGCGCGGTCAAGGTCTGGGACCAGCGCCGCTTCAAGGACTACGACGCGGACACCGAACTCGGCACGCGTCACATCCAGGTGGCGCTGCGCAAGCTGCGGCGCTTCGCCCGAGAAGGCTCGGCCGACGAGCTTGACCTCGATGACACCATCCGCGCGACCGCGGCCAACGCCGGCCACCTCGACCTGAAGATGATCCCGGAGCGCCACAACCACATCAAGGTGCTGCTGCTGATGGACGTGGGCGGCACGATGGACGATCACGTGCACCGGGTCGAGGAAATGTTCAGTGCCGCCAAGTCTGCGTTCAAGCACCTCGAGTTCTATTACTTCCACAACTGCGTCTACGACCACATGTGGAAGAACAACCAGCGTCGGCGCAGCGAGAAATTCGAGACGAGAGACATCCTGCGCAAGTACAACAGGGACTACAAGCTGATCTTCGTCGGCGATGCGACGATGAGCCCCCACGAGATCCTGCAGCCCGGCGGCAGCGTGGAGTATCACAACGAGGAAGCCGGCGCCGAATGGCTGCAGAGGCTGACCCAGGCGTTCCCGAAGTTCGCCTGGATCAACCCGGAGCCGCAGGCGCTGTGGAGCTACCGGCAGAGCATCGCGCTGATCCAGCAACTGATGAACCAGCGCATGTACCCGCTGACGCTGCCCGGACTCGATGCGGCCATGCGCACGCTCGGCCGATGAGGTGGCGCCAGGCGACGGCCGCTGGCGCCTGCGTCCTCGCCCTGATGGGCCTGACCGGCTGCGCGAGCGTGGCGCAGTTCTTCAAGGCGGACGACGCGCCCTCCGCCGAGCAGCCGCCGCGTCCGGTGGTCCGCGTGTACCGGCTCGAAGTCGATGCCCCCGGCGAGCTGCGCACATTGCTCGACACCTACCTCGATCTCGCGCGGTTCCAGAGTGCCCCTGAGAGCGAGGACATCACCCCGGCCGAGGTCGACCGCCTGATCGCCGCCGCGCCTGCGCAGGTGCGATCGCTGCTCGAAACCGAGGGCTACTTCAACCCCGAAGTGCAGGTCGGACGCGTCGGCCTGCAGGCTGGATCGGCCGCGGCACGGGCCGCCGCACGAGAGCGTGCCGAGGATTCCCCCGAGAACGAGCCCGCCACAGGGCCGCGCGAGATCCCGCTGCTGCGCGTGAGCGTCAAGCCCGGGCCGCGCGCCGTCGTCGATCGGTTCACCTTCAAGGCGCAGGGTCCGCTGCAGCAGGCGGCCGAGGGCGGCTCGCTCGACGCCAGGGTGCTGATGGCCCAGGTGCGCAACACCTGGCGCCTGCCGACCGAGCTGCCCTTTCGCCAGTCGGACTGGAGCAGCGCCAAGAACGGGGCACTGGCCAAGCTGCGCGCCGACGGCTACCCGTTGGCCACGCTGAGCGAATCGGCCGCGCGCGTCGACGCGCAGGCGAACACGGTTCAGCTCGACGTGACGGCCGACAGTGGCGTCCTGTATCGCCTGGGGCCCCTCAGCATCCGCGGCCTGAACCGTTACGACGAAGCGGCCGTGCGAGCGCTGTCGATGCTTGAGCCGGGGGCACCGTACCGCGAGTCGCAGTTGATCGACTTCCAGGAACGGCTGCAGAAGGCCGGCCTGTTCGAAGGAGCCTCGGTCGTGCTGGATGTCGACCCCGCGACGTCGCAGGCGGCGCCGATCAATGTGCAGCTGCGCGAGCTGCCGATGCAGCAGGCCACCTTCGGTGTCGGCTACAGCGCCAACACCGGCCCCCGCGTCACGGTGGAGCACACACACCATCAGCCGTTCGGCTGGCGCTGGATCGACAAGAACAAGGTCGAACTCGGCCCGGACCTCAAGGCCTGGCACGGTGAGCTGACCTCGTACCCGCTGGAGGGCCTGTATCGCAACCTGATCGCGGGCAGCGCCGAGCAGCTCAAGACGATCGACGAAGTCCGCACCTCCTGGACCGCGCGCATCGGTCGCACCCAGGACACACCGCGCATCGAACGGCTGTACTACGCCGAACTGACGCATTCACGCCTGGAAACCATGTCGGACACCGGCACCACCACCGCGGTGAACGACGCCGTGTCGGGCAACTACAACTGGGTGTACCGGGATCTCGACAATGCGCTGCTGCCCACCGAGGGCTACACGCTCAACGCACAGGCCGCACTGGGTTACGCGCGCAGCGGCAACGAGAACAACGGCCCGTTCGGCCGCCTCTACGGGCGCTACACCGGCTACCGCCCGCTCGGGAATGCCTGGTACGCCACCGCACGTGTCGAGGCCGGTCAGGTGCTGGCGAACAACGCGGTCGGCATCCCCGACACGCTGCTGTTCCGGGCCGGCGGTGACGATTCGGTCAGGGGCTACGCCTACCGGTCGCTCGGCCCGAAGGTCGACGGTGCCCTGCTCAGCGGCCGGGTGCTGCTGACCGGCAGCGCGGAGATCGCACGCCCGATCTCTCCGCGCATGCCCGCGCTGTGGGGCGCGGCGTTCATCGACGCCGGTAACTCAGCCGACCATTGGCAGGACCTGCATCCGGTGCTCGGCTACGGTGTCGGCCTGCGCTGGCGAAGCCCGGTCGGGCCGTTGCGCATGGATGTGGCCTACGGGCAGTCGGTGCAGAAGTTCCGCATGCACCTCAGCGTGGGGATCGCGTTTTGAGCGAAGACGCCCTGCCCGATCCAGCGCCCGCCCAGACGCCTGCGGCCACCCGCCGCTGGCCGCGCGTGCTCGGCCTAACCATCGGGCTCGGCTTGCTGTCGATTGCCTTGCTGGTCGGTGCTGCGGCAGGCGGGCTCTGGTGGGCGCTGCGCAGCGAGGCCGGAAGCGCCTGGGTGGTCGCCAGACTGCCCGGGGTCGAGGTGACAGGGCCCCGCGGCACGCTGCTCGGCGACTTCGAGGCCGCGCGGGTCGAGGTCACGCTCGGCGGCGGAACCACCCGCCTGCGGCTCAGCGGCTTCGGCTGGCGTGGATTGCAGCTGCAACGCAGCGAAACAGCCGGGCTGTGGGCCCGCATCGCCGTGGCCGAGATGTACGCGAGACGGCTCGATCTGCTGCTCACCGCGAGCGAAACCAAGTCACCGCTGACAGCGCCGGCCGCGCTGGACCTGCCCGTGCAGATCGACATTGCCGCGCTGCGCATCGATGCGCTGCACGCGCAGGCGCTCGGCGACCAGCCGCTGCGCGACCTGCGGGCCCGAGTGCAACTGGGTGCGGACCGCGGCAGCACGCACCGCGTCGACGAACTCAGCGCGGCCTGGGACCGGTTGCAGGCACTCGGCGCAGCGCGCATCGAGACGCATGCGCCCTTCGCGCTCGAGGCTCAGCTCGATCTCTCCCAGGTCGGTGCAGCCGGGCCATCTGCTGCCGCATCGGGTATCGATCTGTCGGCGTGGCAGGCCACGCTCGCGCTGGCCGGCCCGCTGGAGAAGCCGGTCCTGCGCGCGACCGTGCGCTCGCCAGCCACCAGCGCGCATCCGGCCCAGTCGCTCGATGCGCAGGCCGGGTTGCGTCCGTTCGCTGACTGGCCGCTGGCCGATCTGCAGGCCAGCACGCGCGCGCTCGATCTGTCCGCGCTCAGCGCGTCGGCACCCGTCACTTCGCTGAGCGGCACCGCCACGGTGCAGACCGAGGCGCTCGATCGGCCGGCCGCTGCACGCATCGAGCTGAGCAACGACGCGGCGGGTCGCTGGAACGATGGCCGGCTGCCGCTGCGCCGCCTGAGCGCAGAGCTGGTCGGACGGCCGAATGATCGCAGCGCCTTCGAGCTGAAGCGGTTCGATGCCGAACTCGGCACCCGCGAGAAGTCGGCGGGTCACCTGGAAGGTCGGGGCCAGTGGAGCGCCGCGCGATCGACGCTGAGTGCCACGCTGCGCGCGCTGCAGCCGTCGCTGCTCGACGCCAGGGCGCCGGAAATGCTGGTGAGCGGGCCGCTGTCGATGGTGGCGTCGACGCCGCCCGTTGCCGCTTCGCCCACCGCCGCAGGTGCCGCCCGCACGCCGGAGCAGACGCAAGCCGCCTCGGCCGCTGCCGCCGGCCCCCAGCTGGAGGTTCAGCTCGATCTGAACGGCACCCTTGCGCAGTCCATCGGCAAGGACCGGTTGCAGACGGCCGGCAAGACCGTGCAGCTGAAACTCGATGCCCGCCTGGCCCCGCAACGCATCGAGGTGCGCGAGGCACGCGCCAGCACCGGCGGCGCGAGTGCCAGCCTGACGGGCGCGGCGACCCGCGCATCGCCCTCGGCCGCATGGCAGCTCCGGGGGCAGGCCGCGCTGGTCGACTTCGACCCGCTGCCGTGGTGGCCGGGCCGCGAGGATTCGCCCTGGCGCCGCGGACCTCACCGCGTCAACGCGAACGGCGATTTCGACGTGCTGCTGCCTGCGGACCTGGCAGCACCGCTGACCGCCCTGCGCGGCAACGCCCGGCTGGCCATCGTCGACAGCGTGCTGGCGGGCACGCCACTCGAGGGCGAAGCCACCTTGCGCAGCATCGACAACGGTCGCGCGGATGCGATGCTGACGTTGCAGGTCGCCGGCAACAGCCTGAAGGCGCAGGGGCAATTCACCACTGCGATCGGCACAGACCCCGGCACCGGCCCCGGGACAGGCCGCTCGGATCACTGGGACGTGACGCTCGACGCGCCGACGTTGTCAGCCTTCGCACCCCTGTGGCGTCTGTTGCGGCCAGCCGGCAGCGACAGCACGCTGGCTGGCGCGCTCACCGCGTCGGCCAGCGTCGATGGGCGCTGGCCGGAGCTCAGTGCCCGGGGCGAAGTGGCCGGCAGCAACCTGCACGTTGCGTCCACGACCGCTCAGCAGGCCAAGGCAAGCTGGAAGTTCGGCAGCACGGACGGCGCGCCGATCGACATCGAGGCGAGCGTGTCGAAGTGGCGGCTGGTCGGCCCGGCGGCATCCAGCCAGGCGCTGGCCACGACACCGAAGCCGGCAGGGTCCGCGGCCCGGACAGCGCGCGCCGAATCACCGGGCCTTGAATCGGCGCAGGTGTCCGTGAAGGGCACGGTAGGCGAACACGAGATCGAGTTGAGAGCCAGCTCGAAAGCGCTGCCACCGGCCTGGACCGACGCATTGCAGGCGGCCATCGGCACGGAGCCGCCAGCTCCGGTCGCCGTCGATTCATCCGGCGCGCGAAGCTCGCTGATCGTGCATGCACGGGGTGGTGCAACGGATGCGCCGGGACAGCGCCTGGCGGGCTGGCGCGGCAGCGTCCAGCGCATCGAGCTGAAGGCAAGTCAGCCGCAGGCACGTCCCTGGATCGCCGTGAAGGATGTCGGCCTCGAGGCCCGGTGGGCCGGGGGACCGACGCAGGTGACCGTGCAGCCGGGCAGCGCCGATGTCCTGGGCGCTGCCGTTCGCTGGAAGCGCCTGGCCTGGCAAGCCGAGGTGCCGAGTTCCTCCACCGCCGGCAGCGCAGCGGCACAGCCGGCACAGATCGACGCACAGATCGCATTCGACCCGCTGCCGATCGCACCGCTGCTGGACAGGCTCCAACCCAATTTCGGCTGGGGGGGAGATTTGTTGCTGGGGGGGCGGCTCGATCTGCACAGCGATGGCGGACTGGTCGCCGACATCGTGCTCGAGCGCACGCGCGGCGACCTGACGGTGACCGACGAGATCGGCACGCAGTCCCTCGGGCTGACCGCCTTGCGACTGGCCCTGAGCGCGCAGGACGGCGTCTGGACCTTCTCGCCTTACGCCGCCGGACGCACGCTCGGCGTGCTGGCGGGCGCGGTGATCGCGCGCACCTCGCCCGAGGCCCTGTGGCCGCCGCCCGAAGCGCCGATCCAGGGCGCGATGGAGCTGAACGTCGCCAACCTCGGCGCCTGGGGCACGTGGATACCGGCCGGCTGGCGGCTCGGGGGACAGATGAAGGCCAGCGCGCTGTTCTCGGGCCGCTTCGGCGCACCGGAGGTCAACGGCGACATCCAAGGCAGCGCGCTGAGCGTGCGCAATTTCCTGGAGGGCGTGAACGTCAGCGACGGCGAGGTCTCGATCTCCCTGCGAGGCGACAACGCCCGCATCGAACGGTTCAGCGCGAGGGGCGGCTCGGGCAGCATCAGCATCGAGGGCGGCGCGGCGCTGGGTGCCACACCGAGCGCGCGGTTGCAATTGAAGGCCGAACGCTTCGTGCTGCTCGGCCGCGTCGACCGGCGAATTGTCACCAGCGGCTCGGCACAACTGGGTTTCAGCGCCGACGCGCTCAGCGTGACCGGTGCCTTCTCGGTCGACGAGGGACTGATCGACTTCACACGCAGCGACGCGCCCGCGCTGTCCGAAGACGTGCAGGTGGTGCGCGCTGCAGCCAGCAGCGCCGCAGGCAACGCCCGCAACCGCCAGCGCCCGCAGCCTGTCGAGGCGCTTCCCACAGACGCTGCGGGCTCCGATCCGGCCGTCGCTGCGACACCGCGCAACCTGGCGCTCAACCTGAAGATCGACCTCGGCTCCCAGCTGCGCCTGCGCGGGCGCGGTATCGAAACCGGACTTCGTGGCGAGTTGCGACTCACCGCGCCAGGCGGTCGACTGGCCGTTGACGGCACGGTGCGTGCCACGAATGGCACCTACGCGGCCTACGGACAGAAACTCACCATCGACCGCGGCCTGATCACCTTCAACGGTCCACCGGAAAACCCGCGGCTGAACATCGAGGCCACCCGCCCGAACACCGACATCCGCGTCGGTGTGCAGATCAGCGGCACCGCGCAGAACCCGCGCATCCGCCTGTTTTCGGACCCCGAGGTTTCGGACGTCGACAAGCTGTCATGGCTGGCGCTGGGCCGGGCCAGCGACGGCCTGGGTTCCGCCGACACGGCACTGCTTCAGACCGCCGCACTGGCCCTGCTGGCCGGCGAGGGAGACGGCATCACCGAGCAGTTCACCAAGGCCATCGGGCTCGACGAACTGACGCTGAAACAGGCCGACGGCGAAGTGCGAGAAACCGTCATCTCGCTGGGCAAGCAGCTGTCACGGCGGTGGTACGTCGGCTACGAGCGCGGCCTGAACGCGACCGAGGGCAGCTGGCAACTGATCTACCGCATCGCGCGGCGCTTCACGCTGCGCGCGCAATCGGGATTCGAGAACTCGCTGGACCTGATCTGGACCTGGCGATGGGGATGAACGTGCCCGAGTGAGCAACGCAGGAGAGCCCGGACCGGCCCTGAAAGCGCGTGTGAAAATCCGGGTTCAGCTCGCCGTAGTTCAATGGATAGAACGGCCGCCTCCTAAGCGGCAAATACAGGTTCGATTCCTGTCGGCGGGACCATAGAAAAAGCCGAAAGGCTCTCAGAAAGACCGGAAGCCCCAGAGAAATCAACGCTCTGGGGCTTTTTTCATTCCTGACTGTTCCTGAAGTTTCCTCTTGAAGCCTGGGGTAACTGGGGGCAACATTGGGGGTAACTTATCTACGAGTGGGAGTTACCCCCAAATGCCACTGACTGACACAGCAATCCGCAAGGCGAAGCCCGGCGACAAAGCGATCCGCATGTTCGACGAGCGCGGGCTGTACCTTGAGATAGCGCCGGGCGGTGGAAAGTGGTGGCGATTCAAGTTTCGTTTCGACGGAAAAGAGAAGCTGCTCTCGATGGGGACGTTCCCAGACATCAGCCTCAAGGAGGCTCGCCAGCGCCGTGACGAAGCCCGAAAACTCATTGCTGAAGGCTCCGACCCCAGCGCGCAACGCAAGGCAGTCAGACACGCCCGCAAGGTGGCAACTCTGAACACCGTTGAAGCGACGGCACGCGCATGGCTGGAGCATCGTGGCAGCGCATGGGTCGAACGAACCCGCACCATCGCCCTGGCATCGCTGGAGAACGACGTGTTTCCCGTCATCGGCGACCGACCGATCAACGACATCCAACCCGCCGACATCCGCAAGCTGGTGCAAGGCATCGAAGCGCGCGGCGCGGGCGAAACGGCGGGCCGGGTGTTTCAGCGACTGAAGGCGATCTTCCGATACGCCATCACGCACGACCTGATCGGGACCGATCCGACCTATCCACTGAAACCGGCTGAAATCTTCAAGCCCCGCAAGGTGCAGCATCGGGCGGCACTGTCCGAACGCGACATGCCGATCTTCCTGCAGCGCCTCGCGGCCTACGAGGGCGACCCCACGACATCAGCGGCACTCACGCTGTTGATGCTGACGGCACTGCGGCCCGGCGAACTGCGCGGGGCACGGTGGGACGAGATCGATATCGATCGCGCCCTGTGGCGCGTTCCAGCGGCCCGCATGAAGATGAAAACCGAACACACGGTGCCGCTGTCGAAGCAGGCCATCGACGTGATCGAGTCGATGCGGCCAATCAGCGGTCGGGGCGCACTGGTGCTGCCCTCCCCGTTCTATCCTGGCAAGCCGCTAAGCGATGGCACGCTGAACAGCGCATTGGCCCGCATGGGCTACAAGGGCCTGGCCACGGCACACGGTTTCCGCA
>ENA-UOWO01003320-UOWO01003320.1-activated-sludge-metagenome-genome-assembly--contig:-NODE-3320-length-18776-cov-11.098713_pt1 | contig 18776 bp, 20 predicted proteins | sample MGYA00238148_ERZ761564 | MGnify/ENA primary metagenome ERZ761564 (study PRJEB28885, sample SAMN05720194) | activated sludge metagenome | isolation source: Anaerobic digester | place: USA...
GGCGCGGAGAAGTTCGCAAAAGAGCATGGCGTTGAGATGGCCGATCCCTCCTATTTCTTCACCCAGAAAAGATGGGATGCGCTGATGAAAGCTCAGAAACACGGGACTGTCGGCGCTGTGGCGCTTGATAAAGCCGGCAACCTGGCCGCTGCCACCTCCACCGGCGGCATGACCAACAAAATGACCGGCCGGGTAGGCGACACGCCGGTCATAGGGGCGGGCAATTACGCCAGCAATAAAACCTGCGCCGTTTCAGGGACAGGACATGGCGAATACTTTATCCGGTATGCTGTCGGCCATGATATCTCCGCCCTGATGGAATATAAAGGCCTCAGCCTGGATGAAGCGGCCAACGAAGTCATTTTCAACAAGCTTCTGCCCGCCGGCGGCACGGGAGGGGTTATCGCCGTGGATAAAGACGGCAATTACACGATGACATTCAACACCAGCGGGATGTTCCGGGGGGTGGTGACGGGCGATGGATACCGGGAAACAGCGATTTTCAGATAGAAACAATTCCAGGTTCCAAGTACCATCCCGAGTAATCGGGACCAAATAAATTCCAAAATCAAAAATCCAAAATAACTCAATAACTCCAACTCACAATCTCAACACTCCGAACTCAACACTTAATACTCAGTGCTAATATCTCGGCTCGGCTCCCCAGAAATTCTGATAATCGTCTGCATCTTCCCCGTATGTTTCGACTTTTTTATCGCTGCTGATCTTATAGGTGCATTTCTCGCCGAAGATCTCCGAAAAATAAATATCGTATTCGTTCCCGTTGCTGTCGATCATCTTGATGCGGGCCAGGTTTTTATGGATCGTCTGGTCGGTCAGGTTGGCATGGCAGAGGGGGCAAAGCATATCGATGTGTTCTCCTTCAGCCAGCCTGAAGGTATGGTGGACGATCACATCATATTCGCCCAACTGTGGGTTGAAGAGGATCAGGCCGCGTGTGCCCGACGCTTTGCGGGCAGCCAGGATCACTTTGGTATTGGCCATCAGGTGGCCACGGCAATAGGGACAAAGAAAATCGTTTGCTTTCATGGCGTGTTGGAAATAAAGGGCAAAGATAGTTCAAAGATTGGTTCGACTGTTCAATTGTTCGATTGTTACAGGGTTACGGGTTAAGGGGGTCCCTCACCGCCTCCGGCGGTTCGGGATGACGTTTGAGATGAAAGAAAAAGTCGCGCCAGCGACGCCAGTATGGTAGCCCCCGATTAAATCGGGGGTAACGTACGGCAAATTCCATTCGGAGTGCTGTAGGCACGGCAGAATTAATCCAGATCGAGATTTTTGCCTTTTAGGTAAGCAATTTCCAGGTATTTCTTCCTAGTCTCATCGCTTACCGCAAGGATCGAGTGGAAATAGATATGGTCGACCTTTTCAACTCCAGGATATTTCAGGCTCCAATCATCGATTGATTTTTCCATGGAAACTTTAAATCCTTTCTCCCTGTATACCTGTTCATTAAAAAAAGTAGGATGGATGATGATGGCTTTTTTGATTTTCAGAAGAGGTATCCTTCCGTCCGGGTCACCTTTCCACCCATTCTCATTTAATTTATAAGCAAATCCATACGTCAGGACCCTTTCCATCCAACCTTTTACCAACGCCGGGAAGTGCATCCAGAATACTTGCGTGATAAAGACCAGAACATCGGCTTCTGCAACTTTCTTTTGCTGTTTCTGGACATCTTTCGGTATCTGCGAGTTGATCAGCTTTATCAGGTCATCATCGGTCTTATTCTTAATATACATCCGGGCAATTATCCTTTTTAACGGCCCGCCGGCAAGTTCAATGACCATCTTCCTGATATCCATCTGCTGAAAGATGTCTTTAGGTATATCTTTATCAACAAAAGAGGAATAATCCATATCCTGGAAAACAGGATTGAATCTGATCTTGTACAAATCGACCACCTCATACTGGTGACCGGCTTCCTTCAGGCCTTTGACGAAATGGTCGAGTATTGCCCTGGTAAACGACAATGGATTTGGATGAGCAAAAATGATCAGTACTTTCATGGTTCATTTCATTTAATTGTCAGGTATCTTCCAACTTTTTGCCTGTATATCCTGTATTCCTCCCCATAAACTGTTTCAAGGAACTTTTCCTCTTCTATCATAATAAAATGATGGATGATCCAGGCCGTGAGAAAAGCGGTAATATTCAACGGATTGGGATAAAGAAGGCAGGAGGAGAAGAGTATCAGGATAAAGCCAAGATAAAAAGGATGACGGCTGAAAGCAAAAAGGCCTTTGGTTTGCAGGCGACCCTTTTCAGAATCAGGCAAACCGAAGATCAGGTCTTTGTTGAGTTGAATGGTCGTCACATATAGAATAGCAGTGCCCGTGACCAGCAGAACAAGAGCGATCAGCCTGAGGGCAAATACAGGATCAAATAATGCATTGAGCTTTATATTCAATCCGGCCATTACCAAGAATGTGAGGTTGACCACTACCATCATTTTGGCGGTAATGAAGAAGACTGTTTTAACGGGAGGTTTGCCTATGATGGGTATTTTATTCAGGATACCGCGGATAACAACGAAAAAGACAAGTGAAAAAATCAAAAAAACGATGAGAAGAACCAGGAAATTTAACATGGGAGGCGAATTTACCCCCAAATATAACATTTATATTGAATAAATATCGATTCTTTTTATTAAAAGGGGACGAGGTAGCGAACGGACTAAAAGTCTTTCCTCCCTGCACACCGGATAAACAGTAATACCGGTACCACTATCCAGCATGCCAGTGCCGAATAAGCCACGGCAATCCCGGTTCCGGTCCCCAAAAATTTGCGGAAAACGGCGCCGGTGTATCCCATCAGCGCCGAAATATCGAGCTGCAGCATGATCAGGATGCGCGACAGGTCGACGGGATTAAACAGGGAGGCGATCAATGCAAACCGGTCGAGCGGGTAACTCTCGAAATACATCATGACAACCAGCAGGATACCGTCGTAGATGACCGAGAGGAACAGCCAGATAAAAATCGCCATTCCGAAGCCGCGGATTGGATTTTCCGACTTCAGCGCCACCACGAAGGCGATGGCGGTAAAAATAAACGTGAGGAAAATTCCCGTTGCCAGGAGGGTCAGGAAATTCGTCAACAGCCCGGATGAAAACACGCCGAAAACGACCATGGGCAGGCCGATCCCCAGTAAAAAGCTGGCTGAAAGCGAAATGGCCAGCCCCAGGTATTTGCCCAGGAAAATCGAACGGCGCGGTAGCGGCAAAGCCAGCAGGAGATCGATAAATTCCCTTGAGTTGTAGTAGTATAGCGCTCCGAAAAGGGTTCCGATCAGCGGGCAGAGGATCAGCAGGATGTTCATCAGGCTGATCAAGGCCCTGGACAGATCGCTTCCCGACCAGACCAGCCCGGTGGTCACCAGCAGGAAAAACAGCAAATATGCGTAAATCCAGCGGCTCCGTACCAGGTCGAAAAAGCTGTATTTGAATACCTTAAACATGCTTTTCCAGTTCCAGTATTTTTGCGATGGCCTCTTCCAGGCTCTCCGATTTGTTCAGCTCTTTAAGAGCCTTCACATCGCCTTTGAAATAGACCTTCCCTTCGAGCAGGAACACTACCTCGTCGGCCAGCTCCTCCACCAGGTGTACAATATGCGTGGTCATCAGGATCGCTTTGCCTTTCCGTTTCTCTGCCAGCAGCAACTCCTTGAAACGGATCAGCGCCACGGGATCCAGGCCAACCGTAGGCTCGTCAAGGATATAAACGGGAGAATCGAACATGAAGGCGATGAGGATGTTGACCTTCTGCCGCGTGCCGCCCGACAATTGACGCAAAGGCTTGTTCATAAATGCGTCCAGGCCGAACAGGGCCACCAGGGCATCGGTTTCGGCAGGCTGGTTTCGGATATCGCGGATCATAGCCACGAGTTCCTTCACTTTAAGGTTCTCCGGAAAACGGGCAATCTGCGGCAAATATCCTATATCCGAGCGATAAGCCCAGCCGCGGCCAACAGGTTCGCCATGATACAGAATATCCCCCTTCTGCCCTATGACCATCCCCAGTAAACATTTTATCAGCGTGGTTTTCCCCGATCCGTTAGGGCCCAGCACTGCCGTTATTGCTCTGTCCTTCAGCTCCAGGTCTACCCCTTTCAGCACGCCGAACCTGCCGTAGGCCTTATGTAAATCTATGATCTTCAATTCAGTATGATCATTTTCATGAGAGGCGAAGCATCTTCCAGCGTTGGAGGTGTAATCGATGGCATTACCTTTTCGGCAAAGTTTACCAGGTCGACAAACGGGCTGCGCAGCAGGATCATCGAAGCGGGAATCCGGCCGGTGATATAGGAGAAAAGCTTCACCGGTCTGTAGGGCACATCGCCTTTGTTGTCGCGGTCGAGGTCATACCCGGTGTAATCGCTCCAGAAATTGGATTCGAATGTATTGGTATTGCCGGAAGTATTGGTAAAAACATCAAAGGTATTGGAAATGAAATTGTTCCCGGTGATCGTATTGCCGGAACAACTGCCCAGGATCTTGAGGGCATAGCCGTTGGAAATAAACTCATTGCCCTCCATTCTTATCCGGTTGGCACCGTCGCCGTAAATCCCGACGGTATTCTCCCGGAATACATTCCCTGTCATCTCCCCGTCGGAAATATCTTTTAATAATAACCCATAAGCCGAACTGCCCCAGTTCTTTAGAAAATGATTATTTTGCATGGTAATGTGGTGCGAGAACATGACCGCAACGCCTGCGCCGTTATCCCGGAAAGTATTCTCCACATAACTGTCGTTGTTGGAAAACATAAAATGAAGACCGTACCGGAGGTTTCGCTCACTGTGATTCTTCCTGATCATGCTGTTCTCCACGAATTCAAGGTAAATTCCGTCACGGTGCTGAAGGCAGGTATTCCCTTCCACGGTAATGTTTTTTGAATACCATAAATGAATGGCATTGCCCGATGAAAATTCATCCTGTGCAACGCCTTCAATATAATTGTTCAGGATCAGGCAATCACTGGCATTTTTGAGATAAATGCCAAAAAATGTATTGATCAGGCGATTGTTTTCGATGACACATCCCTTTTGCTGATCGATTCTGATCCCGGCCCTGTCTTTCACATAGCTCACCCCGCAGTTCTGCACCTGGAATCCGCTAATTACAACGCTGTCGGACATAATGGTGAACACTTCATTCGAATCCGAGCCATCGGCCACAGGGTACTTTATCCCCGTAAGGGTAATTTTTTTATTTATGATGATATTCCCTTCCCGGTATAACCCCGGCTGAACGATGATGACATCACCTGGTTCAGACATAGATAATGCTTCTGAGATCGTGGGAACATGATCTTCAGAAACATAAATGGTATCCGAAAATACCGGCATACCAATGATAATCAAGAGATAAGCAAAAGTTATTCTACTTGGCCTCACACAAAGTCCCACAAAGGTTTTACAAAGAATCAAAATATCAATAAATCAAAAGTTCAAAAGTTCAAAAGCTCACAAGCTCATACGTTCACAATATCACAATATCACAATATCAAAAAATCACAATATCAAAAAATCACAATATCACCTCATCTCTCTCTTCATCACTTCAAAAAACTCCACTAGCCCATTCCAGTCATATATTCTCCCGCCTTTTTCCTGTTGAAACCGCATAGCCGCCGCTTTATCCTCAAAAGCCGTAAGGTACATTCCCATCGGGCTGGGCAGGTTTTTGCTGTGCAGCACATAACCGGTGAGGGCATCGGTTAATTTACCCGGCTGATCAAAAGGAGTAAAAAGGATATAACGGTATTCTTCACCTTTTTTCGACGTTTCCTTAAAGTAATCCACCATACATTCTATGGAATCGAATTTGAAGATTTTTCCTTTTGACGTAACCATCTCAGTCCCGTACCTGTGGTCCATAATGGTCATCTGGCAAAGGATGCAATTGTCTTCACCGTAATGAATAGGCTCCGGTTTAATGGTGCAAGAGATGGTAAAGAGCATCAAAGGGATTATATAAAACAGCTTCTTCATTTTAATTCTTCTTTTTATGAAACCAGAAAGCAAGGGTACCGGATAGAATGGATAATCCGAAGAACAGGCTGCCCCAGTGCGGGTAGGAATAGGCAATAAAGTTAAGCAGTTCTTTCTTCCCGAACAGCGGGGGCTGGTAGGCCATCCCCGGCACCTTGATCGGGGCGGTGGGAGAAAGGTTATGACCATAGTCGTATTCCCAGAGGTAGAAGTCGTAGATTCCGGCAGCACCCAATACAATGAAAAGGATAACCCACGCCAGGATCAGCGGGCGTTTGTTCAGCCAGGCAAACAAAAGGGCCATGACTCCCATTCCTGCAATGATGAACTGGAAGTACTTCAGTTCGGGGATGGAATCGGGTTCGATCATCTGCATTCCGACGTAATGATTCAGGATATTGATGTTTTGCAGTGTCCCGGGGGTATCGCCGGTTATCTGGTTGATCCAGATGTACATCGAGATACCGCCGGGGTACTGCGGAGCGAACAGCGTGATCTTCCAGATCGGGAAAAAGAAGAGGAAGACCAGCAGAAGCGCTGCAAGGATCATCAGGTATTTCGGAAGATTTTTCATGTGTTGATATTGATTTTTGCTCCGACGACTGAAGCCGTCGGTTCCATTATTGTTTTACTTTGGAACCAACGGCTTTAGTCGTTGGACTACCTCACATTTGGTTGATTATTGCTGAGAGCCGACCCACCATTTCAACGGAATGTTGGCTCCTTTAGCGGATACCCGCACATAACCCTGCATCTCCTGGTGCAGCGCCGAGCAAAAGTCGGTGCAGTACATCGGAAAAACGCCCGGGCGGTCGGGCTCCCAGAAGAGCGTTTCGGTCTGTCCCGGCATGATCAGCAACTCTGCATTACGGGCGCCCATGACGGCAAAGCCATGAGGCACGTCCCAGTCCTGCTCCAGGTTGGTCACGTGGAAATAGACCTTGTCGCCCACCTGGATGCCTTCGATGTTATCCGGAGCGAAATGGCTGCGGATGGCGGTCATATATATGCGAACCACATTGCCTTCACGCACCACCCTGGCATCCGCTTCGCTACGGGCAGCGTGCGGATGGGTATTTTCTCCTAGCTTATAGATCTGCTTTGAGCGTGGCTTTACCAGGTCGGCAGGGATAGCCTGGGCGTAGTGAGGTTCTCCAACGGTCGGGAAATCGAGCAAAAGCTGCATCTTTTCGCCTGAGATATCGTAAAGCTGCGCCGACTGGTTCAGCTCCGGACCGGTAGGCAGGTAGCGGTCTTTCGTGATCTTGTTCAGGGCCAGCATGTATTTCCCGAAAGGCTGCTTCGAGTCGCCGCCGGGGATCATCAGGTGACCGACCGAATAATAGCAGGGTACCCGGTCGAGCACCTCCCATGAGCCGACCTTCCACTTCACCACTTCCGATGAAATGAAGAATGTCGTATAGGCATTTCCTTTGCCGTCGAACTCCGTGTGCAGCGGTCCGAGGCCGCCGCTGGAGACCATCCCGCCAAGGACTTCTTCATACTTTAGCACCGGAATCCCATCGATCATCGTCTCAAATGCCTTGTTTTCTATTGCTTTCAGCATTCTGGAAAACGAATGGACTGCCATGTCGGCCGATAATTTGCCTGCGCCAACAATGTATTCGCCTGTCGGATCGACATCAACCCCGTGAGGTGATTTCGGGGTCGGGAGGAAATAGACCATATCGGGGCATTCCGACGGGATCAGCACCTTCACCGTTTTCTTCTCCGTAGAGGTGGCCATGTGGCTGTTTTCATCATACACATTATGGAAATAGCTGGCCGGCATCTCTTTTGCTTTGCCGGCTTTTACGTATTCCTCCGCTTTTTTCCAGTTTACCGCGGCGATGAAATCCTTGTCGAATTGCGACGCGTTGGCTTCGAGCAATGTATTCGACTGTTCGGCATTATAGCTTGTGAAGAAAGTCCAGCCATGCGAAGCGCCCTTGCCGGAATGCGCGAGATCGTAGTTAAATGCCGGCAGCAGCACCTGGAAAGCCAAATCCATATGTCCTTCCGGGCTCACGGAAATGAACGATAGCGCACCTTTGAAATGCTCCTTGTAGGAATCGATAGGCACGTCTTTTTGCGGGAAAGGCACACTGAAGCGGGTGCCCGCAACTACATATTCCGTGTTTTCAGTGGTAAATGGAGAACTATGGTTCCCCCCGCTGTTCGGGATCTCGATGATCTCCGTCGTTTCGAAAGTGGACAGATCGATTTTTGCGATCCTGGGTGTGTTATTCCCATTGATGAAGATGTACTTACCATCGGGAACGCCATTGGTCTGCGACAGTTCCGGGTGGTGTGCGTCGTCCCATGGCAGGAATCCGAACGAGGAATTGAGAAGCGGCTTGGTCTCTTCGTTGAAACCATAGCCTTTTTCGGCATCGACCGAAAAAACCGGGATCACTTTCAGCAGTCTTCCCGAAGGGAGGCCATAAACGCTAAGCTGGCCTGAAAACCCACCGGAAAGGAATGCATAGAATTCGTCGTATTGCCCGGGTGCAACATACACCCTGGAGGCTGCATCGGCAGCATTACCGGCTCCTGTCGTTCCGGGTTGCTTCGGCGTACAGGCAAAAAGCATACCCAGGCCGAAGAGGATCGAAAATAGTGTTAGTTTCTGTTTCATAGGTTATTGGGTTGAGAGATTTGTCATAAGGTGGTCATAAGGTGGTCATAAAGTGGTCGTGATACTTACAGCCGACTGCCGACTTATTTTATCGTCCGGAAATACTCCAGCACAGCACGTGCTTGTTCCTGTGTAAGATGCTGGTTGGCCATCGGGGCGAGGTTTGCTTCGATGAGCAGCTTTTTGGCAATTTCATCATACTTGACCATCTCTTCCGGGTTCAGGATCATGTTCATGATCCACTCCGGAGAGCGGCGGTCGAGAATTCCCTTTGGCGCCGGGCCGATGAATTTCTCAGCCGGTTTATGGCAGGCAGAGCACATTTTTTTGAATATCTCCTCCCCTTCCGCCGCCATTGCCGGATCGAGTTCGCCCAGTGTCAGTTCTTTGACCGGTCCGATCCCTTTGTTGGCTTTCGGGTCGTCAGAAGCCGGTTTGGCTGCCGGCACCGTACCGGGTGCCGCCGGTTTCTGTTCCGAAGTACCGCCACACGACACCATTATTGTAACAATTGCCAGACAGGCAAAAGAAGTCATGATTGTTTTCATTATTTCTTATTAATTTGATTGATAATTTATTGCGGTAAAGATATATGTCACAATAGGAACAATATGTAACATATGTTACAAGAAAAGGAAATTGATCACAAAAATTCAGAAAATCAAAATATCAGCCCTTCTGATTCTCATATTCCACCACCTCATCGCTGAAATAATCAAGCTTGACTCCGGCTTCAAGGAACATCGCTTCCGATTCGTTGCCGGCATGATACCGGTTCTGGCAAACCACCCGCTTGATCCCGCAGTTGATGATCAGCATGGCGCAGGTTCGGCAGGGAGTCATCCGGCAGTAGAGCGTTCCGCCGTCGAGGGCGATGCCGCGCCGGGCCGCCTGGCAAATGGCATTCTGCTCGGCATGGACGGTACGGACGCAATGCTGGGTGACCGTGCCGTCGTCATGCACCACCTTCTTCATCAGGTGTCCGACGTCGTCGCAATGTGGCAAACCCATCGGCGAGCCGACATATCCGGTCACCAGCACCTGTTTATCACGGACAATGACGCAGCCGCTGCGCCCACGGTCGCATGTCGCCCTTCTAGCCGCCGCCTTGGCCAGATCCAGGAAATATTCGTCCCACGAAGGACGGGAATGTGCATTACTCATTTCCAAATTGTCTAATTTCCAAATTGCCCAATTTCCAAATTGCCCATTGCAGCTTCCACTTGCCGGTTCAATTGCTCAATTGTTCCATTGTTAAAAAATTTTAAATCCGCCATTTCGATACATTTCGCAAGGTTCTGCGCATTCGGATCGTCCGAAGTCATTTCTCTTCGTTCGTTTTGCAGAAAGGTTTCGTAATCAATATGATCCGTTTCCGATTTTCGCCGGCTGATCCGGTCATACCTGATCTTCGGGTCGGCGTCAACAGAAATCAGGAGGAACCGGCCTTTCTTTCTTAACGAATAAACCTCACCCGGCGTCCGGATACTTTCGATCACACTGTTCCTGTTTGCTTCCATCGCTTGTTCATAGAGGCAATCGGTGATATAAGACGGCGAATTGTTCCTTCGCAGGTCGTTGGCAACCACCACCATCGAATCACGGTTCACCTTCATTCCTCTTCTGACAATTTCTTCCGAAATAAAAGCCCTGACAGAAAAATGAAGGAATCCCCGTTGATTGACCAGGTAATCGACGATCGTCCCTTTTCCTGCTCCCAGTGTTCCGGTTATTCCAATGATGATCATACTATTGATTTCAAAACAAACTTATAAAATAAACAGGTGGTTTCAACCTTTCAAATAATATCTAACTTTGATTTTTTTTTAAACCAAATTATGCTGAAGGAAAACTTTTCACGTTACCTGGCAGACAGCATTACCAGGAACTGGGACTACCGCGCACTTACGGATTATCAGGGAGAGAGCTTTTACTACCATGATGTTGCAGGACATATCGTCAGGCTTCATCAATTCTTCAGGGAAGCGGGCATACGACCCGGCGACAAGATTGGCCTGATCGGTAAAAACTCGGCCCGCTGGGGTATCCTGTACATCACCACCGTTACCTACGGCGCGGTGATCGTGCCAATTCTGCCCGATTTCAAGCCCGAAGATCTGCAACAGATCGTCGACCATTCCGATGCTGTTATCCTGTTTGCCGAAGAGGGTATTTTCGAGAAAATGGACAGGGCGAATATGCCAAAGCTCAAATGTGTGGTCTCGGTCACCTCGCTGGAATTCCTTGCGGGCGATGAAGAGATCAGGGCTGTTCACTCGCGTAACGAATTCCATAAGATCGTCCCGGGTTTTTATAAAGATGAAGATAAACCGGCATTTCCGGAGATCCCCGGTGAGACGCTGGCTGTGATCAGTTATACGTCGGGCACGACCGGATTTACCAAGGGGGTCATGCTGACACACAACAACCTGGCAGCGAATATGCGTTATGCCCAGCAGAATATGCCGCTGAACCCGGGCGACCGGATCGTGTCGTTCCTGCCATTGGCCCACACCTTCGGCGCCGCGTTCGAGTTCCTTTTCCCATTCACACTGGGCTGCGATATCACCATCCTGACCAAAACCCCGTCACCGCAGGTCATTATCAAGGCGTTCCAGGAGGTGAAGCCCTCGCTGATCCTCTCCGTGCCGCTGGTCATCGAGAAAATCTACAAAAAACAGGTCCTCCCTGCCATCCGCAAACCACATATGAAGTTGCTGCTGATGTTGCCCGGGTTGAAAAATATTATCCTGAAGAAGATCCGGGAAAAGCTCGTTGCCGTTTTCGGCGGAAATTTCCGCGAACTGGTGATCGGGGGTGCGGCCTTTAATGCCGAGGCAGAGGAATTTTTTCGCCAGATGAAGTTCCCATTCACCGTTGGCTACGGCATGACCGAATGCGGGCCTCTGATCAGCTATGTCGGATGGAAAGATTCCAGGCCCGGATCGGCAGGTAAGGCGGTGGATACCCTTGAAGTGAAGATCGATTCGCCCGATCCGGCCAATAAATCGGGCGAGATCATCGTCAGGGGCGATAATGTCATGCTGGGGTATTACAAAAACGATGAAGCGACACAGGAAGTACTCGGTGCAGACGGCTGGTTGTATACAGGCGACCTGGGGAGAATGGACAAGGATGGCCATATCTATATCCGTGGCCGGATAAAAAGCGTCCTGATCGGCTCCAGCGGAAAGAATATATACCCCGAAGAGATCGAGGCCCAGTTCAATAACAAGCCGTTCATTGCCGAATCACTCGTCGTTCAGCGTGGTGAAAAGCTAATTGTGCTGATCAGCCCCGATTTTGAAGAGATGGAAAAAGCGGGGCAGAAAGAGGAAAACCTGGCTGAGATTTACAACCACTACCTGAAAACCGTCAACCACCACCTGCCGGGATTTATGCAGGTTTCAAAATACGAGATCCATCCGAAGGAATTCCAGAAAACGCCAAAACGTAGTATCAAGCGGTTTCTATATAGTTAATCACCGGCCTGCTGCACTTCCGGCATCTCCCTTTGGCATCGAGCCCTTTTTTATAGGTTGAATAGCCGATCCGTTCGATCAGGCTGGCGCCACAATCGGGGCAAACGGTAATCCGCCCTTCATCAGCAGCTACATTGCCCAGGTAAACATACCGGAGGTATTGAGTCGCCATTTCATACAGATGCAGCAGCTTGGGCAACGGTGTCGCCTTGTTTTCCAGTTCAAAGTTCGGGAAATAGCGCGACAGGTGCAGCGGTGTTTCAGGACCCAGCTCACCGCCGATCCACCTCACCATCTCTTCGAATTGGTCGTCATCGTCGTTCAGACCTGTCACCACCAGGTGTGTCAACTCAAGGTGCCGGTTGTGCTTCCTGATCATCGACAAAGTGTCTCTGACCGGCTGGAGCCTTCCTCCCGTAACCCTGCGGTAAAAATCATCGGTAAAGGCTTTAAGGTCGATATTGAAAGCGTCGATGCAGCCAAGCAGCTCAGAAAGCGGCGCAGCATTGATATACCCGTTCGACACCATCACGTTCCGCAATCCCTTCTCCTTCGATTTCCGGGCTATGTCGACCATGAACTCAAACCAGATAACAGGTTCATTGTAAGTGAATGCTATACCGGCGTTGTCGTGCCGTTCGCCCGCCATCCGGATGATCTCGTCAACCGAAGCCGGCTTGAGATAAGGATAATCTTCAGCGCAGGTCTGGGAGATCTCCCAGTTCTGGCAAAACTTGCAGCGCAGGTTGCACCCCACGGATCCGACCGATAAAATCGAACTGCCCGGGTAAAAATGATACAACGGCTTTTTCTCTATCGGGTCAAAACGCAGGCAGCAGGCTTTACCGTAAACTTCCGAAATAAGCGTCCCTCCATCGTTCTTCCTGACTCTGCAAATACCTGTCTTCCCATCCGCTATAACGCACAGGTGGGGACACAAGGTGCACTTAACCTTATTTTCCTGAAGCTTGACCGAGTATGAAGCAGGATGCACGGACATTTTGTAAAAATAATCATTTTTCGTACCTGTAAGCCTAGAAGCTCATAAGCTTTCCTTTTTGATATCCTCGATCCATTTATCCATCGCAACCGGCTGGAATTCAATCATCTTTCTCAACAACACGCCGACATTGTCATCTACGATCAGGTTTTGACGGTGTTCGTACCTGAGAAAGCCCTCTTCCGTGATATGGTCGAAGAAAGCCACCAGAGGATCAAAATAACCGGCAGTATTGAGGATGCCGATCGGCTTGTCGGTGAGCCGGAGCTGGTTGTAAGTGATCACCTCGGCCAGTTCATCCAGTGTGCCGAATCCGCCGGGCATGGCAATAAAGGCATCGGATAGTTCTACCATCCTGCTCTTGCGTTCACTCATGCTTCCTACGGTGATCATTTTCGTGAGATTTGCATGTGCGACCTCTTTTTCGATCAGCATTTGCGGCATAATACCGATGACTTCTCCCCCTCCTTTCAGCACCGTATCGGCCAGGATCTGCATCAATCCCACATTGGCTCCCCCGTATACGAGCCGGATGTTCCGCTCCAGCAGCAGCCTGCCCAGCTCCTCCGCAGCCTTTTTGTATTCAGGCTTTTTGCCCATGCTCGACCCACAAAAAACACAGATGGAATCCATACCGGTAATTTTCAGCCAAAATAAAGAATATTTCCAAAACTGGAACTCTGGAACCTGGAACTCTGGAATCCTTCGCCCGCCTTTGGCGGAATCAGGGCAGGCTCCGGAACTAATTTAAACCCATTCTAATCATAACGATTTCAACATATAATCCAAAAAACAGTATTTTTGGCGCTTCATCAAAAATTCCGTGAACGAGCTTTACCCTTTGAAATTCAAGCCTGTATTCGATGACCGGATCTGGGGAGGTGAAAAGATCAGGACACACCTGGGTCTTGACTTTGCCCCTTTGAACCGGTGCGCGGAGGCCTGGATCCTTTCCGGTTACGAAGGAAAACAGACTGTTGTCAGTAATGGGTTCCTGGAGGGCAATGAGATCAATGAACTGATCGAAATCTATATGGATGACCTGGTCGGCGAAAAGGTTTACGAAAATACCGGCGAAACATTTCCCTTGCTTGTCAAGTTTATCGATTCACGCGACTGGCTGTCGGTGCAGGTTCATCCCGACGACGAACTGGCACAGAAAAGTGGGATGCCGAACGGTAAAACGGAGATGTGGTACGTGATCGATGCCGAAGAAAATGCACAACTTATCGCGGGCTTTAACCGGAAAATCACTCAAAAACAGTTCCTTGAACATCTTCATAATAAAACCCTTCCGGAGATATTGAATTATGAAACGGTGCGGAAAGACGACGCGATCTTCATGCCGGCCGGCCGGATCCACTCATTGGGCCCGGGCGTGCTGCTGGCCGAGATCCAGCAAACCTCCGACGCAACCTACAGACTGTTCGACTGGCACAGGAAAGATTCGCAAGGTAAGGAAAGGGAGTTGCATACCGAACTGGCCCTTGCAGCTATTGATTTTGATGCATTCTCAGACTATAAAACGAATTACAAGCCCAGGCTGAACGAAACGGTCGACCTGGTAAGCTGCCCCTATTTTACGACAAACCTGATCGAATTGGCACAGCCTTTGAGAAAGAACTACGAGGAGATCGATTCGTTCGTGGTGTATGTCTGCCTGGAGGGCGCTATGAGGATAAAATGCGGGGACAGCCCGACGACGGTAGCCAAAGGTGAAGTGGTCCTGATCCCGGCGATGTTTGACGTGGTGGAGATCTACCCCGATGTTAATGTGAAGTTTTTAGAGGTTTATATTTAATTTCAATCAGATATGAAAAAAGTAATCGTATTCTTCATTTTAGTTTTCTCAGGGATAAATCTCATGGCCCAGGAAGGCATCCTGGAAAAAACCATCCCGGCTGTCGACATCAAAACCCTGCAGGGAGAAACGGTCAACACCTCTTCCATCGATAACCAGGGCAAGCCGATGATCATCTCCTTCTTCGCCCTGTGGTGCAAACCCTGCATGCGTGAGCTCACCGCCATCTCCGATGTTTATGCCGACTGGCAGGAAGAAATTGGAGTTAAGCTTGTTGCCATATCGATCGACGATTCCCGCTCGGTAGCCAATGTATTGCCTACTGTGAACGGAAATGGCTGGGAATACGAGTTTTACAGCGATGTGAACGGCGATTTCAAACGCGCTATGGGCGTCAATATGATCCCTCATGTGTTTGTGGTCGACGGCAACAAGAAAGTCGTTTACCAGCACACCTCTTACGCCGAAGGCGGCGAGCACGAGCTGTATGAGATCGTGAAGAAAGTGGCGGAAGGAAGCAAGTGATTTGGCGATTTGAAGATTTGGAGATTTGGAGATTTGAAGATTTGGAGATTTGAAGATTTGACGATTTGAAGATTTGAGATTTGGTTTTTGTTTGGTCCCGAGTACTCGGGATGGATTTTGGATTTTGGAATTTGGAATTTATGAGATATATTAGAACTCTATTTTTAATTAGCCTGCTTATGATGGGGGCTGCCGCGGTGCGGGCGCAGGAAAATTCCCTCAACCCGACGGTTCACGGGAATTTTCAGCTTGATGCGCAATCGTACATGACCGATGAGGCGCTGGGGATCACCGACTCGGTGCTGCAGGGCAAGAGCATGCGGATGAACGGCTATGGCGATATCCGCTTTTCGATGTGGCGTTTTAATGCCGGCATCCGCTATGAAGCTTTAATGCCTCCGCTGGCTGGTTATGACCAACAATACCAGGGACAGGGCATCCCCTATTGGTTTGTCGATTACGGGGATGAGAAACTGCAGGTTACCGCCGGCCATTTTTATGAGCAGTTCGGCATGGGGATGATCCTGCGCAGTTACCAGCAGTGGGACCTGGGCTACGACAATTCCATCAACGGCCTTCGGGTAAAATACAGCCCCGTCGCGGGACTGAATTTCAAAGCGCTCATCGGTACCCAGCGCTACTACTGGGAGCGGTTCGAAGACGACAACCGGGGCGTGGTGCGCGGTTTCGACGGCGAGCTTATGCTCAACGACGCCTTCAAAGCTATGAAAGAGAAGAAAACACGCATAATCCTCGGTGGAAGTTTTGTGAGCAAATACGAGAAGATGCGGACCAAATCGCTGGTGGTCGATACGGTGAAGTATGAATACCAGCTGCCCGAAAATGTGGCTGCCGCAGCGGGCCGGCTGACGATCTCCAACGGCGGGTTCAATTTCTATTCCGAATACGTTTACAAGTTCAACAATCCGTCGGCATACAACAATTTCATCTATAAGCCCGGCGAAGCTTTCCTGGCTTCGCTTTCGTATTCACAGAAAGGACTGGGCATTTTTGTCGCTGCTAAAAGGATCGACAACATGAGCTACAAGTCGAAGATGACCGAGCTCAACAACGTACTGGATATCAACTATATTCCGCCACTGACGAAACAGTTCGTTTACTCGCTGGAGAATGTGTACCCTTATGCCACACAGCTTAACGGGGAGACGGCCTTCCAGGGGCAGGTCGTGTACACCGTTCCGAAAGGGACAAAGCTCGGCGGGAAGTACGGGACGAAGTTCGAGCTGAACTTCTCGAGGACGCATGGCCTTGACAAAGAGCCGGTTGAGGAAGGGATACCGGTGGATTCCACCGGAACGGATGGCTACAAGGCGCCCTGGCTCAGCCTCGGCGACCTCTACCACCAGAGCATTTCGGCAACGATGGAGAAGAAGATGGGAAAAAAGATGAAGCTCATCCTGGAGTATGTTTACATCGATTACAACATCGCCGTGGTTGAAGGCCATCCCGGCGCCGAGATGGTCCATGCGCACGAATACAACGTCGATTTTACTTACAAGCTCACACCCACAAAATCGCTGCGCGTGGAATACGAGCAGTTGCTCACAAAGCAGGACCGTGGCGACTGGGCGATGCTGCTGGTTGAATACAATGTGGCGCCGAAATGGTTCTTCTCCGTCATGGATCAGTATAACTACGGTAATCCCGACGAAGATATGAAGCTTCATTACTACACGGCGGCGCTGGCATTTGTCGAAGGCCCGCACCGGATTGCGCTGTCGTACGGCAGGCAGCGCGAAGGGCTGCTCTGCGTGGGCGGCGTCTGCCGGCAGGTCCCCGCTTCCAACGGGTTTACACTCAACGTAAGTACAAGCTTTTAACAGAAACGGTCATGAAAAATATAAAAAATCTACTTCTCCATCATATTGTCCTTGTTATTGGTATTGGTATTGTCACTGCCCTCGTTCCTTCCTGCGACATTGTAGAAGAGCCTTACCTGGTGAAAGTAGGGACCGATGGTGGCACCGAACCCGAAGAAAAAGTCAGGAAATTCCTGCTCGAGGACTTCACCGGCCAGCAGTGCCCGAATTGTCCGAAGGCGGCGCAGGAGGCGCAGAGCCTGAAAGCCATCTATGGCGAACAACTGATCGTGGTATCGATCCATTCGGGGCCTTTCAGTGTGCCCGACGACTCCTACACGGCCGATTTCCGGACGCCGGAAGGAACGGAGATCCACGACTTCTATGCTCCCCAGGGCTACCCGATCGGGATGGTGAGCCGGACGGTCTTCGGGAACAGCGTATTGATGCTGAAAGACAACTGGCAGTATGCCGTTGCGGACCAGGCGCTGCTGGATGCCCAGGCCTGGATAACTATAGAAAACAGTTACAACACCTCGACGCGGAAACTCGATTGCACCGTGGAGACCGAATTCCTCGAAGACCTCGCCGGCACCTACAATGTTTGTGTTTTCATCCTGGAGAGCGGCATTATCTCGCCGCAACTGACCTCACAGGGAAAAGACGAAAACTATGAGCACAACCATATGCTGCGCGGCTCGCTCAACGGCGCCTGGGGCGACCCTGTCGGCACCGACGGGACAGCAGTGGCCGGAAACAAAACCTCCGACACTTATTCCTTCACCCTTCCCGCCTCCTGGAACGCCGGTCATTGCGAGGTCGTAGCCTTTGTCTACAACACCGAAACGCTGGAGATCGTTCAGGCGGAGGATGAGGCGATTTAAGGAAGATTATTCAAATCTTGTCTTCCGATGATGGCCATGATCTCAACAGAATCAAGATCAATCTTATAATAGATGCTATCAGCCCCGCAAACACAGCGTCGATATCCATTTTTAATATAATCAACCGATTCAAATGAAAAGGGTTGCCGGGCAATGATCTCAAAATACTCAAAAAAAGAATCAAAGTATCTATCAGCCTGGGTTAATCCGAATTTTTCGACTCCGTATTGATGGATTCGTATCAGGTCTTCTCTGGCTTCATTACTTAATCTATATTTTGCCATTAAGCAACGACTTTGAGTGTTTTAGAATATCCTCTTTGCTATCGGTTGTAAATCCACTGTTTTCAGCTTTTTCTAATTTTGCCCTGATCCAGTCGACCTGTACCTGCTGTTTCCGGGCTTGCCTGATCAGGTCATTGACTATTTCACTTTTACTGGAATATTCTGCCTTGTCGAGCTGAGCTTTTAACCACTCATCATTGGGTTTCGTCAACGATATACTTTGCCTTGCCATGCTATTTACATTTGATGCAAATTTACATCATTTATGCATCAAATGAAAAATAAATTAATGTTTTTGTGACGGTCAAAATTTTCAGTACGACGGGT
>ENA-UOWO01003329-UOWO01003329.1-activated-sludge-metagenome-genome-assembly--contig:-NODE-3329-length-18750-cov-6.297834_pt1 | contig 18750 bp, 7 predicted proteins | sample MGYA00238148_ERZ761564 | MGnify/ENA primary metagenome ERZ761564 (study PRJEB28885, sample SAMN05720194) | activated sludge metagenome | isolation source: Anaerobic digester | place: USA...
TATACTGATGGTATGTTATATCCGCAAGTAGCATTAGATGCGGAAGCCGTTGAATGGCATCATTCGCCACCATCACAAGCTGGGGTTCCACCAGAAGTAAAGCTATTGGTTTTACATACATATAATGTAACTGTGGCCGATGTATCAGAATCAGACGATGTTGTACTTCAAGTAACAGTTTGTCCAGGATTTTTACCTGAATCATCAGATCCAGAACTAAAGGCTGGAGCATGATTTGTAAAGAATGGAGAACCAGAATCACCAGTACCCTGACTAGCAGTAGCAGTACAACCAATGGCATCACAAGCATAAGCATATCAATCATTAGACCAACTATCACCAATTAAAGTTGTATAAGTACAGGTAGATTGAGATCCCGAATTAACAAAAGAAGAGGCTACGCATCAGCGATCACTGGCTCCACCATCACAATCAGTACCACTTGTTCCTGATGTTTTACAAACAAGGATTTTTCATTGGTCACTGTTGCCATCAGTAGCGGTACCTTGAAAAGTAATAGTACCTCCTACATTAGTTGGTGCAGCAGCGGTTGAAGCGGAAGATTCGGCAGGACCAGCTGTAAAAGAAGGAAGAAGATTTTGAATTTCAACTGAAGTGGTAGCAGAATCTGCTTCAACTTTAGGCTCTTTGTAAATTAAAAAATTAAAAACAATAACTGATAATACAGTTAATATAATTGAAATGGATAGAATTTTTTTCATGTTTATTTTTTATGAAAAATGATTTATAAAATCAATAACGACCAGATTTTTTTAAATTATATATTCGATAAATATATTATAATTTATTTTTTTAAAAAAGTCAATATAAATTTTAAAAAATAACATCAAGGCTCATATTAAAATTTAATATAAGCCTTGATTAATTTTATGGACATTCTGCTGCACAACTCATAGCGTCTTCATATACACCATCGGGATCAAGATAACATTGTTCGGTATAAGGGTTACAACTATAAGTTGATAAACAACCTGAATTGCATGTATTTCAATAACTGCCACCCTGACGTTGCATATCTCATACGCACATCTCACCAAGATAATCACAGAAGAAGTCTTCTGTTTCTGGCGGTTGGCAACTAAATTGACAAGTAGCTAATGATTCAATGGTGCCAGAAGCAGTCCTTAAACATTGATATGTTAATGCAGTACATTCAAATAAATATTGAGTACAACTCGATTGACAAGTAGCTAATGGATCACCAAGTGGTGTAGTTAAAACACATTGACCAGTGTCAGTATCACAAGTATATTTTGGTTCAACACAAGCGGCTGTACAAGTGGCTAATGGATCACCAATTGGTGTGGTTAAATCACATTGTCAAGTTGATTCATTACATGTATATTTTGGTTCAACGCAAGCAGCTGTACAAGTGGCTAAATTATATTCGCCAGCTTCGTCAAGATAACATTGTCAAGTTGATTCATTACATGAATATTTTGGCTCAATACAAACAGCTTGACAAGCTGACAATCCTTCATAAATACCTTCAACATCAACTTCACATTGTCAAGTTAATTCATTACAAGTATAATAAGTTGGAGCTTCTGATCATGGCAAAGCATGTTTTACGCCAAGAAAATAAATTGTTCCAGTATAACTACCGCTAACAGCAGTGGCGGGAGCTTTCATACCAAAATAAAATGCTCCGGAATTAGTAGAAGGATTTCTAGCTAAATACAGACCAGAACCAACACCGCCACTGGAAAGAGCTGTCATTTCAGTAATATAATCGGGATCAAAAATACTAAAATATTGAGTTGAAATTGGCATGGTAGTACTAGGAGTGGTAGTATGTTCTCAATCATCACCACCAACATAAATATCGACATAGGCATTACCAAAATTATTCACAGTGATATAAGGAGTTGATGTTGAATTTTTTAAAATGGTTGGTGTAATGGTAGAACTATCAGCGGCCAAAGAACCATAATTAATACTATAAGTAGCACTATCATAATATCCGAGTTGTAATAAAGATAATATATCTGGGGCGTTTTCAGCTGATAATTCACTGTCACTTGACCCGGCTGAATCACTAACAGTAATTCTAGCTCTCCAATATTCTGAAGCTCAAGGAGTAGCAGCATCGGTTGGATCTTTCAAATAACTAGCGGTTACTGTACACGATATAGTTGCCGTAGTATCGCTGCCACCAGAACAATTACTTAAACTACAAGAAAGCGTTTCATTCTCATTTGAATGGGATTCAGCACAATCAGAATAAGAAGATCCTGAACGAAAAGCACAACCTGTTGGAGTAGAAAGTGTACTACATCCGTCAGCATCAGTAACATCAGCTGTTACATAAACCGTATTAGCAGGAGTAGTTCCATAACCAGAAACGACAATATCTTGCTGATTATTAAATAAAACATTGCTAATAACTGGCGGAATGTTTGCTTGAACATAACGAAAACTAACGCCAGCAAAATCAATATCAGCAGTAACAGCTGATGAAGCACCACTTAATGAAGTTCTGATACGCAGGCCAACTTCACCATAAGAAACTTCTGATACTTCGCTAATATCAGTACCAACAAAATAGAACGGATCAGTTCGTTGAGGAGTCAAAGATCAAGAATTATAATATCCTTCCGCATTAGTAAGATCATCAGTGCCAGGTGTATCTTGCCAACCAACAGAACCAGAACCATATTTTCTTAATTGTGGAGACAAAGTGATTGATCCATTGTTGTCTAAATAAAAACCATAATGAATAGCGCTAATAGAAGCTCCAGTTGGAAAAATAATTGCCTTTGATAATTTTACATCAATGATATGGTCCAATGTACTTGTGTCATAATCATCATCATAAGCAAAATAATCACTTGGTGCACCAGAACGTGAAGTTAAAATACAAGGGCTAGGAGTACCAGTAAATAAAGTATCTATGCCATCTAAAGTTGTACACTCAGTACCTTGAGTAGCAAAATTAGTATTTGAAATATTTAATTCGTTAAATCCTAATAAATTTAAATAATCAATTTTAATCGTTGATCCAGAAGTTAAAGCGTTGGTAATAATTTTTAATTTTAAATTTCCATTAGCATCAATATAATTGTTGCTAAACGCAAAATTACGATGATGGGTTGCAAAAGTGCTACAAACATAACTTGCTAAAGAATAATTAGCGTCCCCTGTATCGGTTAGATAAACCCAAGTACTGGAATTATTATCATAAACGCCATATTTAAAAGTTGTACTAGAATTAGAAGCACAAATCTCATTAGTTAATACCAGTTCATCAATAGTACTACTTCTTACATTTTTGAATGTAAAAATAGCTTCAATTGCTTGGTCATTAGCGGTAGTAGTTAATTCAAGTGAATTAGCATCATCAGGAGTAACATCGGTAGTATTAGTACCAATTAAATCAGATACATAACCACTAGTGCTTGAACTAGAAACTAATTCAAATCCGCTTGGTTGGTAGAAAGGATCTACTGCCACTTCAATTTGAGCCGCGCTCATATACATAATTTTAGCTGAAGCATTGGTTTCATAAACTCTAAGTAATACTTGCTTAGTATCACTTTTAACAAAATTTGATAACGGCGTGGAAACTACTGTTCCTGGACTAGACGATCGATCTCAAAAATAACCATCATATATTTCGTAAAATCTATGCGCTACAGTTGTGTTAGTATAAGTTTCTTCTCTCGGATTTAAATCACGCCAACCGCCCGTGGTGCATTGAGTATCTGCGGCGTTATCAACACCAGTAGAAGAAGCTCAGTCGCATATTTGATGCTTATAACTATTAGCACTAATATAATCCGACATATTGATAATCATTTTATTGGCGTTATATAGCTCAACGCCATTAAAATAAATTTGAGCATCAGTACCATTAGAACCACTATCAACCGATCAATATGCATTAGCGGTATAAAAACCACTTAATATTTTATAGCCACCGAAATTATAAAAAGTTACTGTTTTTTCACTTCCTTCTATTAAAGTATTACCACTGGGGGTATATCAATTTAAAAGTGTTTGGCGAGACGGTTCTTCAACTCAACGAATGCTCATCATCCCATAGGCTCATGCAGATGTAAAAGTTGCAGATGAACCAATCGTTGTTCTCATTCTCATGTTCATCAAATTATTATTGGTATCAACCGCACTAGTAGCGGCAGCAACGATAACACCATCTTCTCAAGAATTATTATAGACATAAATTGTTCCGGTCGTAGTAGTTGTTGATGCATTATCAACTCAAGTAGATGGATCAACCACGCCAGAATAATCTTTAGTCTGAACATCAATGGTACCATAAGATGAGTTGGCGCTATATTGGGCAACATAATGAACAGCCGATACTGACATATCATCGTCCAGCGTTACCGGAAAAGAAATATTGCCAGCTATATTATAGTCAGAAGTACTGTCATCATCATCATCTTGTAATCATCGGCCGCTAGGGAAACCATTAGTAGCTGTCAATAATCATCTATTGGTTGGCGTATAAGTTCCAGTAGCAATGCCACGAATATCACGTGTTTTATAACAATCGGTAGCGGTGCCAGATCCAAAAGAAATTTCACATTCGCTAGTATCATCATTAACCGATCCAACCATAATATGAAGGGCATCAATATAAAAATAATATTGTGAAGCTGGTGCTGCTGAAAGAAATCTAACCTTGATATTACCATTGCCGCTGATATAATCATCAATATCAAACCCAGATATAGTGGTATCATTAAAAGAAAAACCATGAACATAATCGCCAGTTTGTAAAGTTTCATTGCTATCTATTTGAGTCCATTGGCTGGTGGTATAATTTCACAAATAAACACCTATAGTTAGAGCGGCATTGCTTACATAGGCCTCTATATTAACCAAAATAGTGTTCATGCCGATATATTTACGAACATTATTAAAAGTATAATTGATATCGATGCTGGTACTAGCTAAATTTTGAAAAGTTTGCCTAGTATTATCACTGGCTGAAACTATACCAGTACGAGTGCCAATTAAATCCGAAACATAATTGGTAGTGGTACCGCCATCAATTCTTTCAAAATTAGCTGGTTCATAAACTGGATCTATGGCTAATTCTAAATTAACAAAATCCAAATAATAAAAGCCAGAAGTTGTACCAGTCGCATAATATGATCTAACTCTTACTTCGCCGCTACTACTTATAAAATTACTAAGTGGTGTTGAAATAACTGTTCCCGGACTAGATGATCTATCTCAAAAATAACCATCATATATTTGATAACGATTAGTAGTGGAAGTAGTTGAGCTAAAAGCCGTATCTTGGGGATGCATAGTGCGTCAACCACCGCCAGTGCATTGAGAATCAGCTGCGCTATCAACTCCAGTCGAAGAATTCCAATCACAAATTTGATGAAAAACATAATACCTAGTTGACATCTTATCAGTGAAACTAACTATCATTGCATTAGAATTGTTAAGGTTGATGTTAGAAAAATATATTTGAGCATTAATACCAGTATTATAACGTATATACCACCATACACTATCAGGAGCATAAGTAGCTTTTCATGATCCAGCGTTTGAATATGTTTTAGTCATTTCTGTACCAGTAATTAATTCACTACCATTGGCATGATAACGACTGATGGCTTTTGAATCTTTAGGAAAAGTCGTTAACGCAATTGTAAATGAAAAAAGTATTGATAATATCAATATAAAACTAACAATACATTTATTAAAAAATATATTTTTAATAAAATTAATTGGATTGTTTAACAAACGAAATAATACCATTTTCGATTTGAATTAAATATTTTTTGTAATTGAGGTTAATAAAGTTTGGCCTAGTATAATCAATTGTACTTGAGAATAATGAATTATTAATTATATCAAAGCCTTGTAAATTTCCCATTTGATCAATGAAAAAGAAAACATTTTCAATAAAACCAATAAAAGTATTTTGGTTAATCGGAATATTATTTATTCCTAAATGATAAAAATCATTTTCTCCTGATTTAATTTGAATATAAATTTTTTCTTTTGATTCATTGTCTCTAACAAAATAACATCATAAATTATCTTGAATTTGTAGTTCTTTTAATATTTCCCCTCCTCAAGTAAAATTAATAATATATTTGAATAATTCATCATTATCCCGATATTTAATAACCAATCTATATTTACCAGGAATTAATTTTGGGCCTGGTTTAATGTGCACTATATATTCATTTTGGTTTTCATCAATAGAAATATTATTACGATAAGATTTCCTATCAGGAGTTAAAAGAATGGCGCTTCTAATTTTAAAATCATTCATAGCAATTAATTCTTCGCCAATAACCAGCGAATTGTCAACTGGCGGTTGATATTGATAATCAATATATTCAATTGTCTGCGCATTGTTTACTTGATTTGAACTTAGAACAGTTGTAGTTGTGGTTTCTGAAACAGAAGAAGTAGATGCGCTAGCAGAACCTTCAGAAACAGCATCAGTAACTGTTATTGCCTCAATGGTAGTAGTTGTTTCGCTAATAGCCTGCCCTAAATTTAAATTATTATCCAATAAGGTAGTTGTAGTATCAGAAACAGTAGTACTGATTGATTCACTAGGCAATGTAGTAGTTGAATCGGATGTAGTACTTGTAGTTTCAATTGTTGTGGTGGTATCGTTTAAAGTAGTTGTTGTTTCTGACACAGTGGTTGTGGTTTCATTAATGGTTGTAGTTGTTATCTCGGCAACAGTAGTTGTTGTTTCTGGCACAGTAGTAGTTGTTTCAACCAAATCTTCCAATGAAGCAACAATATTATGTTTTACTTTAGCCCATAATGAAATGAATTTTTTATATCAAGATACCGGTTGTTCTGCAGGAGTTTCGGGAATAGTGGTAGTTGTAGTTTCGACAATAGTAGTTGTTGTTTCAGGGATAGTAGTAGTTTCTGGCAAAGTTGTAGTATCAGAAATAGTTGTTGTTGTTTCATTAAGGTTTGTAGTTGTAGTTTCGATTGTTGTAGTTGTTGTTTCATTTAATGTTGTACTTGCTTCAGAAGTAGTCGTAGTGGTATCGGAAATATTGCTTGGCGGAAGAGTAGTTTCTATAACAACGGTATTATTTTTTATTTCAACAATGTTGTCTTCTAAAACTATATCTTGTTTATAAATTTTCTTTATTTTTGTTTGTTCTTTAGGAATAGTAATAATTATATCTTGATCAAAGTTATAGAATTCTTCAGTTTTAACTGAAAGTTTATTTTCTGTTTCTGAAATATTATCATTAATCAAATTCTCTACCTCGCTATTAATGGCGATTTCAATTCATGAAGAATCAATATATAAACGATCTTGATCGTTTAAGTTATTATTAACATAAGACAATTTAACTTGTAATGTTTCTATATCTTCTACAGAATCAATGCTAGGAATATTAATATAATAATAAGAACCAATAGCACCATTACTTAAATTATTAAGATCCAAATTACCAATATTTTCTCAATTATTATTGTTAAAAATTTCAATATTAAGTGTAGCTTTTGAATCAGGATTAATATGTTTGCCAGCTAAAGATAATCCTAGCCTTACATTTAAAATATCGTTATGTTCATCTTTATTACTAAATTGAGAAACCACTTCGTCTTCTAAAAGTTCTGGTAATACAAATCCTGATAAAATAAGATTATTATTTATTGGTTGAGCTGTTTGCGATTCAATACCATTCAACATATCTAAAGCTATATCAGCTAAATTTCCTAATAAATTAATATTTTTAAAATTATATTTTAAAAAACTTAAAAATGGTTTTATAGTTTTAATTTTTGATAACGGAGAAGTAGTTGTGGTTTCGGGAATAGTGGTAGTTGTAGTTTCGACAATAGTAGTTGTTGTTTCGGGGATAGTAGTAGTTTCTGGCAAAGTTGTAGTATCAGAAATAGTTGTTGTTGTTTCATTAAGGTTTGTAGTTGTAGTTTCGATTGTTGTAGTTGTTGTTTCATTTAATGTTGTACTTGCTTCAGAAGTAGTCGTAGTGGTATCGGTTTCAATTGATATTTGAGGAATTTCAGTAGTGCCTAATGTAGTTGAAGTTGTAGTAGAAATATGTGCTGGCATATTATTTTGACTAGGTAAAACAATATTTTGATTCTCGGGACGTAAATTAATTTCAAAAGAATATATATTTTCTTGCATTGAGATAATAGGAAAAGCAGAATTGTTCTTATTAAAAATATTAATATTGCTATTTTCCGCATTATCAAGCGTCAAAATATTATTAATATTTTGGAAATCACCTTCAACTCTTTGTGGAAATATCTTAATAAATCCTTGGGCGCTAATTAAACTATAACGTCAAAATCCAAAAAACATAATAAATATGAAAATAATTAAACTAAAAAAGTAAACCTTTTGTCAGTTTATTTTCTTTCATATCATTAAAAATTTCTTTCTGAATATTAAAAATTTTCTAAATCAGAATTTCTGTTCCTTTTTTAATACCTTGGTTGTCTTTTTAATTATTTTCTGGTATTTTTTATTCACATTACTCTTTTAATGTTAAATAAATTTTAACAAAAATCGAAAATAAAAACAAGTATTAAAATGAAAAACACAACATATATCTCAATGTTGTGTTTTTATTTTTATTTAGTTACAGCTACCATCAACAGCGCTAGAAACATCGGCGGTTAACTTCTGAGAACAACTACTTGGAGCTTTTTTAAATCCACTACAAATGGCTTCTTTGTAACCTTCTGGAGTACGATCACCGTCAAATTCAACACCGTTAATTAATAAAGTTGGTGAACCTTGAATGGCATATTCATCATTTAAAGCTTTTTCTGCTGATAACATAGCTAAACCTTCATCTTTAAGACAAGTTTCAATTTTTTGAGTATCAATTTTTAAAGTAGTAGCTGGTTTTTTCCAACAAGTTTCAATATTATCATTAGTACAATCTTTATTGACTAATTCAATATATTTCCAAAAACTATCTTTATTATATTTATAAATACATAATTCTCTTACATCTTGACGAAGCTCGCTTAAACCATGCATAGAACAATATTTTCCTTCAGCATCCCAACAATAATCTTTTTGTTCAGCTTCTGATGGATAATTAGAATAAATAACATAATGAGGCTCAACATCAACATCTTTACCAAGTAAAGATACAACTGGAAGTATTATATCTTCAGCTTCGTTTCCGTAAGGACAATAGGACATAGTAAATAATTTGACGTCAGCTTTAGCTGCCTTAATATATTTTTCTAAAGCTAATTTTTTATCAATAATGATTGGTTGTACAAAAGCAACTTTACCATCATTAGCAATATATAATTCAATTTCTTCACCGTCAATATCAAAAATACTTTTAACAACACCGTGATAACGTTCCGCTTTTTTAAGAGTAATCTTAGCTTGAGGATTTTGTGCGGCTACGGTTTCCTTTACAAAAGCCATACCTTTTTGAGCTATAGCGTTTTTAGACATAGGCATTAAATCAGTAAATCCTTTAGTCAAAATTGATCCTAAAATAATCAATAAAAAAATACCGATTATCATTTGATGTTTTTTGTCCAACAATATTTTAAACATACAATATTTTTAAGTTTTTATTAATAAATAAAATATACCAAATAAATTGTAAAAAAGCAAGAATTAAAAACCGAATGGCTTTAAGTTCATTCGGTTTTATATAAAGATTAAATATATTAATATTGTTATCGTTTTGTGCCCATAGAACCAGAAGGCAAACTAATAGGTTGAATTTCTTGAACGATTTCAGTATTTTTATTTGGAATATTTGAATTATAATCAAGATTATTATAAGGATTTTCCATTTCATAATCATTATTTGCGGGCTGATTTGGAACAGCTATAGGTGCAGTAGTTGTTGTTGTGGTTGTTCCATCCTTTGGCTTGGCAATATAACGACGGCATTCTCTTCTAATACATTTATATGTCACGTCTGGAAAACCATTTATATACATCTGTTCTTCGGGCAATGTTGTTAAGACATCGCAATCAGCATCAGTTTTGCAAGTTTGTCTGAAAGAATTACAATAATTTACACTTTCTTTTTTATAAGTATAATTTATACATCCACAAAAAGATGATTTAGTATTATATGGATTTATATTCAAATTTTCTTCTTGTAATCCAACAAAATCAGCATGATTTAAACATTGAGTTGCTTTTAATATAGTACGGCCAATGTTACGAGTAACGAATATTCCCATGCGGCAATCTTCGTCGGTAACGCATTGGGTCTTGGTATATTTAGAAACTTTACCTGCTAATCTTTTGGGAGTAACTCCTCCCGATTTGATAGCAGCTAATTGATCATAATTATTATACCAGCCATAAGTCGCTCAACTAATGAGCATCAAGCTAGCTAAAATTATAAAAATATGTGGTTTTTTCATATTTAAATATTAATAATTTATTATTCAACTTTAATATCTCCGGCAGCTAAATCTGCTTCGAGATCAGAAAGAAGACTTTTTTCACAATTTGCCTGGCTATTATATCTTGAATATTCCTTAACGCCTGTATAATTCTTACAAGTACAAACGTTGCCTACGCAATACCTATCTCATCCACATGTATATCCTTTACCCGTAACAAAAACAGGAGAACATCCATCTCCACTAGATTTACAGTTATCTTTACACTTTGTTAAATCTTTATATCCTTCTACCCCTTTACATTTAAAATCAGATGTGTCACAAGTAAAAACAGTTAATTTTTCTGGCGCGCATCTTTCCAAACAATCTTTTTCTATTTCATAAGTATTAGACGATCTAGTTGTAGTGATAAAACATTTATTTGATGATGTATCGCATTGATAATATTTCTTTTGAATTTTACATTTGCTATTACATTCAGCTGCGGTATCATATGATTGGCCTGCAATATATGTATAAGATGAAGCACATTGAGCGATAGTGGCATCAGCACTGCAATTATAATATAATTTTTTCTTAGTACATGAATTTTTACAATCGGCTTCGCTATTATACGTTTTACCCGCCTCATAAGTATACGTTGAAGTACAAGAGCCTGTTGATTCGTTACATTTATAATACTTTTGTGGTTTTTTACAATTGTTTTTACAACTATTTATATCGCTATATGATTTACCCGAAATATATGTATAAGATGCGGTGCATGTACCGTTACTGGTATTACAATTATAATATATAGTTCTTTGCTTTGTTGTTGGAGAAAACTTGGCTAATAAATTCGGATTCTGTTGAATATTGTGGATAGAAACACTCAATAAAAATAAGCCGACAATAATCAATATTTTTTTAGTCATATTATTTTTAATTAATATTTATTAATAATATTTTAATATATATTTATAAAAAAGTCAACGCATAAAAAGCGTTGACTTTAAATTTAAAGAAAGCTAAACAAAACTTTTGCCGTTACCATAATTTCTTTATTAATTGACAAAGCATCATAAATACCATAATCAATAATTTATATAAAATTAAATGATCAAACTTATACACCACTAGCAAAGGCTGTTTTAATTACTCCTGCTCTTTTATTTAACGAAAATATAATTCTCCACTTCTATTTTAAGTATCTTTAATAGTATCACTTAACTTAAAAATCAAATTTAATTAATTATTATCTTTTATTTCTTCTATTTTAATACATTGAGCAGGACATCCATCAGCAACTTCTTTATTTTTTTCATATTCAGTTTCATCAATAATTTCCTTCTTTACTTTTGCCTTATAATCATCATCATATATTTCTCAATTATCTGGACATAGCATTTGACAATAACCACAACCGACGCATTTCTCGCGATCATGTATTATTTTATGTTTTTTCATACAATTCTTTTAATTCTTAATATTTGAATTCTATCAAAGTTTATTTATTAAAACAACCACCCGCATATGCGGGTGGTTGTAAGAATTACTATCTTATCCAAATCGATTCTCCGCCAAAGCGTAAAGACGGAATGTCACTGTTTTTAATTTTACACAAATAAAATAATGAATAAGCGCCTTCTTTAGGTATTTCATATACTGATTCAACATAAGAAAATCATGACTTTGTAGTTATGGTATGGGATAACGCTTTAAGTATCGTTCCTGTTTTAGTAAGACCAAATTTACTAATATATAATTCGCAAGAATAATTTTTACCACCAAAATTTAATGAATTACCATTGATAGAGACACTTTGATTAGGTGTTGTTATTATCTTTATTTTCTTGTTTGTGGTTGTTAATATTTTTTGGTTTTGATCATTTACCACTGTGAATGCTAATTTTAATTTTCTAAATAATTCTATCGTCCCTATATCAACTCCCATGCCACCTTCTGCTATAAATTCTTTATAAAAATTTGTAAAATAACCATCTAAATCTAAATTACCATCTCTTTTCCATCCACCACTTTCTTGGTAAACAAAATAATTGCTGCAACCATTTAATATTATTTTATATTTGTTGCTTTTAAAAGACAGTGGCTTAAATGTGTTATACCCTTCTTTTATATCATACTTATGTTCTCAACCTAAACCTTTAAAAATAATATTTTTGCAAAGTGCTTTACATCCTATGCAATTAAAATTGATAGTTCCAGTATTTAAATCTCTCAAATTATATGTGCGAGCACCACAAAAATCGTTTGTTTGTGTTTTTTCATTATAAGCTCACGAATTAACAGTCATGGAAACTTCTCTAATTTTTAAGGGATTGATTTTTGATATCTCATCAAAAGTTGGTTTCAAATTTACTTTAAAAGGGTAAACAGTGGTATCAACTGTTTGAGCGGCTTCAAATTGTCAATCAGGTAAATTAATTTTTTTATCATCAATATTAATAGAACCATTAATTTTTACAATACCGGTATATGCATTATTAATATTTTTTAAAGATACAGTAAATGTTGGTATTACTTTATTAGAAATTATTAATGAACGCTGAACTATGTTGGCGCATCCCCCACCTTTTTCTTCATTAATAATTTCTCTATCATTGCCTTCGGGTCCATCACCTGGTTCACTTTCCGATCCTTCTTCCGGCCCACTACCTGGAGCTGAGTCTTGTTTTTTAACAAAAGTAATTGGCATTATTTCTTTTGAATAACCACAGGTATTTGAATTTGTGCATTTTAAATTGTTAACACATTGCTGTGAATAAAACATAAAATCAACAGAGGCACCATTTATATTTTGACTATTAATAGTGCTAATGATATTTTGTCTTGTTTTAAGAGGAATATCTTTTCAGTTAATATGTCAATTGAGATCAAGACTCTTTTCAATTTGCTTTCCGGTTTGTGGTAATTGTATTTTATATCCATCTTTTATAAAACCATTTTCTATGTATATCTTGCCACTATTATTGCCTCAACTACAATTACTAATAGCTAATTTACCAGTTATAGCATTTCCTACTTCAATGCTTTCGACATTTATTTTAGAATAATTAGGTAAGAATTTTATAACACAAGGTTTGCTTTGCTTGTGTGGTTTATTGGAATCCGTAATACCACAAATAGGACTTTTGTCACCGCCTGGTTCTTCTGTAGGATCTTCTTGTTTTTCTGTTTTGCCTGGAACTGTTACCATAGCCGAATCTCCTTTAATCCCATCGCAGGTAAGATCAATATTATAATGTTGTGGAGTATCGCTTTCATTAGCTGGAATATCATATGATCCTGCTGCTTTATATATTTCTCCTGCTTTTTTAAATTCTGTTATATTCAAGTCACTAAATGATTCGCTGGTGATAGCACATTTTTTATACCCATACATATTCCCAGCAATCTCAAGTTTACCGCCTTTGTTGTCATCAAATGTTAGAGGAGAGATGGTTACTGACATATCTTTATTTGAACCTTCTCCTCCTCCTTCTGATACTGTAATGGTTATCTTAGACGATTTAGTTGTCATGTCTTCTTTTGTACATGTAATAGTAAATGAATATTTTCCTTTTGTTGTAAATGCAACTGTTTTTTCACCTTCAATATTGTCTACAATTCATCCCGTAACTCCATTTACTGGCATGGTAGAGCAATATTTAAAACCAGCTGCTTTTCAATATAACGTGCTAGTACCCTTTTTATCTTCTCCCAATATAACGCTGGTTGGATTAGCTTTCAAACTAATTGATCCTTCAGATTGGTGAGGTGTTTCTTCACCACTACTTCTTTTAAATATAACTTCCTGCCTTGCCTCGGTCCTACTAAAAGAATTGTCTAGTGGTGTACATCGTATACAAAATGATTTTTTATATTCAAGTTCACTACCTTTTGTTTCAGCTATATCATATTTTAATTTAATTTCTTTGGTACCAATAAGTGATAAGGTTTCTTTAGAATCTCAAATTACAGTTCCACTGTGTTTAACTGTTGCACAGGGTGAACATTTTGAAAATTGATCATTGGGAGCTTCTCAAGTTATTTTCAAAGTCTGCTCGTCTCCTCCTATAATTTCTTTCGGGGTTACTTCAAATTTTTCAAGTGGTATTGGCGGTTTTAATGAGCTAGGGGTAGTTAAAACATCTTTAGCTGTTGGCAATAATCCTAATCCTTGTAAAAAGCCGCCTAAGCTAAAACTAGGTTTTGATACTTCATAATTACCTTGTACTTGTATATCGTCTCCAAAACCAACACCTGTACCAAATAAACTAAGCCCGTTATTTACTTGAGGATTAGAATTATTATAAGTGCCACTTTGATGCGAAACAATACCATTTAAATTTAAACCACTGCTAGCCGGTGAATTAGTAGTGCCGTTTTGAGAAGTTGCAGTATCATTAAAATTTAAACCGCCAATTTGTAAAGAATCACCACCTGAAGCTTGAGGAGTAGCAGGATTATTAAAATTGGTACTTGTTCAGTTAAAAGAACCAGTTGGTGTACTACCGCTAACAGCTGGATTGGCTGATTTACAAGCTGATTCTGTTGTATATGATTTTGTATTTGTATTGATTGAAGATTGTGTAACTTTTGTACAAGCTCCATTTTTGTAAACTCATACATAAGTTTCACCTCCGCCGACATATCCACCTCAATCAAGACCGCCAGACGATCATTCAAACCCATCGACAGCAGTTTGAGTAGCCGCCTTTACGGAAAAAATGCTAACGATTAAGAATAGCATTAATGACAAACCTATAAAGATAGATTTTCTCATAGTATATGTTTAATATAAATTATTAAATTTAATTTTTATACATATATTTTAGAATAAAAAAAAGAAATTGTCAATTTATTATAAGCAGTTTTTTTGTTTTACGAAAAATGTTCATTAAAACAACCACCCGCATATGCGGGTGGTTGAAAAAATATTATTTTGTAATTACTGCCTCAGCAATATTAGAAGCAACTACTTGGTTGGAATCGTTTGTATTAAAACATCTATAAAAAACTGTATGCTTCCCTCCTTTTGCTGTATCATATTCTGTTTGAATTACACTCCCTGATTTAGTACTACCACGATCTCATTGCTTAAGAGGTTTTACTGTAATTTCTATGTTATTCACATAAAGCTTACAATTATAATTTTTATTATCACGCGAAACAAGAATATTGGCGGTATTGTTTGGTTTAGCAGAACCATCAACTGTAAAATATATACGTAGTTTACTTACTTTACTTGCAGTGGTGTTATCAGCTACATGGTCCATATCATTTAATAATTGAACCCTAGGAGTTATGTTAGCAGCTTCTTGCAAAGATAAAGTTCCTAAATTTGTTGTTTGGTTAGCTTTAACCTCAAAATAATTATTAAAAGCAAATCCTTTTACAACTTTGTCTTGTGTTCATCCGTTGCTCATTGCGGCGGCTCCGGATATTTTGTTTTTATCGCAACTATTAACTACGATACGATATTTTCCTGGTGTTAATTCTGTAGTTTTATTTACAAAATAAGTATTCATTTCATTGGGCTTGAAAATTTCTAATTTAACTTCGTGCCAGCCAAGTGAACCGTAATGAAATAATACGTTAGAAAAACATTTATCACAATTAATACATTTCATTGTTACCTTGCCTTTTGCTGCTTCTGGTTCAATTTCTGGAGTAAAAATATGTTTATTACACAAAACATCTGTTTTTTGTTTTGTATTATAAGCTCAAACATTTACCACCATTTGAATATTTTTAACTTGATTTAAATCAATATTCTTTAATGAATTTTTAGCTGATGATGTATCCAAATTAAATGGATATATTAACTGATTAACTCCATATTTACCTCCTACACCGTTAGAATTAAATTTCCACTCTGGCAAAGTCACGTTTTTCCCATCAATTATTAAATAACCGTTAACTTTTGTAACTCCGCTATATTCATTATTAATGTTTTTTAAATTTATGGTTGTTATTGGTATAGTGTTTTTATCAATAGTTAAGTCAGCAACAGTAGCAGTAGAACATCCCTTTGCTTCTTCATTTATAATTTTACCCCCTCCATCTGTTTTATTATCAAATACTATATCGACAGAAATATTTTTACCCGCTTCGAGTTTAACGCTTTTAACCATATATTCTGCATTTTCATTACTCTTGATTCATCCACCTGTTTTTGGAATTTGTTTATTCGCCGGAACATAAGCAAAAATCTTATATGTTCCTAGAAATGTATAAGAAAAAGTACGCGATTGGCTTGCCGTTCCTCCGTTTATCGCATTTGTTTTACCGGTAGTTGAGTCTGTATAATGAATAATAACATAAGTTTCTTCAGTATTATAAATAGAAATCAAAGAATTAGTTGCTGCCGTTTGATCGAAAATAATTGTAACTGTTTTTCTATCACCCTTTTTTATAATCACGTCCTGATAAATTCAAGCAGAATTACTAGGCTTGACTTTTCATTCTTTAGAATAAGTTGGATTATATGGTTGGCCATCTTTATTCGTTGTGGGTAGAAGAACTTCAATATGGTATGTACCAATATAATCATAATTATTAGTTACTAACTCTACGGGTTGGCTATTTAAAGGTTCGCTGACAGTTTCTCCTGGTTTTGTTAGCCACACTCTAAACTTATTAGTATTAGGATTATAAATATGCAATAATGTCTTATCTGTTGGTTCTGGTTCAATTTTACCTTCATCGCCATTATCTCCTGGTCTTTTTTCTGGCCCACTACCTGGAGCTTGTTTTTTAACAAAAATAATGGACATTATATCTTTGGAATAACCACAACTATTTGTGCTTGTACATTTTGAGTCGTTAACACATTGTTTTGAATAAAACTCAAAATCAACAGGGACACCATCTATATCTCCATTTCTGTTTTGCTTATTGATAGTGTTAATGATATTTTGTCTTGTTTTAAGAGGAATATCTTTTCAGTTAATATGTCAATTGAGATCAAGACTCTTTTCAATTTGCTTTCCGGTTTGTGGTAATTGTATTTTATATCCATCTTTTATAAAACCATTTTCTATGTATATCTTGCCACTATTATTGCCTCAACTACAATTACTAATAGCTAATTTACCAGTTATAGCATTTCCTACTTCAATGCTTTCGACATTTATTTTAGAATAATTAGGTAAGAATTTTATAACACAAGGTTTGCTTTGCTTGTGTGGTTTATTGGAATCCGTAATACCACAAATAGGATTTTTATTACCGCCTGGTTCTTCTGTAGGATCTTCTTGTTTTTCTGTTTTAGGGGTAACTGTTACCATAGCTGATGTTCCTTTAGTCTCATCACATTTAATGTCAATGTTATGATATTGTACGGTATCACTTTCATTAGCTGGAATCTTCTGTGTTCCTGTTGCTTTATATATTTCTCCAACTTTTTTAAATTCTGTTATATTCAAGTCATTTAATGACGTGCTGGTAATAGCACATTTGTTATACCCGCGCATAATTCCAGTAATCGCAATCTCACCACCTTGATAATCAAATTTATCTGGAAGAATAGCTACCGAAAGGTGTTGCTTTGGAGTTTCTTGACTTCCAGTAAATTCAAGTGCAGGCATACGAGTAGCGTTGATTCTATCAATTCTAGGCGTGCCCTCAGCTTTTCCTGGTCAGTATTCATAGTTTTCTTGATTGGTATGTCATTCAACAAAAGCAATTAACATTTTTTGGTTTTTGTTATTGTTAGTTTCTTTACCTTCTTTATCTGTAACAATATCAAATAAACCATCAAATTTCGAATCTTTAAAATTACAATTTAAGTCAATTGTTTCACCTGTTGTTGCCAAGTATTTGTTAGCTTGTGCAGATGGTATTGGATCACATTCATAGCGTATTATATTACTTCCTATAGTTTCGTTTATAAATAAACCATATCTTATTGGTCTCACATCATAACCGGATTCTTTACCAGGTTCACCATCACAAATAAATTTAACTCTAACTTTTTGAGCATCATTTCTGCTAACTATATTATAAGTGTAACCATCTTCTACTATTTCAAAATGACATGAATTTCTGTATTTACCTAATGTACCTTTTGGAGCTTCTGTATCTTCTTCTACTATAATAGTTTTACTTGCATTCTTATCTGTTCCATCTTTTTTGGAACATGAAATGCTAAATTCATATGTTCCTGTTTTTGTAAATTCAACAGTTTTTTCACCTTTTGTACCGTCTACAAACCATCCCGTAACTCCATCTCTTGATTTGGTAGTGTCTTTACAAGATGTAAAGCCTGATGTTTGTCAATTTAATTTGCTAGTACCCTTGCCATTTACTAATTTAACCTTCTCTGAAGAAGCAATAAACTTTATTGTCCCTTCAGGAGGTGTTTCTTCACCACTACTTCTTTTAAATATAACTTCC
>ENA-UOWO01003331-UOWO01003331.1-activated-sludge-metagenome-genome-assembly--contig:-NODE-3331-length-18746-cov-10.300037_pt1 | contig 18746 bp, 10 predicted proteins | sample MGYA00238148_ERZ761564 | MGnify/ENA primary metagenome ERZ761564 (study PRJEB28885, sample SAMN05720194) | activated sludge metagenome | isolation source: Anaerobic digester | place: USA...
AAGCGCGTAAAACGTCGTGTTCGTCGTGCCGTCGTGGTGAAAAACATTTTGGCGCAGCCAAAATTCACTTGTTGTGTTTCAAAAAATCCAGGCTACCGCGCCAAACGGATGCCCGTAAATTGCCAGCGTTTATCCGTCTGGAAAAAATTGCGGTACGTCATCCGCATGTGCGATTGGGGCGTGGCCACCGAGCCACCGCGCAGCACCATTTGGTTGATCATGAATTTGCCGTTATATTCGCCCAATGCTCCTTTGAACCGTGGATAATGCGGGTAAGGCAAATAAGCGCTGGCCGTCCATTCCCATACATCGCCCAGGAACTGTGTAGCAGGAGCCATGCCGACACTTTGAGGGTGTCCTTTTTTTTGTTCCAAAAAATTGCCCCGGATCAGCGGTTCGGTCAATCGACAGGCGGCTTCCCATTCTTGTTCGGTCGGCAGGCGCAGGCCTTTCCAGCGCGCAAACGCATCGGCTTCAAAGTAGCTGACGTGGCAAACCGGTTCCTCAATATTCAGCGGTCGCAAGCCTTGCAAGGTGTAGTTGAACCATTGTCCATCTTGTTGAAACCAGTACAATGGTGCCTTACATTCCAGTTGTTTGGCCCAATCCCAACCCTCGGCCAACCAATGGTCGTAGTGTTCGTAGCCACCCGCCTCCATAAATTCAAGGTATTCTCCGTTGGTGATCAGGCGGTCTTGAATGGCGTAATCTTGGAGGTACACCTGATGGGCGCTCAATTCATTGTCCCAACAAAAATCGTCACTTTGGTGCCCAATGGCGTACAGTCCGGCAGCCATTTCGATCCACTCCGCTGGTCGGGCGGGTATTGCTTCTGTAGTTGATTCTCCAGCAGCATAAACTGGAAACAAAGGGTTGTTGCCCAGGATGTATTTGATGTCAGTCAGGAGTAATTCCTGGTGTTGTTGCTCGTGTTGCAAACCTACTTCCAGGGTAAACAAAGCTTCCTGAGCTGCCCGGTCGGTTCGTTTTTGCAACTGCTCAATCAACTCCAGGAGGTGCAGGTCAACGTATTGCCGAAACTGGTACACCTCTTCTACCGAAGGCCGCGTCATGTTGCCCCGGTTGCTGCGGTGGATGCGCGGGCCTTGGCTTTCGTAGTAGCTGTTGAAAAAATAGGGGTAGGCCGCATTGAACACCTTATAGCCCGGAACATGGGGGATCAACAGGAAATTTTCAAAAAACCAGGTGGTATGTCCGAGGTGCCATTTAGGTGGACTGACATCAGTGATGGGTTGCACCACATAGTCTTCGGTAGCGAGGGGGGCACAGATTTGCTCTGATTGTAGTCGAATGTGGCGGTAACGGCTAAGTAAATCGACAGAAGTAGCAGTTTGCATAAATATGGGTTGATGTACAGCTATATTACAAGGATTTTCACTTCACAAAGGTCAGCTCCACTCGTTGGTTTGCTTCTCTTCCTTCGGGCATGGTATGGTCCGCTATGGGAAGTTCATCCCCATAGCCCAATGCTTTCATGCGCGATTTGGCTACCCCCATTTTCTCCAGTGCTTCCACAATCGAGGTAGCGCGGTGATGAGAAAGGGTCAGGTTGAGTATTGGGTCACCCACTCCTGCGGTATGGGCAGCAATCTGGAATTTGAATGCTGGAAATGCTGCCATAAGTTGAGCCAATTGGGTCAATTCTGACTTCATCGCGGGCAAAACATCAGCTTGCGCAGGAACAAAGTTGAGCGTTTTGAACAAGAATACTTCCATTTTCAGGTCTTTACCCGCTAAAATGGCCTGGTACAATTTTTCCCCCACGGTCTCTGGGTCAAATTTCACGCTGCGTAAACTTTCCAGGGCTTTTTGGGTTTTTTCATCTACCCTCGCCGCTTCTTCTTTGGCCAGGGCCTTGGTTTCGTTCACCATGGCTTCGATGGCGCTTAGGGGATCTTCTTCAGGGGAAACAGGTTCCTTGGGCGTTTGGTTCTTACAACTTATACTTAAAACCATCACCAGCAAAAGACAGTTTAATACTGCCCAAAGTCTGGAATACTTTTTTATTACTGATTTCATTGCACAATTTGTCATGACCGGTAAATTTCACTTCATTAAGAAACGCTTTTTCCGGGAAAAAAGCACGAAGAATTTAAACAAACATCTATTTAAATTCATTCTCTTTTGAAAAAAATTGATTTAAGTTTTATTTTTACCCCCGAACCCACAAACCCTCGAACTCCCGAACCCACAAACCATTCAGTTTTATGTCTGACCGCCACAACGGAATCGATAGCCAGGAATTCATCGAAGTGATTGGAGCCCGCGAGCACAATCTCAAGGACATCGACGTGCGCATCCCGCGCAACCGGCTGGTGGTCATTACGGGCATCAGTGGCAGCGGAAAGTCTTCGCTGGCCTTTGATACCATTTATGCCGAAGGACAACGGCGCTACATGGAAACCCTCTCTTCTTACGCCCGGCAATTCATCGGTGAGATGGAGCGCCCGGATGTAGAGCGCATCAACGGCTTGAGTCCGGTGATTTCCATTGAGCAAAAAACCACCGGCCGCAACCCCCGTTCAACCGTGGGTACGATCACGGAGATTTATGACTTTCTGCGTTTGTTGTACGCCCGCGTCGGTGAAGCCTATTCGTATGCCACGGGTAAAAAAATGGAACGCTTCAGCGAAGAACAAATGCGCGAGCGTTTGTTGATCGACCTGGCGGGCAAAAAAGTATCCCTCCTGGCGCCCATGGTACGTGGCCGTAAGGGGCATTACCGCGAATTGTTTGAGCAGGTGCGCAAACAGGGGTTTACCAAAATCCGCGTAGACGGCGATATTCTGGACGTGGTGCCCGATATGCAGGCCGACCGCTACAAGGTTCACGACATCGAGGTGGTGATCGATCGCTTGAGCATCAATCCACAAAATCCTGGCCGTTTGTTCGAATCCCTGGCCTCGGCGCTCAAAATCGGCAACGGGGTGGTGATGATCCTGGATATGGATACCCAGCGCATGACGACCTACAGCAAACACTTGTTCGATTTTGATTCGGGCGTTTCTTACGAAGAGCCTTCCCCCAATACCTTTTCTTTCAACTCGCCCTACGGCGCTTGTCCCAGCTGTAATGGCCTGGGTTTTATCAACCAGGTAGATGAAGAAAAGGTCATTCCCGATCCCAGCAAGAACATCAGCGAGGGTGGTTTTGCCCCCTTGGGTGAGCTGCGCGAAAACCTGGCCTTTAAACAACTAAAAGTCATTGCCAAGGAATTCAAATTCTCGTTGACGACCCCCATCAAAGACATTCCACAGGAAGCCATGGACATCATCCTGCGTGGTGGCGGGCAAAAATTTGCCATCAAACTCGGCGCTGGTGCCGATGATGATGCCATTTACAACCTGGCGCACGAGGGTTTGCTCAAAATGTTGGGACGCTGGTACGAGGAAACTACTTCCGAAAAAATGCGCATGTGGGCCGAAGAGTTCATGACCATCAACGAATGCCCGGAGTGTCACGGTTTTCGCTTGCGCAAAGAATCCCTACACTACCGCGTTCACGATCGGAATATTGGGGAATTGGCCAGCATGGACATCGCCGAACTGGTCGACTGGATGAACAAACTCAACGTATTCCTCAGCGACCGGCAACAAGTTATTGCCAAAGATGTACTCAAAGAAATCAGCCTGCGCCTGGGATTTTTGATGCACGTGGGGCTGGAATACCTGACCCTCAATCGGGCTTCGCGTACCCTTTCTGGGGGGGAGTCACAGCGCATTCGGTTGGCTACCCAAATTGGCTCCCAGCTCACTGGTGTCACCTACATTTTGGACGAACCCAGCATTGGCCTGCACCAACGCGACAACCAAAAACTGATTGAAGCCTTGCAACAACTGAGTGACATTGGCAATACGGTGTTGGTCGTTGAGCACGACAAAGACATCATGATGGCTTCCGATTACCTCATTGACCTGGGGCCGGGAGCGGGCAAACACGGCGGCGAACTGGTAGCCGAGGGCAAGCCGCACACCTTTTTGGAAAAACATACCCTCACCTCCGAATACCTCAGCGCCCGGCGCAGCATTGAAGTGCCCAAAACACGGCGCGCAGGCAATGGTCAGGCACTGGAATTGATTGGGGCGAAAGGCAATAACCTCAAAAACGTTTCGATCACCATTCCCCTGGGTACTTTTTGCTGTGTAACCGGGGTATCGGGCAGTGGTAAGTCCACGCTGATCAACGAAACATTGTACCCCATTTTGCGGCAGTACATTTACAAAAGCCTCAAACCGCCGATGCCTTACGCTGAAATTCGCGGTTTGGAGCACCTGGACAAAGTCATCGAAATTGACCAATCGCCCATTGGGCGTACGCCGCGCTCCAATCCGGCTACTTACACGGGTGTGTTTACCGATATCCGCAATATTTTTGCGGAATTGCCCGAAGCCAAAATCCGGGGCTACAAACCAGGGCGTTTTTCTTTCAACGTAAAAGGGGGGCGTTGCGACGTGTGCGAAGGTTCCGGCATGCGGGTCATCGAAATGAATTTTTTACCAGACGTTTACGTCCATTGTGAAAACTGCCAAGGCCGCCGCTACAACCGCGAAACCCTGGAAGTGCTGTACAAAGGCAAATCGATCAACGATGTGCTGGACATGCCGGTGAGTGAAGGGGTGGAGTTTTTCCAAAACATCCCCAAAATTTACCGCAAACTCAAAACACTGGAAGAAGTGGGCTTGGGTTACATTACCCTGGGCCAACAGGCCACAACCCTCTCCGGTGGCGAAGCTCAACGGGTTAAACTAGCCGAAGAACTGGCCAAACGCGATACGGGGCGTACCATTTATATCCTGGATGAGCCGACCACCGGGCTACACTTTGAAGACATCCGCCACTTGTTGGAGGTATTGAATAAACTGGTGGAGCGTGGCAATACCGTGCTGGTCATTGAGCACAATATGGATGTAATCAAAGTGGCGGACTACATCATCGACATGGGCCTGGAAGGCGGGCAACGCGGAGGAGATGTGGTGTGTACAGGCACGCCAGAATTGATCGCCAAACACAAAAAGAGCCATACCGCCCGCTTCTTGAAGCTGGAATTGAAAGGGTAAATTTTAATAAATTGACGTGAATACAATTCTGAATTAATTCCGCTAATAATTAAGCTGGTGCGACTTCTCCGAAGTCGTAAAACTCCTTAGGCGTTAATTCTGCTACAAACATGCGACTTCTCCGAAGTCGACCAAATGACTTCGGAGAAGTCACACGTTTGTAGAAAATGTGGACAGTCTGGTGTTTCGACTTCGGAGAAGTCGCACAACCTGTGTTCATTGATTCAAAATTCACGTTGAATCACATCTGCTTCCGCAGGCTGGCCTTAGATACATTGAGCTGTTCGCGGTATTTGGCTACGGTGCGGCGGGCAATGTTATAGCCCTTTTCTTGCAACAATTGGGTAAGTTTATCGTCGGAGAGCGGTTTGCGTTTATCCTCCGCCGCAATGATTTCGGTGAGGATTTTTTTCACTTCGAGGGTCGATACCTCTTCGCCGTCACTGGTTTGTAGGGCTTCGGAGAAGAACTCCTTCAATCTTCGGGTGCCGAATTCCGTTTGTACGTATTTGCTGTTGGCTACCCGGGAAACGGTAGACACATCCAGGCCAGTCCGATCAGCGATGTCTTGCAAAATCATCGGGCGGATCTTCTTTTCATCCCCGCTCAAAAAATACTCCGATTGGTAATCCATGATGGCGTACATGGATTTGTACATCGTTTCATGGCGCTGCCGGATGGCGTCGATGAACCAGCGGGCAGATTCAATCTTTTGGCGGATAAACTGTACTGTCTCTTTTTGGCTGCGGGTCAGTTTTTGATTGAGGCGGCGCTGGTCATTGTAGCCACGCAGCATCTCGCGGAAAGAGTCGCTGATGCGCAAGTCGGGGGCATTGCGCACGTTGAGGGTGAGTTCTAATTCTCCATCGCGGTTGAGTACAATAAAATCGGGGATGATGTATTGGCTGGAGCGTTCCATTGATCCGGCAATGTATCCACTGGCGGGTTTGGGATTGAGCTTCATGATTTCGTGATAGGCCGCCTTCAGCTGTTTTTCAGTGAGGTTGAATTGGCGTTGCAGCTTCTCATAATGCCTTTTGGAAAAGGCTTCAAACTGGCGGTTGATGATTTTGCACGCCGCTTTGAGGGCGATCAGCTCTTCATCTTCAAGATCCTCGCCTTGTTCAATCCGCAATTGCAATTGGATGTATAAACATTCCTGCAGGTCACGGGCACCGATGCCCGGAGGATCCATGCGTTGAATTTTTTTGAGGATTTCGACCACCTCTTTTTCCTCTACCATGATGTTTTGGGAAAAAAGCAGGTCGTCGGCAATGGCGTAAGGCTCCCGACGCAAATAACCATCTTCATCAATACTGCCGATGATTTGCAGTGCGATGGTTTTTTCTTTTTCATCGCTGAGGTTGAGCAAGCCAATTTGTTGCTCCAGGTACTCGTGAAAACTGTTTTCAATGGCAACGGGCATGGTTTTTTCCTCTTCCTCGGGTTGGTAGCTATCCCCCCGTTCTTTGTAAGAAGCCGGGTCGTCTTCCATGTAGCCATTGAGGTAATCATCGAGGTCAAAATTCTCGTCGCTGTATTGGGTTTCGTCTGATTCGGCCTCGGCGCTGGCGGCAGCGTCCTCGGCGCTGGCAGCGTCGGTATTGGTATCAAAATCTGCTTGTTCCTCAGGGAATTCGTCGTCCGTTTCTTCCAACGCGGGGTTTTCTTCCATTTCTTCCTTGATGCGTTGTTCAAGAAGGGCAGTAGGAATTTGCAGCAGTTTCATGAGCTGAATCTGCTGAGGTGATAATTTTTGAAGTAAAAGTTGACGTTGTCCTAAACTTGTTTTCACGATAGATTACTGGCTGTTGTACTTGTAAATACGGAAAACCAAGACAATGGTTGCATGGTTTAGCAAAAATCATTCCAATTTTTCAAATTTAGGGGATATTGCGGCAATAATCAAGAGAAGATATGGAAAAAAATATAAACTGGTACTGAAGCATGGGTTAAACTCTAAAATTTGGGGTGGTCACTATTGGGTAAAAATGCATTGACTGTTTCTTTTTTCAGATGGATATTTAGCGGATCACATCACTGTTGCATTTAAATTCATTACCGTTAATTTTTAAAACACCACTCTTATGGTACTGTACAAGCTTCTACTAATTATGCTTTCACTAATTTCTGCTTCGGTCATGATTAAAGCAGGTGTAAACATAAAATCATTGTTTTATTTTTTCATGCCAATTGTAATTTTACTCATGTACTGGGCAAAAGACATCCGAACGAAAACCTTAAATTGGCGTGAGTTTTGCCTATTGTGCTTCTTGGGGTTATATGGATATTACACCTGCACTTCATTTTACGAAGTGTGGGTCAAAGGTGGCAATACTGTCTCCATGTCTGCCGTAGTGGGAGGTTTTTTTGGAGCTTTAGTCGCATTATCATTTTATCCAGTGCGCATGAAATAACTAATTACCCTATAAAATCCATAAATATAATTTTTTCCAAGTCCCAATCCTCTTGCTCCCCCCAAGCATACTTCCCCTGTGCCTCCAACATCCGCGCCAGATACTCCTGTTCCGGCTGCCCCGGTGTAGGCACTAGGTACGCTGGCCGCTCCGTATACGTCAAATCCATCAAAGTACTGTATCCTGAACGGCATATAATCAAAGCGCTTTGGGCAAAAAGTAAAGAGAGTTTGTCGGTGTCCAGGTGAGGAGAAATAAGCAAATTTCCATCCTGGGTTTCAAAAAAAGGCACCTCCGGTTTGCCTTGCAATAAGAAAAAATGCTCTTGCGGGAAAGCCCGCACCTGTTCCCGAACCTGTGCTTCCCAGATGCTGCGTTGCGGCTCAGGGCCAGAAATAATAAAGGCAATGCGGTAAACAATCTGCGCTTCCATTTTGTGCAAACGCGACAAAGGCCCCAAATAACGGGTTTTCACGCCAGGTAACGGAGGGTGGCTCAAATCCCCAGCCAAACCAGGGTATTCTTCCCAGTCTGGGATCCAGGACTCCTGAAAATAGGTTCGTATCCAGAACGCATTGACCCATTGCACAGTACGCCCTCCAACCCAATGCGTGGCAGGTAAGTGAATTTGATGGGAAATAAAAGCGTTGAAAATCCCTGGAATGTAGCACCCAAAACGTTGGTCAGAAATGACTGTATTGAAATGAAATTGTTGGTGTAAGGCCTGCACCACCCGGTATTCACGCATGATGGCCAGGAAAACTTTAGGCAGTTGTCGCAGTAGGGGCCAATACAAGTTGGCTTTGGGATAGGTAACAGCATAGTCTGGCAGTTCATGGCAAGGCAATTCCGGGAAAGTTTGCCGCAAAAAAGCCAAGGCCCGTCCACTGGAGGCTAGGTGTACTTCATGACCCTGTGCAAGTTGCGCCTGGATGAGTGGCACGCAGCGGGTAGCGTGGCCGAGGCCCCAGTCGAGGGGGGTGATGAGGATTTTTTGAGCGGGCATGGTGAATCCGATTATCGCAACAAGATCGGCGCTTTTTTTTAGTAGCCCAATGATATCTATCCACTTGTTGCAATTCGCGCGATGGCAATTGCCCTATTTTTTTAATAGTATAAAGAAGGTTACGATGTTTGCATTAAAGTCAAACGATTTTATTCGTGTGAAAAATGTTAATTTACAATAAATTAATATTGGGTCGTAGATAATTAGTGCGAACTGTGTTATCATTGTACAATAAAATAAGTTCCCAAAACCGTAACAAACACCTCAAGATGACTAAGAACCAGAACACTGTATTGTTATGTCTATGTTTTTTTTCATTTTCACTTTCTGCTCAAAGACCCATTTATATTTTGAGCTACGACAAGCATAAAATTTATGCCATCGAAGAAAGTGATAAAAGAGAAGTTCAAAACTATTCTAAAGAAAAACTGAAGAACCCATTCGATTTGATTTTCGTTGTGGAGCGAGAAGAACTCTACTGGACCGATCTACAAGAAAAGGGCATCAATAAAGACAAGGAGGGTACAACGAGTAAGTATAGCCAAGAACTCAGCACCCCCGTTGATGCCGAAATCAATCAAGCCAAAGGAGATATTTATTGGATTGACCATGATAAAAAAAGCATTTATCATGGTAAAATAACAGGTACAGCCAAATCTGAGCTTTTACTTGATAGTTTATCTAATCCTTCCTGCTTGACGGTGAGCGACGCTCAAAACCTACTTTTTTGGGGAGATTTGGACAAACAAGCCATTTTTGTGGCTCCACTCAATAATGTAAAGAAAAAGCAAATTCTGGTGGATAGCATTGGTTATCCCGTGCGCTTGGCAGTTGATGATGTGAATGGATACCTGTACTGGACCAATGATGTAGATCACAAAGTGGAACGAATTGATTTTAGAGGCCGCGAACAACAAACCTTATACGTAGGCAGTGATGGCTTCCACCCCTATGGTTTGTATATAGACGCTACACAAAATAAATTGTACTGGACGGATTACGGTGCCGATAGAGTGTTTCGAGCAAATCTGGATGGAACCAGGCAAGAGGACTTCTTAGGCTATAGCATCCCCGACCCAATCAGTATTTCTATTGGGGTGTATCCGAAGGCCAAAGAACTTCAGGGGTCTGCTGAGACTGCCCTTGCACCAACAACAGACACTTTTCTTAACGCCGAGCACCGCGTGTTTCCCAATCCAGGTTCAGGTGCATTAAACTTTGAGTTTAGTAATCTCAAAGCAGAGACAATGGACTTGATGATCATGGATGTGCAAGGACGGTTGATTCGCAAACTAAAAGTGGAAGGAAATCCATTTCGATTGGACGTAAGTAACTTGCTTCCAGGCACTTATTTTTACCAGTTTAAATCTCCAATACAGTCATTTCAAGGCAATTTTATCCTGATTCAAAAATAGAAAATAGGCGCTACGCCAAGCGCTGCACATTCCCGAAACAAGAAAAATTTACTTCAATGAGAAAGTTAATTACCCTCATTTTTATAGTGTTATCATCTATTACACATTCATTCGGTCAAGCCAACAGTGATCCAGACCCCACCCAATCCATTTTGCCACCTTCCCCAACGGCGGCAGCATTTGCAAAATACGTTGACCATCCAGTCAATCACCATACCGGAACGCCCAGCATCAGCATTCCACTATGTGAGTTGTCGGGTCGTGGAGTCAGTGTGCCTGTATCCTTGAGTTACCACGCCGGAGGGGTAAAAGTCGACGAAGTAGCCTCTAATGTAGGCTTGGGTTGGAGCCTGAATGCAGGCGGAGTAGTTACCCGTACGGTTATGGGTAAAGCAGACGAAGGCCCCAATGGTTTTTTGCAGAAAGGAGCATCGGTCCCTTATCCTACTGTTACGACTACAACCTTGCAAGAGTTTGCCACCGGAAACTGGGATGCTCAACCCGATGTATTCAACTTCAATTTTGGCGGCTATTCGGGTAAATTTGTTTTTGATGCCAGCGGCAACCGTCGCATCATCCCCCATCAAGATCTGAAAATTGATTATACCCTTTGTACTGGCTGTGCTTATCCTTTAAATGGCCAAATCATCAGCATCATCATTACCACCCCCGATGGGGTAAAATATACCTTTGGTACCACCGCTGCGATAGAATATTCGAAAACAACTTCGAATGGCTGTAAAATCAGAAATTACGATGACCCAATTATCACCGCCTGGTACCTCAAAACCATATTCAATCCGCGTACCGACGACCAAATCACCTTCAACTACGCCACCAATCAGGTTACTTATGATTTGAATTATTCAGAAACCTACCAATATCCAGCGAGTACAGGTCAACCTTCGGGATGTGGAGGGGCTAGTTCACAGAAATGCATCACAGTCAAAACGGATTATGGGGTTTATTTGACGTCGATCAGTTCCTCCTCGGGGCAAATCAACTTTACCAGCAATAATAACCGCAGTGATGTCAATACCATCAGTGGCAATAGTCGCATCACGGAAGTACAATTGTTTCAAAGTGGCCAAGTCAAATTATTCACACTTGTACACAGTTTTGTTACTTCTTCAGGCACTTTGCCACCCAACGCCAGTACTTTGGATAATGTACGCATGTACCTCGATGCCGTAAACCTTTATGGAGCAGGCAATGAGTTTATTAATAGCCATACCTTTACTTATAAAAACCGGACAGCACTTCCTCCTCGCCTGTCTTACCAGCAGGACCATTGGGGGTACCACAACAACAATACAGCCAACCAACTTACACCAGCACCGGACAGCACCCTTGCTACCTTGAATTACATTCGCCAGCATTTTGCGAGCTTCGCGCCTGCCAAACGTGCACCACATGCAACCAATGCCCAAAATGGTATTTTGGAAAAAATCACCTACCCAACAGGAGGATTTGTTCAATATCAGTATGAAGGCAATGAACTTGCGGTGTGCTCCAATCAAAGTAGTGTTCAAACCCTCACAGCCACTGCTGCAAATGAATATCCTGGCTTTCCTGAAGCTGTATACCAGTACTTTACGTTGGATTATAGCCAGCCTGTAACGATTACGTACGATATACTCAAAATTGGCCACCGACAGAATGGTGCCTTTGTAAAGCTCAAAAATTCGAGTGGGGGGCAAATTTTCGAGATGGGGGGAGCGGCCAATATTGTCAATCCGATTATTTTGCAAGGCAGTACAATTCTTACGCTGGCAGCAGGTACTTATACCCTTGAATCACAAGTGTTCAGAGGCCCTGACCCGCTTGCTCCACCTCCCTTCAATACGGAGAATGAATTTGCATCCATTACCGCAACGTATCAGAAAAATGTGAGCAACTATGTGACCAATATACCTACAGGCGGCTTGCGCATCAAACAAATTACGGTAGATGATGGCGATGCTACAACGAGCAACAACATCATCAAAGCCTATAAGTATCATCGCGATTCTGTAGCTTGCACCAATGGTTCCTCTGCGATCTATTTTGGCAAACCATTGAAATACCTCACCAATGAAGCCTCGATTATACCAGGAACTGGTACTTGTGGCACCCAGCAATGTGATTTTTTGAGACTGAGTTCAGCCAGCATGCGCAACCTGACGGGCTATAGTGGAAACATTGTGGCCTACGAAGAAGCCTGGGAACTGGATGGGCTTAATGGTGAAAATGGCAAGAAGTATTATAAATTTAACATTGTGCTGGATGGCGACCCTCAAATGGGGCCAAATCCAGATAACGTGTTCATCAACACTCCTCAAATCGATAATGCCTATAAAAGTGGAAAACCGCTCAAGGAAAGGGTACTCAATGCCGACAATCAGGTCATTTGGGAGAAATTGTACCAATACAATTTGAGTGAGACCGTCAACAAAACCTCGGTGAAGGCGATGTATACCCAACGAAGATATACCCTGCCTTGTGCACCAGCCCCCTCCAACACGATCGAGTATGCAGTGGAGTGGTACGACGTAGTTTCGCAATGGGTGTACCTGACCCAAGAAAAGGAACGAACCTTTACTCCAGGGACGGCCAACTATGTTGAAAAAATCACAGATTACCAATACGATGTTCCTTCTGGCCGGCATACCATGCCTGTGGCCGTGACTACCACCAATAGTGATGACATTCAGTATGTTCAACGCAGTAAATACCCCAAAGAGTACACCACTACGACCCTCAATGATTGGGCGGCCTATGCCATTAAGGATTTGGTGGATGCCAATATCATCCATGAACCCATTGAAACGGTACAATTGGTAAAAGCCAATAGCAGTAGCCCAGAACAAGCAGTGAGAGGCCGAATCGTCAAATTTCATACCTTTGGTTCACAACGCATTAAGCCTCGTGAAATATGGCTATTGGGCACCACTACCCCCATTGGTAGTTTTCCCTTTTCCTCCATCAATGGCAGTGGCTTGTTTACCTTCTCTGGTAACTACTACCATTACAGTACCAGCGATACATACGATATGCAGGGCAATTTACAAACCTATGCACGCAAAGACGATCAGGTATCTTCCTTGATCTGGGGGCATAGTGGGCTGTTGCCTACTGCTGCGGTGAAAAACGCCACTCCTCCCGAAATTGCCTACACTAGCTTCGAAGAAGAGAGCCAGGCGGCCAGTGCCAACGGAGGTTGGACGCTGACAGGTACTACCGGAGGTTGGAATAGTGCGGTAGGTTTTGCTCAAACGGGGCTAAAAGGGTTTAACCTTAGCACCCAGCGGTTTGTGGAAAAAACTGGCCTATCAGGCTCTTATCTAGTCGGATTTTGGTACAAAGGAGGAAAGGTAACCATTCTTAAGGGAAGTACTCCTGAAGTTGAATCACCAACGAGTACGGGCTGGGCCTGGTTTGAATTCAAAGTTGTAATGGCAGGAGAGACCCTCAAATTAGCCGGTAACGCATCAACGGTATACATCGATGAAGCGCGGGTACATCCAATTGATGCCCTCATGTCGACTTACAGCTACGACGCAGCACGCAAGTTATTGATCAGTATAGCGGATCCTAGCGGTATCCCGATGACCTATGAGTATGATCATGTTCAGCGCCTCAAAACGGTATTTGATGTCAATCGCCACGTGCAACAAGCCCTAGAGTATCAATACAAGATCGGCGGAGCAGCACTGAATTCGGTGAAGACCCATGACGTACTGATCAGTGGGGTAGCTAATCACGCCGCAGCTATTGCCCTACTCGACGCCGATGTCAGGCCTGTATTTGCCTATCTAGATGGTCTGGGTCGCCCCATTCAAACGGTGGCGGTAAAAGAATCTGCAGGTACCAATGATATGGTTAATTATCAAACCTACGATGAATTTGGCCGCGGTCGCTATCAATATTTGCCCCATACGGTAACTTCCAACAATGGAGCCTACCGCAGCAATGCAAGTGGTAGTCAAGCTGCTTTTTATATTGCCTTGTTCGGATCCACTGACGGGGTGTATTCTTTTCAACAAACCGAATTTGAAGCTTCGCCGCTGAATAGGATAAAGAGACAACGTGCGCAGGGTTCGCTATATTACAACAAACCAATCGTAAATAATTATTATGCCAATGATGCCAATGAGGTTCGCAACTTTAAAACCTCCGGGTTTTATGGCGTAAATACCTTGATCAAAACCCAGGTTACCGACGAGCACAATAAATTGACTACGACCTATACCGATAAATTGGGTCGCAAAGTCATGACCAACCAGGATGGATCTCGTACCTATTACCTCTACGACGATTTTGGCAATCTACAATCCGTCATTCAACCCTTGGGGAGTGCCTTGGGGCACAACAACAGTATGCTCCTTTGGACTGATGCTAGCCTGAACAACTTGAGTTTTAAATATACCTACGATGATAGGCAAAGGCTGAGCACCAAAACGGTGCCTGGAGCAGGCACGACTACCCTTTATTACGACCGCCTGGATCGCTTGGTGATGAGTGCAGACGCCAATGGGGTAAAACTTTTTACCAAGTATGATATTTTAGGCAGGCCAGTATTGACCGGACGATACTTTGGTCCACTGACGCCCAGTGCTTCCAATGGCTTGTATGAGTCGATTACCAACGGAAATAGCCCACTTTATTACACCCAAACCCAATCTTTTCCCACTTCCAGTTCGCTCGCACGAATTTTCAGCATCACCTATTATGATGGCTATGATTGGGATGCCAGTAATACCGTGGATGCTACAGAACAATACAGTACACCCCCTAGTGTGAGTGCACCCTATCAAACGTATGTACAACCCTACAGTTGGGTAAGGGGTAAAGCAACCTGTGTCAAAACTGCTCTGCTGCCACCGGGGGCTTCCGATATTATCAACTACTACTATAAAACCGCCTCCTACTACGACATCAAAGGCCGGGTGGTACAAGTCAAAGCCGACAACCACTTGGGCGGCACCGAGGTCAGCAATACTGCCTATACTTTTGCGGGGTGGGTCAAAAATACCCATCGGGTGCATACGGCTACGCCCCCCGGAGGAGTGGCTACAACCCTTACCATCCAGGAACGTTTTGAGCACGATCACGCGGGTCGGATCCTGCGGGCTTTCCACAAAGTGGATGCAGGCACCGAAATCCAAATCAGCGAAAGCACCTACAGCGAACTGGACCTTTTGAGTACCAAAAAATTGCACAAGAAAAACAGCAGTTTTGTACAAACCATCGACTATACTTATAACATTCGCAATTGGATGACCCGTATCAACGATCCGGCCAGCCTGGGTGCCGATGCCTGGGGCATGGAACTGGTGTATGGCCCTGGGGATGGATTGCTTAGCTTAGCTTATCAAAGTGGCCAAAATGCCAACTACAATGGCAACATCACCATGATGAAATGGCGTACCCAAGGCCAAACGATAACGCCTACTTATGGCTTCCTGTATGATGGACTGAATAGACTGACCTCGGCCCTGTATGCGGAAAAAGGAACTTCCAGTTATTCCAACTACAACCGCTACAATGAAGCCCAGTCTTATGACGCCAATGGCAACATCCTTTCTCTTACCCGCTCGGGCCTAGCTAGTGGCTCGGCAGGAAGCATTGATAATTTGGTCTATACCTATGCGAGCAACAGCAACCGCATTGTAGACATTGCCGAAAATGAAAGCAATGTCAGCTTCCGCGACAAAGGGTTTAAGTACTACAATACGGGCAGCGGCGACTTCACCTACGATGCCGCTGGCAACCTGACTACCGAGCCTTCCAAAGGGGCAGTGATCATCTACAACCACCTCAACATGCCCCGCCTGTTCACCCTCGGCAGCAATACCATCGAAATAGAATACGACGGCGGCGGCAACAAACTGCGCAAAACCGTAAAACAGGGCAGCACCACCCTCTACATCCAAAACTACCTGGGCGGCATTGAATACAATAGTGCCCGCCTGGAAGCCGTTTTTCATGCAGAGGGGCGGGTGTACAACACCAATGTGGGTACAGGCAGCAGCACTTTGGCACTCCGCTACGAGTACGCCATTCGCGACCACTTGGGCAACACCCGCATCCTCTTCACCGATAAAAACGACAATGGTGTGCTGAACGTAACTGCCGGAACGGACAATGAAATCATCCAAGAGAACCAGTACTACCCCTTCGGCATGAACCAGGAGGGAGCCTTTATGAATGATGCGGCGGCGAAGGATACGAAGTATCAATATAATGGGAAAGAACTAAATGATGATTTTGGGCTAAATTGGAGTGATTATGGAGCAAGGTGGTATGATGCGGCGATTGGAAGGTTCGGAAGTACTGATCGATTTGCTGAAAAGTATTCTTTAATGACGCCTTACCAATATGCAGCTAATAATCCGATTAAGTTTATCGAAATGAACGGTGATAGTGTAAAAACATTCTTTTATAATCAAGAGGGAACCCAAGTAAATGATGTACCAGAAGTAGTTCAGCAAATGTTCAACAGTGAGTATGGTATTTCAGTTGCTTATAATGCAAAGACCAATATGCTTTATCAGTCAGGTAAAGTAGAAACCAAAAATACTACTTCGACGCCTGGAATAGCACTCATCGAGGGAATTTTGGGCGAAAAAAATTCAGACGTAGCCCTTGCTTTTGGATATAATTTAGGGGAGGATGATGGAAAGAGTCGGAGTGCAATTGGATTTGGTCGTCATTCAGGGAAACCAAAAGCCGGAATAGCTGTGCTCGACCTAGGTGATTTTAATGAAAATGGTACAATAAAATATCATGAGCGAAATGATAAATTCCATGAAAGATCTTTAAATCTAGCTAGAACTTTTGAACATGAATTCTTTGGACATGGAGTGCAAGGATTTCCAGGTGGTCGTTGGGGAGAAGAAAAAGTATCAGATTACATCAATAAGCAGTTTGCGCTTCCCGCAGGAATTCCAGGTAGGAAGGGTTATACTGATAGTTTTTCCAATTTTGGGCAAATATTTCCTATTCGTAAGTATGCAAATGCCCTTGAAAGGATTAACAAAATAATTAATACTGCTCCCTACCAATAAGTAACTTTAAAAACCTTTCAATACATGAAGGCTAAATTTTGGTATTTATTCATTTTGCTTGCATGGGGTTGTACACGGCATATAGAGCGACTGGGCGATAACAAGCAGGAAGGCTTTATCAATAAGAGAATCAAATTTGTTGATTATTCAAAAAAATCGACAAGCTACCAACCATTGAACGGTATTTTGCTAAAAGTGGATTCGCTTTCTTTTTTTAGAGATACCACTACCGTTGAATTTGAAAATATAAAAACAACCTGGAGTGAATACTTGGCTTCCGTTGGATTAAAACTAGGCGAATGGGTAGGAATAAAAAATGACCATCTAAAAGTCTTAAAGGTGGAGCAAGTTAAGTTTAGAATTTCAGTTGCTGATGATCGAGATAAATCTATCCAACAACAATTGCTTAAGGAAGCTTGGATTCACATAGATAGCATGGATAATATAGAAAATGGCTCAACATTCCCACGCACCACGATTGGTGTCCAAAGAAAGAACCAATTTTTATTGATTTATAAATTGGAAGAGCTAAAAGATGGCAATGAATTGATTATTACCTTCATGGATAGGGCTTTAAAAATTAAAGCCCTATCAGCAGATGATGATGAGATCTGGCAATGGAGTTTTCATTATGTAATGTATGAGCTCTTAGGAGGAGTGGCTTTTAAAATGGATGAAACATCCATCTTTACGCCTTCTTTGGAACAGGATTTATCAGAAGAAGAGATATTGAATCTCAAGAAATAAATTTCTCATCTTCAAGACAAAATCCAGCTTGGTACCAGTTGTCAAAGAGAACTCTTCTGGGTTTTGCCTAAAATGTTTGATTTCTTAGTGACTATTACAAATGATACTTATCCTTCGTTATTGCTCTTGGTTTTTTAAAAAAATTGCCTATCCTTTAGTATGTGTGTTTTTCATGCTATCACTGAACTGTACTAAAAATACACCCTGTGAAAACACTTCGCAAAACATAAAGGATTATACTTTTGAGTTAATACACAATGACACATTAACTGAATTTAAAAATTTATCCATTGGCCCTTCTGATCGTGGAGGCCGTTTCATTTATATTACTTTAGAAAGTGAGAAAGGAGCTGATGAAATTAGAGTAACTCGTTTTTTGCCAAATCGACCCCAGGATTTTCGATTTTATATTGCGCCGTATTCAGATGGTAAATTGATCAGCCAATATACAGGGGCCCCCATTCTTTCTAAAAAATTTAAACTTTTCTGGCAAAAAAAATTAGAATGGCTGGTCAAACATAATATTTTGGCCATTAGCCATCACGATTGGGGTTTTGCTATAAATCCCATTTTTACAGATACAAGTTATCAGGAATTAAAAAAGCTAAAAAAAGGCTATTTTGATGAAATATATGAACATCACAGCAAAGAAGTACTGGCACAAGGATGTGAAGTGAAATATCGATATCGATTGATATTTCTACAAAAAAATTCCACTGAAGCAGCCTTAAAATTTTTAAACGCGAATCGAAAAATAACAAAAGTGTATCAACTTGAACAAAACTGCTATTACATTCGAACGATGAGTTTAAGTGCTTTTTGCTCACTTGATTTTAAATATGGATATTGTAAATGGAATGGAGGATAAGATTGGGAGATTTTGTCCGCTACGAGTACGCCATCCGCGACCATACCTCGGCTTCGCTCGGTAACCACTTGGGCAACACCCGCATCCTCTTCACCGATAAAAACGACAATGGCGTGCTGAACATAACCGCCGGAACGGACAATGAAATCATTCAAGAGAATAGTTA
>ENA-UOWO01003332-UOWO01003332.1-activated-sludge-metagenome-genome-assembly--contig:-NODE-3332-length-18738-cov-23.769684_pt1 | contig 18738 bp, 17 predicted proteins | sample MGYA00238148_ERZ761564 | MGnify/ENA primary metagenome ERZ761564 (study PRJEB28885, sample SAMN05720194) | activated sludge metagenome | isolation source: Anaerobic digester | place: USA...
CCCCCGCGTCCGCGCTCCATTTCCCCGCGCCGCCCGACAAAAACAGTACCCCCAGCAGCACGAACATAAACGGGTGCTGGTCTTCGTACCACACCTTTCCATGTCCCATGCCGAAGGCTACGCCAAGCATGGTCAGTATCATCGGGATAGTGGCGAAACGGGTAAACAACCCGATTGTCAGCAAGATGCCGCTGGCGAATTCAGCGCCTTTCCCCAGGTATGACATCAGTGCAGGGGCCGGGAAATGCAGGTCGGTGAGCCATTTGGCGTTGTCGGCCATTTGTGTGGCGTTAAAAACTTCCCAGCCGTGAAACGCCATAAACAGGCCGGTAACAATGCGCAGCAGCGCGTAAATGGTGTCGAAGTTTGGAAGCGGACGAGCGGAGAGCCATGTTTTCATGAGTGCGAATGTAATTTCAATTGACTAATTAAAAGGTGCAAAACGAAGGGGGAACAGTTATAAAATACGGGCAAATTACAATTCATGCAGCGTTTTTGACAGTTCATGCCGACGGGTAAAATGTAAAAGCCTGCATTTCATACATTTGTAAGCATAAAATCAAGAGAAACGGTGGAACAACTCAACGATAAATGGTTTCGCATCGCAGGCATCCCGCTCTCCGTAGTGATGTTGCTGCTGGCGGAAATGCCGTTTTTTTTTCCGGGGCGCTGGGATTTGTTGTGGAAGTACACCGTTGTCAGCATCGTTTTTACAGGATTGATCTGGGAAAATGCGCGCCACTTTCTGATTTATGTGCGGCGGAGGCTGCCCGGACTGGAAAATACCCAACGACGCGTTTTGACTATATTCGCAGGATTTCTGGTAATAATAGCGATCGGGCAGGCACTCCTGCTGCTATTTATCGAATGGCTGGCTATAGCACCCGGGCATGTGCTGACCTGGAAGGCGTGGTTTATCAACTTTTTGCTTTCCCTTTTTTCCGTCATTGTCATCGCAAGTATATACGAAGCGATCTACTTTTTCGGGTATTACAAAATAACCCTCCAACGAACGGAGCATCTCAAAAAAGAACAGGCGCAAAAGCATCTTGAAGCGCTGAAAAACCGTGTCAACCCGCACTTCCTGTTCAACAGCCTGACGACCCTGTCCGCATTGATCGGAGAGGACGGCCCCAGAGCGGAACGCTTCGTCGACGAACTGTCCAAAGTATACCGTTACCTCCTGCGCGCAAACAGACAGCGGTACCTGCCGCTGGCCGATGAACTGGTGTTTCTGCAATCCTACACTTTTTTGCTGGAAACGCGCCTCGGCCCGGCGTTCGAAGTCCGCTCCAGCGTGGAGCCCCGTTTTTTTGAGTGCAAACTCCCGCCGCTGACCCTGCAAAACCTGCTCGACTACCTGGTGCGCACCCAAACCATAGCCCCTGAAAAGCCGCTGACAGCAGAAATATCGGCCAATGAAAACGGACTTACCCTGATTTGCCCACACCAGCCGAAAACAGTGTGGATAGATTCCGGGAACATGGACTGGGCCGAAATTTCCGCAACCTACGAACAGCAAACGGGCCGTCAGGCAGTACAGGCCGTGGTCAATAACCGCCTGCATTTTCGCCTCCCCTTCATGCAGGAAAATCCGGTTGCCGTATGAACAGTTTACCCGGATTTTTCCGCACGTACTGGATAGAAGCGATTTTTGTACCGCCCATATCGCTTGTGAACGTGTGGCTCCTGTACGGCGATTTTTACTTTCGTTCCTGGCACAATTGTGTTCTGCTGACTATCCCGTTGATACTCAGCGGAGTAATAATACCCGTTCTATGTCATCGCGTCATGAACGTCACACTGGAGCGTTTTCCCGAATTACATCAATGGCGCAAACGGCTCTTGTACAGCGTTGCAGGTTACATTACGGCTATCGTATCGGTTACTACCCTGACTTATTACAGCGTGAGTTTTCTGCCATATCCGGAATTGTCTTTTTCATTTGAGAGATGGAGCCTGCTGATGCTGATGTGCATCACAGCCGTCATGATCGGTACGGCTTCCCAGGAAGGCCTGACGTATTTTAAAAAATGGCGGGCAGCACTGACGGAAGCCGAGCACCTCGAAAAACTGCAACTCGAAAGTCAGTTCCAGTCGCTGCAAAGCCAGTTGAATCCGCATTTCCTGTTCAACAGTTTCAATGTGCTGTCATCGCTCATCACGGAAAATCCGCGCAAGGCCGAGGATTTTGTCGACGAACTTTCTAATGTGTATCGCTACCTGCTGCGGGCCAATGAACAGGAACTCGCCCGCGTAGCCGACGAACTGCGTTTTATCCGCTCTTATTTCCACCTGCTGAAAACCCGCCACGATACCGGTATAGACCTGAAAATAAGTGTAGATCCCGAATTTCAGGATCGAAAACTACCCGCCCTTACCCTGCAAATCCTCGTGGAAAACGCCGTAAAACACAATGAAATCAGCCCTGAAAAACCGCTGAGCATCAACATCGGCGCTGCCGGCAACGCCCTTTGGGTTACCAACAACCTGCAACGCAAAAATGCCCGCCTGCTGTCTAATCGTATCGGCCTCGACAACCTCCGCGAACGTTATCAATTGCTCAACCAAAACGGTTTCGAGGTACAGGACGACGGGCGGACGTTTACAGTTGTGCTGCCTTTTGTGAATTGAGGATAGAAAAAAACAACTACCCATGCACACTTTTCTCATAGAAGACGAACCCCTTGCCGTCAAAAAACTCATCCGCCTGTTGCAGGAAGTAGATCCGGCGATGGAAATTCTCGGTACAGCAGGCAGTATACGCGCTGCTGTGGAATGGCTGGAAAACAACCCGGCGCCCGATCTCATTTTTCTCGACATCGAACTATCGGACGGACAGAGTTTCGAGATTTTCCAGCGCACGGAAGTCAAAAGCCCGGTCATTTTCGTCACTTCCTACGACGAATACGCACTCCAGGCTTTCAAGGTGAACAGCGTGGACTACCTCCTCAAACCCGTGCAACGCGAAGATCTATCCCGGGCGCTCACCAAGTACCGGGAACTAAAAACCCGTTTCTCAGCCGATACCCCCGTTCCGCAACTCGATAAACTACTCGACGTGTTGCGCAGCCAGGTGGAGCCGCAACAGCAGTTCCGCCGCCGTTTTTTAGTGAAACATGCCCAGCGGTACGTATCGGTAGAAGTGCCGGAAATCGCCTATTTCTGGTCGGAAGGGCGCGTTAATTTTTTCAAAACCCTCGCCGGCCAGCGCTATATCGTAGAATATACCATGGACGAACTCGAAGCAGCGCTCGACCCCCGCGAGTGGTTCCGTATCAGCCGCCAGTTTATTGTCAGCGTATCCAGCGTCAACCAGATCCATCCGTATTTCGGCAACCGCCTGAAACTGCACCTGAAGCCGGAAGAGCCCCAGGAAGCCATGGTAAGTCGAGAGAAAGTGAATGATTTCAAGGTGTGGCTGGGTAAATAGTGTAACGCAGATTTCACGGGTTTGGACCGGATTTGGTGCAGATATTGCCTCTATGAAGGAAAAGACCGCGAAAACCCGCTCCGAATCAGCGTTCCCGAATCAGCATCAGATTTTGTCAATTCATCCTCCTGATTCGGCGATTCGTCCCCAAAGAATTGGCGAAGCCGCGCTGGCCGCCGCACATTTGTCCTATCAAACAACACAAACCAAATGAAAACGCCTTCCACCTCCAACCCTAACCTTAAAATGAAATACGCTATTCTCGGCGGCGGCATCGCAGGGCTTACCACCGCCATCGCGCTACAGAAGATCGGCATTTATGCACAGGTTTTCGAAGCCGCCGCCGACATCAAGCCCCTGGGCGCCGGACTGTTACTGGCCGCAAATGCGGTGCAGGCATACGAACGCCTCGGTATTGCCCAAAAGATCGCGCAGCGCGGCCGGTCGTTGCCCAGTTTCGAGATCCTCGATGAGCGGGGCCGCATCATTACCCAGGCCGATGCGACGGAGATCAGCCGGAAATACGGGCTGCACAACTTTGCCATTCACCGGGCCGACCTCCATGAAGCCTTGCTGGCAGAACTGTCGCCCTGGCAAATCACCACCGGCAAACGCGCTATCGGTTTTGAAAAAACCGACCGGGAAATCACCATTCGCTTTCAGGACGGTACTTCAGCCACCACCGAGCACCTGATCGTAGCCGACGGCATCCACTCTGCCATACGCCGCCAACTTTTGCCCGATTCCGCACCCCGTTACGCAGGTTATACCTGCTGGCGGGCCGTAATCGACGCCGGCGATCTCGAGCTGTCGGCTGCTACGGAAACCTGGGGCACCGAAGGCCGTTTCGGAATCGTACCGCTGGAAGGCAACCGTATCTACTGGTTCGCGTGCCTGAACGCCGCTGAAAACGATACACGCCTCAGCCACTTTACCGTGGAGGATTTACAGCGCCATTTCGGGCACTACCACACGCCGGTTGCTGAAATCCTCTCTAAAACCAAAGATGCCGATCTGATCCGGAACGATATCGCCGACCTGAAACCACTCGACCGCTTCGCCTTCGGAAATATGGTCCTGATCGGCGATGCCGCCCATGCTACTACCCCGAACCTGGGCCAGGGCGCCTGCCAGGCCATCGAGGATGCGGTTGTGCTGGCAGATGAACTGAAAAAGACCTCCGAGCCGGCAGTTGCTTTCCGCGCATTCGAGCAACGCCGGTTGAAACGCACGCAATACATCGTCAACAACTCCCGGGCGCTGGGCAGGGTAGCGCAACTCAGCAACCCCATGCTGGCTGCCGCACGCAATACCTTGTTCCGGTTGCTGCCGGCAAGCGCCAACGAGCGGCAGATGCGTACCCTGTACAAAGTTGATTTTTAATTCTTCTTCATTTTTTTGACCACTCATAAACCGGATACGGCAGCAGGTATTTCAAAGTGAATCCTGCTCCGTGCTACCCATGTCTGGCAGGAAAGAGCGGAAGTTTTCCGTTCTGATTTACTAAAATCTTATTTTTCCAAACGATGAAACGCATTTTCAAAATCCTCGCGTACGCGACGGGTACGGTCATTCTCTTGGTCGGCGCTTTCGCGCTGTACGTACAAATAAAAGGAGTCCCCTACTACCCGGTAGAGATCCCGGAAGCCGTCAAAACCCTGAAAGTTCCAACCGATTCCTCCCACATTGCGGAAGGCAAACGGATCGCTTCCATGTTGTGCCGCGAATGTCACTATTCTACGGAAACACAAAAAATGACCGGCACTTTCCGGTCGGATATGACAAAAGATCTGGGAGAGATCTACTCGCTGAACATCACCCGGGACCCAACGCACGGGATCGGCGGCTGGACCGACGGCGAAATCTATTATTTCCTGCGCACCGGTATCCGGCCGCAAACGGGCCAGTACGTGCCGCCTTTTATGCCGAGGTTCCCACGTATGTCCGACGAAGACATGCAATCGGTCATCGCCTGGCTGCGCTCTTCCGATCCCGAACTGGCGCCCGATGCACACGAGTATCCGCCAAATAAATACAATTTTTTCATCAAGGCACTCTCGAACACCTTGTTTGGCCCTTTGCCAATGCAACAGCAACCGATCATCAAACCGGACACCACCGATAAAGTACTATTTGGAAAATACGTCGCGGATGGTGTGATAGGATGTTTCGCCTGTCACAGCGGCGATGTGATGGAATTCAACGAAATGGAACCGGAAAAATCGGGAAATTATTTCGGTGGTGGTAATGTAATGCTCGATATGGACGGCAAAACCCCGGTGAACGTCGCAAACATTACCATGGACAAGGAAACCGGTATCGGCAACTGGACGGAACAACAATTCGCTGACGCCGTACGATTCGGGAAAAAACCGCAGGGCGGAATGCTGCACTACCCCATGACACCGCACGCCGCATTGACCGAAACCGAAGTAAAAGCAATTTTCGCCTACCTGAAAACAGTGCCCGTCATCCACAACAAGGTGGAGCGGTTTAAGGGAAATGAGCAGGAAGCGATGAAGTGAAGATTCGAGTGTTTGAGGATGTGAGTATTCGAGTATCTGAATTCAAATACTCGTCTACTCACATCCTCGAATCCTCACTCCTCGAAACCATTCAACCAACTATGAAAACAAAAAGCAATGGAAACAAAAACAGCAAGAATCATTGAAAACCCCGTGATAAAGGACCGGGTCATCTTTCTTGAAACCGCCGCAGAAACCAAAGGGCGTTACAGCCTGCTCGAAGTGGAACTCTCGCCGAACGGCGGCAATGAAATGCACATCCACAAAAAGTTCGACGAAACATTTACCGTCGTCAAAGGCGTGCTGGGGGTACAGGTGGGCGACCAGATTCTGCACCTGGAGCCCGGGGAAACCTGCACCGCCTATGTCGGCCAGGCCCACCGTTTCTTTAATCCTTCCGACACGGAAAAAGTAACCTTCACGGTCATGATCCAACCCGGAAGCACCAGTTTTGAAAGATCATTGCAGGTCGTATACGGCCTCAGCCGCGACGGCCTGACTACGGCCAAAGGAATGCCAAAAAACATTTACCACCTCGGGCTTCTGATGGTCTGGAGTGACACCCATTTCCCGGGTATGGGCCGATGGATGGAGCCGCTGCTACGATGGGCCGCACGGCTGGCCGTCAAAAAAGGCATCGACCGGCAATTGAAGGATTCCTATTGTCTTTATTGAAGTGATGCATACCCCACCTGCCTGCCAAACTTTAATCCGCCCCCCCATCTTCTTTACACATTTGAAAACGCCCCCGAAAAACCCGAATTTTCCAAACATTAATTCACTGATTAACAAACGATTGGAGGAAATAACCATCCTTCCAACGCAACCATTCATCAACAACCAATCTAATTCTGATTAAGCAATGAAAAACGTATTTTCAAAAACCAGCCTTTCTGCCATCCTGCTCGCCATGATCATTTTGCCTGCTTTCACCAGCTGCAAAAAAGATAAAAAACCCACCCTGCGCGACGAAATCGTTGGAGAATGGAAAATCCAGTCCTTCACGGTCGACGGCGTCGAACTAAAAGGATCTATCGTACTATCTTCCAAAATGGAATTCGAAAGTTACACCGGCTCGAATGGCGACTTCGAATGGTCTGTCAACTATATCGACGGTACCAGCGAAATTGAAAGCGGCGATTACACCATCGACGTGGAAGACGGCGAAGTGACCCTCGAAAACGAAGGTGGAGATCAACTCAAATTCGACGTGGAAATCAACGGTGACAAACTGGAACTGACCGGCGTACTCGACGGCGAGCGCTACGAACTGGAAGCCGACAGAGACTAATTTGCGTGTATCGTGTGTGGTGTTTGGTGTTTGGCGCGCGCTGCTTTTGGTGTTTGGTGTGTAGTGTTTGGTATTTGGGGCACATGGCTCTTGGCCTTTTGTGGAGGCTTTGAATAATAACCCGAATATTCAACACTACATACCAAACTCAAAGACCAAGAGCAATGTACACCAAACACTACACACCAAACACCAAAAGCAACGCGCCCCAAACACCAAACACTACACACCAAACACCATACAGTAAACACCATCCCATGGAAGCACTTAAAATCCTATTCACCCTTGCCATGATTGCCATTATCCTCGTCGGTCTGCGTGCAGCCCTGCACGGACTGAAACTGTACCGCCAAATCAAATAATCTTTTCGAAGAATGAAATCCTTGATCTATTTCCCTGTAACCCTTTTGATCCTGTCAGCCGCTCTTCCAATGGCGGCCCAGCCCCTGAGCGCCACGGATGCAGTTGCCCTTATCCGGGAATTCCCGGCGCCCGCAGATTTTTCGATCGCCTGCCCGGGCAATACATCGGGCGATCATGCAACGCAATATTTCCGCAGTTCGCTGGATAAAATTGAAAAAGCGGCCCTCGAAAACCAGCAATACCAGATGCAGTTTTACCAGAAAAACCCGATGGGGGTTCGGCCGGCCGCAACACCTGCTTCACGGGTGAGTGCGCAGCAACAGGCCTCTATGGATGCCGCCACTTCCGAACTGGCGCAAAAAATGCTCAGTGACCCCGCTTTCGCACAACAATTTGCCAAAATGAGCGAGCAGGAACAGCAGGCATACATTACCAAACTACTGGCCGAAAATGGTATAAAACCCGCCGCCGGAAAACCCAACGTCAACACGGCGCCCGTCCCGGGCACCGATGTGGAATGGGCTGAAATGTGCACCGCTTACACGCAAACAGCCATGGACATGAATCGCTGGCAGGCACAAATCGACCTGCAACAACAGTACGAAACCAAACACCAGGAAGTGCGCGACTGGGAAAACGCCGCGATTCAGAAATTACCCATGATTTCTTTCGGCGAATACGGCCACGACCACGACCCGGAACAGGTGAAAGCCATTAACAAACAGGCCGCCGCCAAACACCGCGACCTGGCCGCTGCCATGCTGAAAGAAATGACGCCGCTGTTCAATAACTTCCGGAAGGACGCGCAGCAGCGTATGAAGCCCCTCAACGACGCCTTCCTAAAAGCCGGTTACGGGAAAAACTATGATTTCGGGGTGTTCTACCCGACGGTACTCGGCGCGCAGGTTATGATGTTTCAGGAAGCGAATATGCTGATAAACAACGAGATATCGATGATCAATGAGGTGGCGCGCTGGTGCGATACGGATCACACAGATTAATTCTGCTTTGTCACTTATGCCGCTACGCGGCATAAGTGACAAAGCAGAATAAAAACAGGAGTTCATCCCGAATTTTTCGTTTTGAATAATAACGAATGCCGGTTTGTCATCCTGTCGGGACCCGTCCACTCTACGAGGAGAAAATGGGCAAAAACACGTCGTAGTGTGGACGGGTCCCGACAGGATGACAAACCGGCATTTGTTATTAAACCAGGCGAAAGGCCGATTTTTATAGTTTAGGGTCACTCACAAATTTGTTATGACTCCTGTTTTCAAATGCTGCAAATCAGCGAAATCAGCGTTCCAAAAATCCGCGAAGATCCGCTTCCTTTCCGCGAAATCCGCGTTTCAAAAACTCGCAGTCCTACTTGTCCCGCAATTCCCTTCTCAAAATCTTGCCCACATTTGTCTTCGGCAAATCCGTGCGGAACTGCACTTTTTTAGGCACTTTATAACCCGTCAGGTTGGCGCGGCAATGCGCGATCACTTCGGCTTCGGTGAGGGACGGATCTTTTTTCACGATAAAAACCTGCACTACCTCACCCGATTTTTCATCCGCCAGGCCCAGCGCCGCCGATTCGAGAATTTTCGGGTGCATGGCCAGCACGTCTTCGATCTCGTTGGGATACACGTTAAAACCCGACACCAGGATCATGTCTTTTTTACGGTCTACAATCTGGAAAAAACCGTCCGGGTGCATAAAGCCCATATCGCCGGTGCAAAGCCAACCGTCTTTAATGGTCTCCGCGGTGGCTTCCGGGCGTTGCCAGTAGCCTTTCATGATTTGCGGGCCTTTGGCCTGTATTTCCCCCACATTTTCGGGGCCGGGCAGGAGTGTGTTGCCCTGTTCGTCGGCAATACGCAGTTCGGTGGACGAAACCGGCATACCGATAGTGCCCAGCCGCATGGATTTATCTACTGGATTTACCGTGAGAACCGGACTGCTTTCCGTCATACCATATCCTTCGGTGAGTTGGCAGCCCGTAACCTGTTGCCAGCGTTCGGCCACGGCGCGCTGTACGGCCATGCCACCGCCGACGGTTGCTTTCAGGTTGCTGAAATCCAGGGTGTTGAATTCCGGGTTATTGAGCATACCGTTGAACAGGGTGTTCACGCCGGTCACGATGTTCGGATTGTGCGTGCGCCATTCTTTGATCAGCGCGGGCAGATCGCGGGCATTGACGATCAGGATATTTTTTCCGCCGCACAGCATAAATGCCAGGCAGTTGACGGTGAATGCAAAAATGTGGTACAAAGGCAGCGGACACAAGGCCACTACTTCCCGTTCTTCCAGCACCGGCGACAGCCATGCCTTGATCTGGAGCATATTGGCTACCAGGTTGCGGTTGGTCAGCATGGCGCCTTTCGAAACGCCGGTGGTACCGCCCGTATACTGGAGCGCGATGGTATCGTCGGCTGTACTTTTGAAGGGTTTGACGGTGAATTTCCGGCCTTGTTTCAGCGCATCTTTAAAGGCCACGGTGTTCGGCAGACTGAACTTCGGCACCATTTTCCGAATTTTCCGAACGACAAAATTGACGAGTATGCCACGCATGCCGAGCATTTCGCCCACACTGGTAAGAATGACCGTTTTGATCTGCGTTTCGCCGATGACCTGTTGCAGGTTGGCAGCGAAATTTTCAGCAATAATAATCGCTTTGGCGCCCGAGTCGATGAACTGGTGCTTCATCTCCCGGGGCGTGTACAACGGGTTGGTATTCACCAGAATAAGTCCCGCACGCAGGCATCCGAACAACGCAATCGGATATTGCAGGGCATTGGGCATCATCAGTGCAATACGGTCGCCCGGCTCCAGTCCCCGCGAATGCAGGTACGCTGCAAAAGCGGTACTGTAAGCGTCTACCTCTCCGAACGTCAGGGTTTTTCCCATAAATACGAAAGCGGGCAGGTCGTGGTATTTTTGAAAACACTCCTCCAGCATATCGAGGAGGCGCGGGTATTGGTTGGGGTCGATATTGACCGGTACGCCGGCAGGATAATTCTGCAGCCAGGGCTTTTCCATAAAATTTCAGTCTATTTGGTGAATAGTGAATTGTCTGTTGTGAGTTATGGGTTATGAGTTGCCAGTTATACGTGGCGAAGATTGGGCCCAAGGCATTCTTCACCACGCACAACTCACGATTCACAACTCACTATTCACAATTCACACCTCACTATAAGGTGTAAATATCCTTTAACACCTGACAAATTCCATAATTCTTGCGGAAAAAATCTGGGAGGAAGTATCCTGCTTGCTATGTTTGTCGCCGAAAAATATGAGGGATCTTCGTTTTTATGTTCACGAAACACGAAACACACAAAACGAAACACCCTCCCAACTACCGCCGAACCATGTCGAAAAAGAAAAAATCGGCCCAGCCGGCCCCCGGCCGTACGCAAGCCACGGCCGTCATTCCAATGATTTCCGAAAAAACGGGCTTGCTGTTGTGCCTGTTGCTCACCTTCCTGGTTTTTGCCAACACCTTCGGCGCCGGGTTTGTCAATTGGGACGACCACGGATACCTGTGGCTTAACCCGCTCGTGCAGCCGCTTTCCGGCAAGGCCATTTCCGACATCTTTTCGAGCCATACCTGCGGCAACTACTCTCCGCTGGTAGTGCTGACCTACTGTATCGAACACGGTTTCGATCCGGTGGTGCAGCCGGGTATGCAGGTGGCGGATAATTTCCGGCCTTTTTTGTATCATTTCAACAATGTGGCGCTGCATGTAGCCACCACCGCCATGGCTTTTTTCCTGTTGCGGGCACTCGGACTACGCAGTTGGGGGCTGCTCCTGGCAACCGCCTTGTTCGGCATCCATCCGATGCGGGTGGAAAGCGTAGCCTGGGTAACGGAGCGGAAAGACGTGTTATACGGTGTCTTTTACCTGGCTGCCTTGTTTACTTACTGGAAATACCTGCAACAACCGGAACAAAAAACAAAGTGGTATCTGATCACCCTGCTGCTCGGTTTGCTGGCGCTGTTTTCCAAAATCCAGGCCGTTTCACTGCCGCTCTCCATGCTGACGCTGGATTATCTGGCGAACAGGGATTTAAAAAAAATACCCGTATGGCTTGAAAAAGCGCCTTTTTTTGCGCTTTCACTCGTATTCGGCCTCGTGGGCCTGCATTTTCTCGATGTGGCGGAAGGCCTGAAAGACACCGGCTATCCTCCGGTAGAAAGGTTCTTTTTTGCATCGTGGTCGCTCTTCATTTACCTCGTAAAATTTGTGGCGCCCACCGGCTTGTCAGCCTATTACCCTTATCCGGAAACCGGAAAGATCCCCGTCCTGTATTACCTGGCGCCGTTCGCGCTGGCGGCTACGGCCTGGTGGGTGGTGCGCAGCACCCGGAAAGACCGGACCATCGCTTTCGGGTTTCTGTTTTTCCTGGTCAATATCATGTTTGTGTTGCAGTTTAAAGGTGCGGGCAAGGCTTTTATGGCCGACCGCTTTACCTACATTCCTTATTTCGGCCTGTTTTTTATTGTCGGAAAATACCTTTCCGATATGCTGACCAACTTGAAAGGAAACGGGATCCTCTGGGGCGCCGGTGCGCTGGTTCTTTTATTTTCGGGACTGACGGTGCTGCAAAACCGCCACTGGCAAAGCAGCATTGCGCTGTGGGAAAACGTGACCGCCAAATTCCCGCAGGACGCTCTTTCCTGGACAAACAAAGGGCTCGCCTATTACGACGCCGGCAACAATGAAAAAGCCATCCAATCCTACGATCAGGCGCTGAAAATCGACGCTTCCACCTACGACGCCGCGCACAACCTCGGCGTTACCTACAATAAATTAAAACGTTATCCGGAAGCCGTGCAGGCTTTCGGAAAGGCCACACAAATCAAACCCGCCAGCCCCGAAGCCTGGTGGGGCCGCGCACAAACCCGCGTCAAAATCAATGATTATGCTGCTGCCATCGCCGATTTTGAAAAAGGTATGGAACTCGGCATGAAACGCCCGCGCCATGAAATGAATGCCGCGCTGGCGGGCGCTTATGCAGGCAACAAACAGTTCGACCGCGCCATCAGCCTCTTCGATGCCGCTATTCAGGAGCAGCCGCTGGCAGATTATTTTTATCAGAAAGGAAATGCACTGGCCGCTATGGGCAATATGCCCGGCGCCATCGCCCAATACGACCTGGCACTGCAAAAAGACCCGAAACTGACCGAAGCGCTCAACAATAAAGGCAATGCCTTCGCTGCCATGGGTCGCTTTCCGGAGGCCATCGAGGCGTTCGGAAAGGCTTTAACAGTCAAATCCGATGCCTCGGACATCTATTTCAACCGCGGCATGGCGCGGCACGCTTCGGGCGACAACCCGGGCGCCTGTGCCGACTGGCAAAAATCGCTGGGCATGGGATACGGACAAGCGCAGGCAGTGTTGCAGATGTACTGTAAATAGTTATTGGTTATTGGTTATTAGTTATCAGGGTGGTAGGGGGCCATCTGTACAAATGCTTGGCTACCCAATAGAGTGGCGAAGCGTTTGTACAGATGGCCCCCTACCACCCTGATAACTAATAACCAATAACCAATAACTACCTAAGTCTCGCCACCATAATCCCCGTCTGCCCTTTCTGCTCGATGACATAATTCGCCAGCGGCTGCTTCGAAATAATAACCCGGTGCGACAGGGAAGAGGCGTGCATCAGGTGGATGCGGCCGTTTACTTTTACAGCGAAGCCCTGGTGGGCGATGTCGAGGTCGCCTTTGGCGGAGGTAAGAGAAACGATATCGCCTTCGCGGATGAGGTGCTCCATTTTTGCGATGCGATTTTGTGGAATGTAATGCCACTGGTGCGCGTTCAGGCGTTTTTCGGCCGCCTGGAGTTCCTTCATGGCGCGGGCATCCTGGATTTTAGGAAATTTGGCAGGGCGCGCGGAAATGTATCCGATCTGTTTGCGGTAAGGGATGCCGCCGAATTCCTGCGTAAGGTCGTCGAGCAGGCCGTTTTTTTCCGCCTGCAACAGCCATCCGGTAAAGTAATGGATGCGTGAGCCATATCCGTTGATATTGCCACCCCAGTAGCGAAGTCGTTGTAAATGAGATTGATATGCGGTAAAATCTTCGTTTCCAGTTTGCGCGATGGCCAGGCTGTTTTCTACGAAAGTCCAGCAATCCAGTTCGCGCAGATTCACCGTCAGCAATTCTTCCTTGTAGGAATCCAGCCGGCCTTTCACATACGGCGTACCCATGAAAGAGCGCGCAATAGCCAGGGTACGTGCTGCTACAGGCCCCTGTTCCGGCGCGATTTTCTGTTTTTCCAGAAAAATAACCGAGTCGCGGTCAGATTTTAATACTGTGGGGCCACCCGTACCAGAAAAAAGCACGTCCGAAGGAGGCAGCACAGGAATCATGCCGCCCAGTAAAAAAAACAGAAGGAAACCAGATAAACGCATATGTAATAATTTAGTGCGAAGTCTGAAAACAGTGCGAAGTCGCCAGTGCGAAGTGCGAAGTCTGAAAGCAGTGCGAAGTCGTCAGTGCGAAGTCCACATCCACTCACGATGCCCATGACTTCGCACTGACGACTTCGTACTTAGGACTTAAAAAAGCATCCCAGCCAGGGTTGCAGACAAATAACTTGCCAAAGTACCCGCGATCAGTGCCCGGAAGCCCAGTTTTGCCAGGTCAGCGCGGCGGCTCGGCTCCAGCGCGGAGATGCCGCCAATCTGAATACCCACGGATCCGAAGTTGGCAAAACCGCAGAGTGCGAAACTTACGATAGCAATGGTTTTGGGCGACAGGGCGCCCTGTTCGATGATCGGTTTCAGTTGGAGATAGGCTACAAATTCGTTGGCGACCAGTTTGGTGCCCATCAGTGCGCCAGCCTGCGGCGCCTCGTGCCAGGGAACACCCATTGCCCAGGCAAATCCGGAAAACAGGCCGCCCAGGATCGTATTCAGACCAAATTCGGGGTGTCCGGCCAGTCCGCCGACGGTACCGAGTATGTAGTTGATCAATGCGATGAGTGCCAGAAAGCCGACCAGCATGGCCAGTACGTTCAGGCCTACCTTCAGGCCGTCGGAGCAGCCTGCCGAAATAGCATCGACGATATTGGAGTGTTGCTTGCCGACTTTCAGTTTTACATTTCCCCGTGTTTCAGACTCTTCCGTTTCCGGGTGCATGATCTTGGAGATAGCCAGCGCTCCCGGGGCAGCCATGATACTGGCGGCAATCAGGTACTCGGCTTTTACCCCGAACAGGATATATGTAGCCATTACGCCCCCTGCAATACAGGCGAAACTACCGGTCATGGAAGCCATCAATTCCGATTTAGTCATGCCTTTCAGATACGGCTTGATCATGATCTGCGCTTCCACCTGCCCTACGAAGGCACTGGAAATATTGCTCAGCGCTTCGGCGCCGCTCACTTTCATAAAGAAATTCAGACCCTTGGCGAGTTTCTCTACAATCCACTGCATCAGTCCGATGTGGTAGAAAATATTGACCAGGCAGGCCACGAAAATAATGGTGGGAATGATGCGGAAGAAGAAAATGAAACTGTTTTCAGGCCCTAAATACTGGCCCAGTTTCGGACTGTCGGCCAGAATGCCGAATACGAATTTGGCGCCCTCATCCGAAAAACTCAGCACTTTCGTGACGGCTTTGCCCAACCACTTGAAAATTTCCTGGCCTACCTGGGTTTTCAGGATGAATACGGCCAGCAAGGCTTGTATCAATAAACCCATCCCGACTACGCGGTAATTAATCGCTTTGCGATTATTGGATAATAAATAAGCAGTACCCAAAATGAGTACGATGCCCAAAATACCGATCAGTCGGTCCATATCAAACAGAGAAAGTAAAAAGTGAGCAAAAGTAAAATACGGCAACTGCAAGCGGCCACACCTTCTTTTTTTGACATAAAGACCTGATAGTCAAACATTTGAATCAAATCAATTTCTCGACAAAGGAAGGTGTGGCCGTTTTTTGCATTCCAATTGCAGGCGAAATGTACGCTTCACGTTCGGTTCTCAAAAATTTCAGACGCGAAAGCCTAATTTTGCCCCGCTTTTTTACTTTGGGTGTTTTGATTTTCCGGTAAAGCCTGTGCTCAAAACACTAAAAACACTGGTCAGCATGAAACCATACGTCATCGGCATCTGCGGCGGCAGCGGCAGCGGAAAAACCACTTTTATCAAGCGGCTGCGCGAGCGGTTCGCTACCCATGAGTTGTGCATTGTGTCTCAGGATGATTATTATCTCCCGCGCCACCAACAGCACAAGGACCACAACGATGAATACAACTTCGACCTGCCGAAGTCGTTCGATAAAAAGAAGTTTCGGACCGACCTGAAAAAACTGATGCAAGGCGAAAAGGTCACCATCGAGGAATACACCTTCAACAACCCCGATGCGAAACCGAAAATGCTGGTGTTCGAACCGGCGCCCATCATTGTCATTGAAGGGCTTTTCGTTTTTCACTACAAAAAAATAGCCCCCCTGCTCGACCTGAAGGTATTCATCAACGCCAAGGAAAATCTGAAGGTAATTCGCCGCATTCACCGCGACCAGGTGGAACGGGGATACCCCATCGAAGACGTTTTGTACAAATACGAACACCACGTGTTGCCGTCATTCGAGCGGTTTATCCAGCCCTACAAGGAGGAGGCCGATATCGTAGTGAACAACAATTACGACCTTGAACGCGGGCTGTCGGTGGTGGAAGGATTTCTGCGGAGCAAACTTCCCGGGTAGTTATTGGTTATCTGTTATCCGTTATCAGGGTGGTAGTGGAGCATCTGTATAAATGCACGGCCACTCTATTGGGGAGCCACCGGGTCGCTTGAAGCGACCCGGTGGCTACGCCCAGCCTTTATTGTAACCAAGCCCAAACCTTACCACCCTGATAACCAATAACTAATAACTAATAACCAACATGGAAGACTGGCAAATCGACTTCGAATGGCTACAGGTACAGCACAAGGTAAAAAACGCCATGCGGCAGGAAGTGCTTCCGGATATGAACACGGTGCTTTTCCTGGTCGGCATTCAGGAACTGGGGCGCTGGAAAAAAAGTTTTACCAAAGAGGAAAAGCAGGACCTTATGCACATAGCCGTGTGCAGGCTGCTGGAAGAAAGCGGCTATTTTGAGTTTGTGGGCCGCGATGAAGACGGATGGCCGCACTACCGGCAGGTAGTGGAAATGCCCAAACAGACCATTCAGGAACAAGAAAAGGTCCTGAAAACAGCGGCGATTCGCTATTTCCAGGACCTTCCTGCGTAGTGGTGTATAGTTTTTAGTGTTTAGTGTTTGGGGCGCATTGCCCTTGGCCAATAAACTTATTATGCCAGGGGCAATGCGCCCCAAACACCAAACACGATACCCCAAACACTACTATTGCAGTGCAATTTCCCGTTCCGTCATCATTTTACGGATATTGATCAGCGCATAACGCATACGGCCGAGCGCCGTATTGATGCTGACCCGGGTCAGGGAAGCAATTTCTTTAAAGCTCATATCGGCGTAGTGGCGCAGAATTACCACTTCGCGTTGTTCTTCCGGCAGGGAATCGACGAGGCGGCGAATGCGGTTGTGCGTTTCGCTGCGCATGATCAGCGTGTCGGCAGCGTCGTCGCCCACACGCAGCACGTCGAAAATGTCGAATTCTTCGGTGGGATTGATGTGCGAGCGGCGCTTGTTGCGGCGGTGGTAATCCACGCACATGTTGTACGAGATACGCATGGCCCACTGCACGAATTTACCTTCGTGGTTGTATTTGCCCTTGCGAAGGGTGTCGATAATTTTGATGAATACTTCCTGGAAGATATCTTCGGCCAAGGCCCTGTCTTTGACAAAAAGATAGATGGAAGTGTAGATTTTACCTTTATAGCGCTGAAGAAGCGTTTCGAAGGCAGTTTCGTCGCCGCCAGTGTAGCGTGCGATCAATTCTTGATCACTTAAAATCGGCATAACTTGCATGAGCAAAGTAGGTTTTGCTGTTTAACCCCTTAAATTGAAGGAAATTTAATTGGTGTACAAGTTTAATCCGATAAGCGAAATTGTTGGTGAGAAAACGTTCTGTGATCTAATTGACTCTCAAATGTAGGAACTTATATCCAGCGTCCAAAAACTTTTTAATAATTTTAACATAATTTATACAATTTTTCAGGGTTTTCACGGAAACGATTTTCTTAAGACCTTCGTTTTGAGTAATTTTGCAGCCAGTTTCCGGCACTATCTCTGTGTACTCAGTCCTTTTTCATTCAATAACCCAACACTTGCTGCGCCGCGGGAGTTGCTCCACAGAGCCGCTCCGAGGGTACACACGCCATTCTGACCGTGCGGTTGCAGTTGCATTTTCATGGAAATACTGATCGTACTCGTACTTATTGTGCTGCACGGTTTTCTCGTTTTGGGAGAAATTGCCCTGCTCACCTCCAAGCGTTCGCGGCTCGAAGGCGAAAAGATGAAGGGCAACCTCAATGCGGCCATCGCGGTAAAACTGCTCGATAACATCGACAATTACCTGTCGGCCATGCAAATCGGCATCACCCTCATCAGTATCGTGGAAGGCGCCTACGCAGGCGTTGCCATCGGGCACCGCCTGGAGCCTTTCGTAGCCATGATTCCGGCTTTTGCGCCGTATACCGAACAGATTTCCATTTCTATCGTCGTTACGCTCATCACGTATTTCTCGCTGATCATCGGCGAACTGGCGCCCAAATACATCGCCATTCAGTATGCCGACTCCCTGGCCATCGCCTGCGCGCCCGTGATGCACCTCGTCACCCGTATCACCGGGCCCATTTCCAAATTTCTGAGCTGGTCGACCAAGATGTTCATGCGCCTGTTGTTTATCAAACCCAACGACCAGCAAAGCATTTCGGAGGACGAGATCAAACTCATGGTCAAAATGGCCAACCAGCAGGGCGTGCTCGAACAAAAGGAAAGCGAGTTCATCCAGAACATCCTGCGCTTCGCCGACCGCGACGCCTACACGGTGATGACGCACCGCAACAACATCGAATGGCTCGACCTGCAGGCCGACCGCGCGGAGAACGACCGCATCATCCGGGAAAGCGGATACACCAAGTTCCTCGTCTGCGAAGACACCATCGAAAACATCCTTGGCGTCATCAAACTGCGCGACTACTTCGACAACTGCGAAAAACCGGG
>ENA-UOWO01003334-UOWO01003334.1-activated-sludge-metagenome-genome-assembly--contig:-NODE-3334-length-18730-cov-11.103614_pt1 | contig 18730 bp, 12 predicted proteins | sample MGYA00238148_ERZ761564 | MGnify/ENA primary metagenome ERZ761564 (study PRJEB28885, sample SAMN05720194) | activated sludge metagenome | isolation source: Anaerobic digester | place: USA...
CGGCGCCGCCTCCGGAGCCCGGGCTTCGGGCTATCGAGGGCGCGGTGCGCGACGGCGACCGGCGGGGCCGGCACACGACGACCGCCAGCCGGCTCTACCGGCTGGACTCGGGGCTGTTGGTGGTCGACGCGCCGGGCTTCCGCGAGCTCAAGGTGCTCGGAGACGACGAGGCGACGGCCGACGTCTTCGCCGAGGTGTCCGAGCTGGCCGTCTCCTGCCGCTTCTCCGACTGCACGCACACGAACGAGCCGGGCTGCGCGGTGCGCGCCGCGCTGGATTCCGGCGAGCTCGAGCCGGGGCGCTTCTCCGACTACCTGGAGCTGGAGGCGGAGCGGGCGTCGTACGAGCGCAGGCACTCGGCCAGGCTGAGCGCGAGCGACGAGCGCCGCTGGAAGCTGATCGCCAAGGCGCGTAGGCGGCTGAAGGATGCGGAGCGCGGCTAGGGCAGGGGCGGCGCGTCGTCTACATTCGGTAGCAAAATAATAGGCGCCGTTGTATCATGCGCCGGTATGGCACTCCGATCGTTCCGCGCCGCGTTCGTGACCGCGGGCCTGGCCGCAATCATACTCGCCGCGGGACCCGCCTGGGCCCAGGACGCGCTACCTCCGGAGGGGCCGCCGCCTGAGGGCGCGCCGCCCTCGGGCGAGGCGCCGTTGGAGCCTGAGGATCTGGTGCTCGCGACGCTCGCCCTCGATATTGCGAGCTCCGACTACTACGCGCTCGCGGCCTGGGCCCGGTCGCTCGGGCTGGACGAGTCGGGCACGGCCCAGGAGCTGCGGGCCAGGCTCTATAAGCATTTCGGCGTCTCGGCGCCCCCGTCCGCCGCGGCGTCGTCCAAGACGATCACGATCGAGTCGGCCGACCGCACCGAGTACCTGAGCGCCAGGGACGACGGGGAGTCGACGGTGCGCTTCGAGGGGCGGGTGTCGATCTCGGTCAAGGACGACGATCGGGGCGAGACGCTGACGATACGGGCCGATACGATCGTGGTCAATCGCGACGCCAACCTGCTGTCGGCCCGCGGCGACATCGTCTTCGAGCGCCGCAAGGCGAGCGGCTCCGATTATTTTATCGGCGAGGCGCTCGAGCTGGACATGGACGACTGGAGCGGGGCCTTCCTCGACGGGGAGAGCAAGCGGGCGGCCGGCGAGGAGTCCGGCGACGCGCTGTTCTTCCGGGCCGACGACATCGTCAAGCGCGGCAGCGACGTGCTGGTGTTCAAGGACGGCGTGGTCAGCTCCTGCGACGACGAGAGCCCGCATTACTCGATCCGCGCCTCCAGGATCTGGATACTCGGCGGCAACGAGTGGGCCATGCTCAACGCGACGCTGTCGGTCGGCGAATTGCCGCTCCTGTACCTGCCGTTCTTCTACTACCCGGGCGAGGAGATAGCGTTCAACCCGGTCTTCGGCTACGAGGAGCGCTTCGGCCGCTACGTGCAGACGACGACCTACCTGGTCGGCCGCAAGGAGGTCAAGGAGCAGGAGATCAGCCTGCTCAAGATAGCCGAGGGAGGCTCGGGCTACGAGCGCAGGATCGACGGGGTGTTCCTCCGGACGACGCGGGAGCCGGCGAAGTCTAAGACGACCGACTTCGTCAAGGTGATCGTCGACCTGTACTCGAACCTGGGCGGCTTCGCGGCGGTCCAGGCCCAGCTCGCCTCGCCCGGCCCGTTCTCGTCGACGACGGCCTTCGCGGGGATAGGGCTATCGCGCTCGGTCTTCGGCGCGGCCGACGGCTACACGCCCTTCGTCTCGGCCGGCGACTACGCGTCGGTCTGGAACGGCGTGGATCTGCTCGGTACGGAGCTGCCGTTCCGCTTCGGCTGGGAGCTGGCCTCGAGCCTGTCGGCCGGGCCGGTCAAGCTGAGCTTCTCGCTGCCGTTCTACAGCGACGCGTACTACAACGTGGACTTCCGTGACCGCAGCGAGCAGATGAACTGGCTCCAGTTCCTCGACCAGGACGACGACGAGACGACGGTATCGAAGCTATCGTCCTTCACGGATTCGCTCAGCCTGTCGGCGTCGCTGCCCTCGGCCAGCCTGCCGTCGTGGCTGTCGACCGCGTCGCTGACCAAGTTGAACACCTCGCTGGCCTGGAATTCGGTGGTCAAGCCGACGCCGAGCGACTCGACCGAGGCCAAGCTGTTCGCGGTCGACCCGACGCGCGAGTTCTTCGCTCCGTACGAGTGGACGGTGCTCGACTCGAGCGCCAGCCTGTCGGGCTCGCTGTTCAAGTACCCGAGGAAGGCCGGGAAGGCCGTCCCCACGGCCTCGGGCCCGACGGCCGCGGCCTCCGCGACGGATGCCCGAGGCGACGAAGGCGGCGAAGGCGACGAGCGCGTTCCGGACGCCGTCGACCGGGCGCTCGCGGCCCTGCCGAGCCTCGAGGCGCCCTGGGCCACCTCCGCGGCGCTGGAAAAGGCGGAGAAGGCGGAGAAGGCGGAGAAGGCGGCCGCCCCCGGCTTCTCCGCACCGGCCCTGGCCTCGCCCGAGACCTACGCCGACCGTACGCCGCTATCCGCCTCGATGTCGTGGTCGCTCAGCCCGACCTTCGCCTGGAAGCGGCGCTTCCTGACCACGGCCTGGACCGAGCCGGAGCTCGTGGACTGGTCGGCGCTGTACGAGACGAGGACCTCGAGGGCGGCTGGCTCGGTCAATCTGGTAGGCGCGGCCTACGACGGTCTGCTCGCCCTGACGCTCGGCCTGTCGGCGTCGAGCCAGGCCCAGGATAGGCCGAGCATCTCGTCGGACGCGGCCTACGCGAGCGAGTCGCTCAAGACGACCTGGGCCAAGCAGGACGCGCAGTACCGTAACGACAAGCTGAGCGCGCAGCTCAAGCTGACGAGCTCCCCGTTCCAGGACCTGTGGCTCTGGTCGCCGACCAGCTTCGGCTACTCCCTCTCGTCGACGCTGTACGAGTACGCGTTCAAGGAGATGGACGCGACGGCCCCGACGGACGCCTCGAAGGCCGTCTACGAGACGGTTACGGCCGACTGGACCGACGAGACGGTCAGCGCGCACGCGCTGTCGCTCGACCTTGGCCTGCAGCCCTGGGGCTATAAGCAGGTGCTCTCGCTCCAGGCGGACCTGCCGCCCCGACTCGGCGGCTATACGGGCAGGCTCAGCCTCAAGGCGCCCTGGGCCACCCTGACGGTCGGCTCCGAGTACTCGATGCCGTCCGAGGACGAGGAGTACGTCTGGTCGCCCCTGAGCTCGAGCCTGACGCTCGGCGAGGCTCCCTGGCCGAAGCTGACCGGGAGCTACGTCTGGGATATCGAGGACGAGAAGCCGACCGCGCTGTCGCTGCAGGTAGCCTGGAACGGGTTCACCGCCTCGGCGAGCGCCAAGGAGGCGGTCGCGTACCGGTTGAGCTACGGCGCCGGCTGGTCGTCGGTCGGCGACCCGTCGTTCATGGTCAACTCGATGTCGATGGCCTACAAGACGAGCTGGAAGCCGCCGGCGGCCTGGCGCCGCCGTATCCAGTGGACGATGGACGTCAACGCGGCCGCGCAGCAGAGTTTCCTGCGCTTCACCGACTCGTACCTGAACTTCGTCTACGGCCTGACCTTCAAGGTGCACGAGCTCCTGGACCTGAGCCTGTCGTCGACGAGCAGGAATGCGTCGCTGTGGCGCTATTTTCCCGCCGCGTTCGAGATACCCGAGGAGATAGCCCTCGATCCGGTCAATCCGCTGACCGACCTCCTGGCGTCGTTCAATTTCTTCGATGGTACGGGCGAGGCGCGCAGGGCGTCGCTGTTCAAGCTCAAGGCGCTCGAGCTGACCGCTACCCACCACCTGCACGACTGGGACCTGGCGCTCAAGCTGACGGCCAGCCCGGTGCTCGAGAACCTCGAGTACGTGTTCAAGACCGACTTCTCGGTGACGCTGTCATGGAATTCGGTGTCCCAGATCAAGTCCTCCTATTCCAAGAAGGGCGATACGGTCTCCTGGGACTGACAGGCGGGCCCGGCTTCCTTGATTTTTTCCCCCGGCGGGGTTAGGATCGGACACCGTGGTTCCCACAGCGGCCGTAGGCATCGCCCTGGACGACACGAGGCTCCTAGCCGACGTCTGCGGCGTCAACGATTACAACCTTCGCGTGCTCGAGCGCCTCTTGGGGGTGCCCGTGTTCGTTCGCGGCAACGAGATCTCGCTCGAGTCGCCGCGTCCGGACGTCCGGGAGCTGTTCGCGGCCGTGATCGAACAGCTCCTGTCGTCGATCGACGACGGCCTCCCGGCCTCTCCCGAGCTCATCACCGCGATCCACGCCAGCCTGACGCCCGATGGCCAGGCGGCCCCCTCCGGCGCGTCCTTCAAGGACTCGGCGATCCAGGTACCCGGCGCCTTCTCCAAGGTCTACCCACGCACGGCCAACCAGGCCCTGTACCTGCGCGGGCTCTCGAGCCACGACATAAGCGTGGCGGTCGGTCCGGCCGGCACGGGCAAGACCTACCTGGCGGTGGCCTGGGCCCTGCGCGAGGTGCTGTCCAAGGCGCGCAGGCGGCTGGTGCTGACGCGGCCGGTGGTGGAGGCGGGCGAGAGCCTCGGCTTCCTGCCCGGCGACCTGGGGCAGAAGATCAGCCCCTACCTGCGGCCCCTGTACGACGCGATGGAGGCCCTGGTGCCCTACGACGTGGTCAAGCGGCTCGAGGATAACCATACCATAGAGATAGCCCCGCTCGCGTACATGCGCGGCCGGAGCCTCAATAACTGCGTCGTCATCCTGGACGAGGCGCAGAATACCACCAAGGAACAGATGAAGATGTTCCTGACGAGGCTCGGGGAGGGGTCGGTGGCCGTGGTGACCGGCGACGCGACCCAGATAGACCTGCCTCGTAAATCGGAGTCCGGGCTCGTCCATGCGCTCAAGGTGCTGTCGGACATCGACGACATCTTCGTGTGCCGTCTCGACGGCAGGGACGTGGTCAGGAATCCCCTGGTCAGGAAGATAATCGACGCCTATGAGTCAGAGATCTGATAGTTACGGCCGGCTCGACCGCCTGCGCGCCGCGTTCAGCGACCGCGCCATGGTCCGCCGCTACGGGGCGATAGCCGTCGCGGCCCTCGTGTGCGTCGCCGCCTATATCGGCTTCGGCGCCGCCTCGGGCGCGGCCGGCAAGGGCGGCTTCGAGGCGGGCAAGGTGGCCGACCGCGACGTGGTCGCCGAGCGCGACGTGGTCTATATCGACGTCAGGGCGACCAAGATACGCACCGAGGCCGAGCTCCGGCTCGTGCCGGCGGTCTTCTCGCTCGACGACGCCGCCACCCGGGCGGCCCTGGCCGAGCTGGAGGCCTTCAGGCTCGGCTTCGCCTCCCTGGCCGGCGAGATAGAGGGCCGCGAGGAGTTGGCGCTCCGGCTGCGCGGCCGCTTCCCCGATCTGGCCGCCACGGACCTGCCCGAGCGGCTGACCAACTATCCGGCCCCGTCCAACGCTATAAGCCAGGGCCGCGCGGTGCTGACCGCCCTCCTCGGCGCTGGCGTGTTCGCGATACCGGACTCGGGCCTCGAGCAATACAATCCCGAGAGCGTCGAGCTGCGCCGCTGGACCGACGGTCCGCTGGTCTACGAGCAGGTGCCGCTGGAGTCGGCGACGACGACTCGTCGGCTCAAGGCCGCCGCCCTCGATATCGCCAAGTCGCTCAAGCTGTCGGCCACGATGTCCGCGCTCGCGGCCGACCTCGCCGTCGCGTTCGCCAGGGAGAACGCCTTCTTCGACGCGGAGCAGAGCCTCCGGCGCCTCGAGTCGGCCCGAGCGCGGGTGGAGCCGGTCATGCGCAAGCTCGCCAAGGGCGACAAGGTGATCCGGGAGGGCTTCATCGTCACGGCCGAGGACCTCGAGCGGCTCGCCGCCCTGCGCGGCTCCGAGATGGAGTTCGACGCGCTGTACGCGCTGGCCGGCGTCCTGCTGCTCGCGGCGCTCGGGGTAGCGTCGGTCGCCCTGCTCGGCAGGGGCTCTACCGGCATCCGGGTCGAAGGCGCCAGCTACTGGTTCGTCCTGGCCGTGGCTGTCGGCTATTTCGTCGCGTCGAGCGCCCTGTCGGCCTTCCTGCCGCCCGTTCTCGCGGCCCATATCGACGCCTTCCTGCCGACGGCCCTGGTGTCGATGCTGGTCGCCATCCTGATAGGCGAACGCTTCGCGCTGATGTTCACGCTGATCATCGGCTCCAGCCTCGTGCTGGTGACCGGCCTCGACGCCTTCGTGCCGGCCCAGGCGATAGCCTCCGGACTGGCCGGTATCGTGCTCGTCAGGCGCGCCGACAAGCGCATCGACCTGGTGCGCGCGGGCTCGCAGCTGGCGGCCGCGCGCTTCGCCATTGGCTTCGCGCTGGCGGCGCTGGCGGACCGCGGCGCGGTGGCGGCCCTGTCCACGGCCTTCTGGTCGGCGGTCAACGGCTTCCTCTGCGGCGTGCTCGCGCTGTCGTTCCTGCCGGTGCTCGAGCATATGCTCAACGCGCCGACGGTCTTCAGGCTCCAGGAGCTGTCGGACCTGAACGCGCCGGCGCTCAAGCGACTCCTGTCGGTGGCCCCGGGCACCTACAGCCACTCGGTGACGGTCGCCCACCTGGCGGAGTCGGCCTGCCGCGAGATAGGCGCCGACGCGCTCCTGGCCAGGGTCGGCGCGTACTACCACGACATCGGCAAGATCGAGAAGCCCGAGTACTTCATCGAGAACCAGTCGGGCTACAACAAGCACGACGAGATCAACCCGCGGCTGTCGGCCACGGTCCTGCGCGGGCACGTCAAGTTCGGCCTCGAGCGGGCGGACGCGCTCAGGTTGCCCGAGTCGGTCAAGGCCATCATCGCGGAGCACCACGGCACCTCGCTCATCAGCTACTTCTTCGCCCAGGCGCAGAAGGAGTCGATGGAGGCGAGCTCCGAGGAATATAGGTACCCGGGCCCGCTGCCCTCGAGCAAGGAGGCGGCCGTCGTGATGCTCGCCGACTGCGTCGAGGCGGCCTCGAGGACGCTCAAGCGCCCGACCATCGGGCGGCTCGAGCAGTTCGTCAAGGAGCTCGTGATGGACCGCTTCGGGAACGGCCAGCTGTCCATGTCGGCGCTGACCTTCAGGGACCTCGAGCTGATCATGAACTCGTTCGTGCGGGTGCTGTCCGGGCACTTCCACTCGAGGATAGAGTATCCGAAGACCAAGGAGCAGGGGTGAACGCCGTAGCCGTCGACTATCGCGACATGGAGGAGCCGGCCTGGCTCGAGCGCGCCGCGGCCTTCGCCGTCCGCGCGATGGACGGGCTCGGGCTCGAGGACTGGGACCTGTCGCTCTATTTCTGCGGCGAGGCCTTCATGGCCGGCCTGAACGCCGAGTACCGCGGCAAGGACGGCCCGACCGACGTGCTGTCGTTCTCGCTCGGCGAGTGGCGCGACGGCGAAAACGGCCGTCGCTATATCGCCGGAGATGTGGTAATATGTCTGGGCGTCATGGAGCGTAACGCCGCCGAGTACGGCGCCACGCGCGACGAGGAGCTTAAGCGCCTCATCGCGCACGGTGTCCTGCACCTGTCCGGCATGGACCACGGCACGAACGAGCCCGACGAGCCGATGCTCGCCAGGCAGGAGGCGCTCCTATCGACGTTAGCGGAGGAAACGATATTTTGAAGACGAGCGGTTTCTTGAGCGGCTTGAGGAGGGCCTTCCGCTCCAGGCCCGACGGCGACGAGGCCGACGAGGTGAGTTCGGAGCGCCAGGACATGATACGCGGCATCCAGGAGCTGTCCGAGACCACGGTCAAGGAAGTGATGGTGCCCAGGATCGACACGGTGTTCATCGCCATCGACGCGCCGCGCGACGAGCTTCTCGAGACGGTGACCACCTGCGGGCACTCGAGGATACCCGTCTACAACGAGACCATCGACGACGTCGTCGGGGTGCTGTACGTCAAGGACCTGCTGCTCGCCATTGCCAAGGGCGAGGAGATCGACCTGGCCGCGATGATACGCAAGCCCTTCTTCGTGCCCGAGTCGAAGCGCATCGACTCCCTGCTCCGGGAATTCAAGCGCCGGCACGTGCATATAGCCATAGCCATCGACGAGTATGGCGGCGTGTCGGGCATCGTCTGCATGGAGGATATCATCGAGGAGATCGTCGGCGATATCCAGGACGAGTTCGATAACGAGCGGGAGGATATCGTCGCCATAGGCGACGCGGCCTGGCTGTGCGACGCGCGCGTCAATCTCGAGGATCTGAACGAGGAGACCGGGCTCGGCCTGCCCGTCGAGGGTTTCGATACGCTCGGCGGCTTCGTCTTCGACCTGTTCGGCAAGATTCCCGCCCGCTACGAGAAGGTGTCCTGGCGCACGTTCGACTTCGTCGTCCAGGAGATGGACGGCCATAAGATCGGCGCCGTCAAGATACTCAGGCGGCCGGGCGACGTAGAGGACGCATGACGCGGCCGGCGCGGCGCTTCGGAACCGCGGTGGCGCTCGCCGCCATCGCGCTGGTCGTCGCGGGCGCTCCCCCGGTCTCCGCCCAGGCGGCCAAGCCCGTCTCGGCGCGCGAACGCTACGAGGCCGGCGTGGAGTTGCTGGCGTCCGGCGCTACCTACCGCGCCGTCGACGCGTTCATGGCGGCCGTCGCCGCCAACCCCGCCTACGCCGACGCGTGGGCCATGCTGGCCCGTTGCCAATACGAGCTGGGCGAGTACGAGCGCGCGGTATCCTTCATCGCCGAGGCTTACAAGTACGGGCCGCGCTCGCCGTCCCTGGTCACCCTGGAGGCGTTCTCGCGCATCGGGCAGGGCAAGCTGGCCGAGGCCCGCGCCCTGCTCGACGAGGCCCTCGCCCGGTTGCCGAACGACCGCGACGCCCGCTTCGGCCTGGCCCTGCTCGACCTGAGGGGCGGCCGGCCCGGCGACGCCAGGGCCAGGCTCGCCTCGTCGCTCAAGACCGCCCCGCGCGACCCGCGGGCCCTCCTGTCCCTGGCGCTCATAGCCAAGGCCGAGGGGCGCGTCGAGGAGGCCTCGGCCTACCTCGCCGAGGCGCTGCGCTGGACGGCCGGCGACCCCGACGCCTCGTACGCGGCGGCCGAGCTGTACTACGAGCGGGGCGATCTGGCCGAGGCGGCCAGGCTGGCAAGCCAGGCGGTCCGGGAGCGCCCGGGCCACGCCGGGGCCCGCCGTCTGCTCGCCGAGCTGTACTACGAACGCGGCGAGCTGGCCGAGGCTCGCGAGGTGCTCGAGGGTTCCATCGCCCTCGACCGGAGCGACGCCCGAGCCTGGTTCCTGCTCGGCCTGGTCGAGCAGGCGGCCGGAAGGCGCGCCGAGGCCGAGTACGCGCTGTCGACGCTCGCGGCCCTGCGTCCCGAGGACGAGCTGGCCAGGATAGCGCTCGAGAACCTGGTCATCGAGGGTACCGGCTTCGAGGATCCGTCGCGCTCCGCCCTGGCGGCCTGGCGCTTCTCCCGGGCGGCCGAATTCGAGCGGCGGCTACTCTACCAGAAGGCCATCGCCGAGTACCGGCGCGGCCTCCTCGTCGATCCCTACGCCAATCCTGGCCGCAGGCGCTACGCCGAGCTGCTCCGCGGTTCCGGCCTGCCTTCGTCCTACCTGGCCGAGCTGCGCTTCCTCGACGACCTCGGCAAGTCCGACCGGGCCTTGTCCGAGGCGATCGAGATCTACGACAGCCTGCTCGCCGGGTCGGTCGGCCGGGACTGGAGCGTCGGCCTCGGCGCGCGGACCGATCCGTACCGCCTCGTCGTCTTCTCGGTCGCCCCCGACGCCTCCACGTACCACGCGGGCGGCGACCTGGTCGTGGCGCGCTACCTCCGCGACTCGCTCGCCTTCGAGCCGGGCCTGGCGCCGGATCGCGGCGTGGCGAGGGTCTCCGGCTTCGCCGACGCGTTCGCCCTGGCCAGGGAGTCGGGCGCCGAATGGTTCGTGCTCGTGCGCGTCGCGGAGACGGAGCGCGATATCCTCGTGTCGGCCGAGCTACGGGCGGCGAGGACGGGGGCCTTGGCCGCCCGTGTCGACGCGCCTCGCTCCGGTAACGACCGTGTGGCCCTATCGACCGCCCGGGTCGTCCAGGGCATACGCGAGGCCCTGCCGACGCGCGGCTCCCTGCTCGAGCGTCGCGGCGACCTGGCCCTCGTCGGGCTGGGCCGGGTCGACGGCGTGGCCGTCGGCGACGCCTTCATCCTCGTCAAGCGCGGAGCCGTAGCCATCGAGCCCGACGGCGGCGGCTTGGCCTGGAAGGACTCGGACGTCGTGGCGCGCGTGGTCGCCTCGCGGGTCGACGACGAGCTGTTCGAGGGTAAGCTCGAGCGGGTGGGGTTCTTCGACCGCGTCAACCCGCGCGATGTGGCGCTGCGAGAGCCGCCAAAGCCGAAGCCGGAGGCCGCTCAGGACTCAGGCGGAGAGGCCTCGGCTGCCAAGGCGTCGTACGTCTGGAGCGCCCTGTTCGAGCGGGTGCGTAGCCTCTACTAACGCCCGCCCTCCTCCGTAGCGTTGTACCCATCTGCCACGACTCGCGGCGCTTGCCCGGTCGTGGTGTACCGTCGATAGTGATTTTGATATATGAAATACCGCTATCAATAATCGAAAAACGTCTTGCATAGACTCCGCCGAATGTGTACAATGTTCCATGGACGGACCAGTGTCCGTACCGAGCATCGTGTCTGTCAGCTCTATTAAAGGAGGGCGAATGAACGCTTATATCCGCGAGGTCCTCGATGGCCTCAAAGCCCGCGCGCCGTGGGAGACCGAGTTCCTTCAGGCCGCCGAGGAAGTCCTCGAGTCGATCGAGCCGCTTATCGAGAAGAACCCCAAGTACAAGGCCCAGCGCATCCTCGAGCGCATCGTCGAGCCCGAGCGCACCATCATGTTCAGGGTGCCCTGGATGAACGACAAGGGCGAGTACATCGTCAATCGCGGCTATCGCGTTCAGTTCAACAGCGCCATCGGCCCGTACAAGGGCGGTATCCGCTTCCACCCGAAGGTGACGCTCTCCACCCTCAAGTTCCTCGGCTTCGAGCAGACCTTCAAGAACAGCCTCACGAGCCTCCCGATGGGCGGCGGCAAGGGCGGCGCCGACTTCGACCCGAACGGCAAGAGCGACAACGAGATCATGCGCTTCTGCCAGAGCTTCATGACCGAGCTTCAGAAGTATGTCGGCCCCGATACCGACGTGCCCGCTGGCGACATCGGCGTGGGCGGCCGCGAGGTCGGCTACATGTTCGGCCAGTACAAGCGCCTGAGCGACGAGTTCACCGGCGTGCTGACCGGCAAGGGCCTGTCTTTCGGCGGCTCGCTGATCCGCCCCGAGGCTACCGGCTTCGGCGCCGTGTACTTCCTGAACGAGATGCTCAAGGCCAAGGGCGACACGCTCAAGGGCAAGACCGTCTCCGTCTCCGGCTTCGGCAACGTCTCCTGGGGCACCTGCATCAAGGCCAGCGAGCTCGGCGCTAAGGTCGTCACGATCTCCGGCCCGGACGGCTACATCTACGATCCCGACGGCATCTCCACCGCCGAGAAGCACAAGTACCTCGAGGAAATGCTCGTCATCAACCGCAACTCCTGCGAGACCTACGCCAAGAAGTTCCCGAACGCCAAGTTCTTCGCCGGCAAGAGGCCCTGGGAGCAGAAGGTCGACATCGCCATGTGCTGCGCCATCCAGAACGAGATGTCAGGCGACGACGCCCAGATGCTCGTCAAGAATGGCGTCAAGTACGTCGTCGAGGTCTCGAACATGGGCTGCACCCCCGAGGCCTGGAAGCTCTTCGTCGAGAAGAAGATCCCCTTCGGCCCGGGCAAGGCAGCGAACGCCGGCGGCGTCGCCACCTCCGGCCTCGAGATGAGCCAGAACTCGATGCGCCTCGCCTGGACGGCCGAGGAAGTCGACCAGAGGCTGCATGCCATCATGGTCAACATCCACAATACCTGCCTCGAGGCGGCCAAGGAATTCGGCGCCGACGGCAACTACGTCGTGGGCGCGAACATCGCCGGCTTCAAGAAGGTAGCCGACGCGATGATCGCCCAGGGCCTCGTGTGATCCTCGGGTAGTTTCCCGATCGGTTCCTAAAAAAGGAGAAGGGCCGCCCCGGCTAGCCGGGGCGGCCCGTTTTTATAGTATGGGATCGACGCGCCCGCCGGGCTCAAGGAGGAATCCGGAGCCTCGCTCGGCTCCCGAACCGTCCGACCGGCGCGCCGGACCGTACTACGAGCCGAGCGACGAGGCGCCCCCGACGGCGAAGAGCTTGAGGCCCTCGGTCGGGAAGCGCGCCTTGACCTTGGCGACGACGGCTCTCGCGACCTCGGCCTGGCCGTCGTCTATATAGGCTATCAGCATGAAATTCTCCTCGGGCCAGGTGGCGGTGCCGAGCATCCTCGCCTCGCGGCCGCGCCCATGGACCACGGGCACCACCGTATAGTAGAAGCCGTCGATGGCGGACTCGAGCCCGTCGACGACGTCGTCCTGGACCGAGCGGTTGGCTATGATCTCTATCCTCGTCATGCTGACTCCTTGGCCGCCACGCGGACGCGCCGCTCGTTGAAGAACGAGTACATCACGGGTATGAAGAACAGGGTGATGAGCGTACTCGACAGGAGCCCCCCGAGTACCGTCAGGCCTATCGGCTTGAGCATCTGGGAATTCTCACCGTTCGATAGAGCCATCGGGAGGAGGCCGAGCACCGTCGTCAGCGTGGTCATGAGCACGGGCCTGAGCCTCGACGCGCCGCCTCGCACGCAGGCCTCGCGGACCGGCATGCCTCGGCGCACGAGCAGGTTCGTGTAGTCGACCAGTACGATGCCGTTGTTGACGACGATGCCGATGAGCATCACCACGCCCATCGCGGTGAACATGGTCAGGCTCTCGCCGGTGATCACGTAGACCGCCACGACGCCGATCAGCAGCAGCGGTATCGTGAACATGTTGATGATCGGGTCCTTCCACGACTCGTACTGTCCGGCCATCACGCCGAAGACGAGGAGCAGGGCCATCGTGACGATCAGGACGAAGTATCCGCCCGTCTCCATCACGCTCGCCCAGGAGCCTTCGTACGATAGCCTCGTGCCCTCGGGCAGGACGACGTTGTCCGCTATGACCGCCTTGATGTCGTCCTCGACGTCGCCGGCGCGGCGGTCGCTCGTGATGCTCGCGGTCACGTGGATGACGCGTGACTGATCCTCCCTCGAGATGCTGACCGGGCCGACGCCCTTCTCGAGCGAGGCGAAGTTGGCCACAGCGACGCGCCCGGAACCGCCCTGCACGTAGATGTTCTCCAGGTCGGGTAGCTTGCTCCTGTCCGCCTCGCGAAGGACCAGGGTGACGGCGTACTCGTCGCCCGCCTCGCGGTAGGTCGTCGCGGTCACCCCGTCGACGCTCGCGTCTATCTCCTTGGCTATGGCCTGCACGGTTATGCCGAAGGCGTAGGCCCGCTCCCGGTCGATGATCACCTCGACCTGCGGCAAGCCCTCGTTCAGGTCCATCGCCACGTCCCTGAGGTCGGGCACCTTCTCCTCGAGCAGGTCGATCAGCGTATGCGCGGTCGCTATACCCACCTCGAGGTCCTGGGTCCGTATGACCACGTCGATGTCGGCGCCGCTCATCTGGCGCATGCGTCCCATGGAGAAGCTGAAGGCGGCGTTCGGGAATTCGGAGAAATGGGCGCGTAGCTTGGCCTGCATCGCCTGGGCATCGTCGACGCGCTCGGAGAAGTCGGGCAGCGTGACGGATAGCTGCCCGCCGTTGCTACTCGAGCCGCCGCCCATCATGCCGCCGCCGACCGTCGTGATGATGGTCTCGACGCCCTCAAGCTCGTCCATCGCGTAGGCCTCCATCGCGAGCATCACGGCCTTGGTCTCGCCGAGCTTGGTGCCGAGCGGCATCGTCACCGACAGATTGATGGACGAATCGTCGGAATTCGGCATCATGTTGATGTTCATGTCCGGGATAAAGGCGAGGGACAGGGCGAAGCAGCCGACGACGAGGATCACGACGGTCGGCCGATGGGCGACCGCCGCGCGCAGGGCCTTGCCGTAGGCTTGGTCCAGGAGGTCGAGCGCCTTGCCGAGCGCGGCATCCATGGCCGCGAGGGCCCGGTTCCTGATCGGCCTCTCTCTACGGGTCGTCAGCGGCAGGTAGGTACTCGCGAGCACCGGCACGAGGAGGAGGGCGACGAAGAGGCTGGAGACGATCGAGATGACGATGGTGAAGATGATGTCGCCGAACATCATGCCTATCATGCCGAGCTTGTCCTTGAAGAACAGGATGGGCACGAAGACGACGACGGTCGTCAGGTTGCCGGCTACTATCGACGAGGTCATCTCCTGGGTGCCGAGGATGCCGGCTATCGTCGGCTTGGCCCCTCGTTCCCGGTACTGGTAGATGTTCTCGAGGATGACGATGGACGCGTCGACTATCATGCCGACGCCAAGGATCAGACCGGTCATCGTCATCATGTTGAGGGTGATGCCCGCGAAGTACATGCACAGCAGCGTGACCAGGATGGAGAAGGGTATCGAGACGCCGATGATGACGGTGCTCTTGAGGCTCCTGAGGAACAGGAACAGGACGGCCATCGCGAGCAGGGCGCCCTGCAGGGCGGACGACAGGAGGTTCGACAGCGTGCTCCTGATGGATAGCGTGTCGTCCGAGACGATCTTCATGCTCACGTCGGAGGGCAGGAGGGGCCTGATCTCCTCGAGCTTCTCGTAGACGGCGTCGGCGGCCTTGACGGAGTTCGAGCCCGAGCGCTTGGTCAGCGACACGTAGACGCCCGGCTCGCCGTTGACATAGACGAGGCGGCTCTCGTCCTCGTAGCCCATCGCCACCGTGGCGAGGTCGGACAGGCGGACGGCATAGCCGCCCGCCGTGCCGACGACGGTCGAGGCTATCTCGTCGACGCTGGAGTATTCGCCGGTCGTGCGGATCAGGTAGTTCTTGGTCCCCTCGCCGATGCTACCGCCGCCAAGCTCGACGTTGGCGCTAGCCAGCTTCGAGGCGATGCCGGTGATGGTCAGCCCGTAGGCGTCCAGGCGGTTCTGGGACAGCTCGACGCGTACGATGCGCTCGCGGCCGCCGTTGACGTCCGCCTGCGCGATGCCGTCGATCTGCTCGAGCCTGGGCTGGATGATGTCCTCGGCTATGACCTTGAGCTCCTCCGAGCTACGCTCGCCCGAGACGGCTATGCGCATGATGGGCATGTCGCTCGACGAGAACCGGAAGATCTGCGGGTCGGACGCGTCGTCGGGCAGGCTACGGCGTATCCGGTCCAGCTTGTCGCGCACGTCGTTCGTCGCGGCGTCGAGGTCGGTGCCGTACTCGAATTCGAGTTCGAGCCTGGAGGAACCCTCGCTGGAGGTCGACGAGAGGCTCTGGAGGCCGGAGACATTGATCAGCGCGCTCTCGAGCGCGGCGGTGACGGATTTCTCGACCGACTCTGGACTCGCCCCGGGGTAGCTGGCGCTGACCATCAGGACTGGCCGCTCCGTGTCCGGCATCAGGTCGAGAGCCAGGTCGGATAGGGTGTAGAGGCTGACGACCGTAATCAGCGCGAAGGCGATCGCGACCAGGACCGGCCGTTCGACGACTTTCTTGGCAACGCTCATGTGCCGGACCCCGGAGACGAAATATCCTTGATCCTGGCGCCGTCGGCTAGCACCGACGCGCCCTCGACGACGACGAGCTCGCCCTCGGACAGTCCGTCGGTGATCGCCGCGAGGCCGTCGATGTCGACGCCGACCTCGACGCGACGCTTCTCGACGGTCGAGCCGTCCTTGACGACGAAGAGGTAATGGCCGGTCGAATCCTGGAGCACGCCGCCAGACGCGACGGCCAGGCAGTCGGGGTAGGCCACCGTGTCGAGCCTGAGCTTGGCGAACATGCCGGCGTTGACGCGCTCGTCGTAGCGGTCGAAGGCCAGGCGGATGGTCTTCGTCCTCGAGGTCGAGTCCACGACCGGCGACACGCTCGACACGGTCGCGGCGAAGCTGACGCCGGGGTAGGCCTCGAGCGATACCGTCGCCCTGAGCCCCACCTTGAGCACGCCGACGTAGCGCTCCGGTATTCTGGCCTCGACCTCGAGCTCGTCGATCGAGCCTATCTCGGCTATGGCCGTGGCGGTACCGACGGTCGAGCCGACCGATACCGGCAGCGAGGTCACCGTGCCGCTTATCGGCGCGTAGACCGCGTTGAGCGTATAGGCGGAGCCGGGCGTCGAGGGGTCGATCTCGGCTATCGTCTGGCCCTTCGTCACGCGGGATCCGAGGGACGCCTTCGACGATACCAGCTTGCCGGCGACGTAGGGGTAGACCTTGACGGTGGAGTCGACGACGACGTCGCCGTTCGTCTCGATATAGTCCTGCAGGGTCGTCCGCTCGGCCCTGACGGTGCGCACCGAGAACTCGGTCGCCGAGGCGGCGCCTCGGCCCGGCGCTCCGGAAGGACGGGGGCCGGCGCCGCTCGTCGGCCTTGCCCCGGGTGGCATCGCGGTCGCCTGGCTCCCTGAGCCGGCTAGCTTCGGCACGACGACGACCGCCGCGATGGCGAGCGCGAACAGCGCGAGTAAGGCTAGGTTGCGTTTCCTCATGTTCAATCCCTCCCGAGCGAGCCGAACGGCTCGCCCAGCGCGTATTCAAGGTTCAGTAGAGCGACGATCAGCGCGTACGCGCTTTCCGATACGGATACCCTGGCTTCGGCCAGACTGTCCTGGGCGCTCTGGAGCGACAGGAGATCCTTGGTTCCGAAGCGGTAGGCCTCCTCGGTCAGGGCGTAGGTCCGCGCGGCCAGCGACTCGCTCAGGCGCCCCGTCTCGAGCGACTTGGCCGCCTGGGCTATCGTGCGCTGGAGCGAGGCGGCGCCCGAGACGGCCTTGGCCGAAGCCTCGGCCAGCTGGCTGTCGATCTTGGCCACGGCGTCCTCGGCCGAGGCTACGGCGAGCCTCGCATCCGACCAGGGCAGCATATCGTCGAGGCCCAGGCTGACCGAGGCCGACAGGGAGCCCGAGCCGCTCAGGGACGCGTCGGTACGACTCGGCCTATACGAGGCCGATAGGCTCAGCGACGGCGAGTACACCGCGCGCCTGGCCTTGGCGAGGCTGGCCTCCGCGCTGGCCTTGGATCGCTCCATGGTTCTAACCGACGGCGACGAGACGGCGGCGGCCGCGGGATCGACGGCGGCGGCGGCCCGTACCGCTACCGGCGACGCGTCGAGCGAGCCGGTCAGCGTCACGGGCGCGCCGGGCTCGAGGCCGAGCAGCTGCCTGAACGAGTCGAGCGACGTCTCGTAGTCCATCCTGGCGCTCTCGAGCGCAGGCCCGAGCTTCTCGAGCCTGACGAGGGCCGACAGCGCGTCGAGTTCCGGGGCCACGCCGGCCTTCCGCCTGGCCTCGGCCTGTTCGTAGCTCTTCCTGGCCGTCGCCACGTTCTGCTCCGCCAGGCGTATCTTCTCCTGCTTCAAGAGCAGCGCGTAGAAGGCGGTCCGTACCGACAGCTCGACGTCGCGCCTGGCCGTCTCGTACGCCAGCTCGGCCGTCACGTAGGCCAGCTCCGCCTGGGACCGCGCATGGAGCGACTCGGCGGACAGGCTCAGGCTCGCGGTCGCGGAGCCGCCGACGCTTCCCCGGCCGTCGCTAGCGCTGGCCGAGGCGCCGACCGATAGGGACGGTACGAGGTCGTTCCACGCCAGCGACAGGGCCCTGGAAGCGGCCTCCCTATCGATCTTGGCCCTGGCCAGGCTCCTATTGCCCTCGAGCGCGATCGAGACGGCCTCGTCGACGCTGAATGCATCCTGGGCGCTCGCGTCGGCGGTGGCCGCGAGCGCAAGCAGGGCCACGGCCAGCGTTATCGGTATTCGCATCTATCCCTCCATGTCATCCTATCGTTCCGAGGATACCCTATCGTCGAGCCTGAGCATACGTCCAAACCGGTTCGCGGCCTATAGACGCGCCATGAAAGGCACATAATTTTTTGTTATAGGCGGAGGCTTCGCCGCCGATCGGCGTTGCCCGGCGCTCGGGCCGCGCGTATACTCCGAACCGTGGGGTGAGCATGAAGGCGAAGGTACTGATCATCGAAGACGTGGCGGAGCTGTCGGACCTCGTGGCTCTGTACCTGTCCAAGGAAGGCATGGAGGTCCGGCGGGCCGAGTCCGCCGAGTCCGCCCTCGCCATGCTCCGGGCCGTCGGCGCCGAGGCGTTCTCGCCGGATATCATCATCCTCGACATCAACCTGCCAGGCATGGACGGCTTCGAGTTCCTCGGAGAGTACCGCAAGGCCGGGGCGGCCCCCGTGCTGATCGTATCGGCCAGGGACGCCGACGAGGACATCATCGCGGGCCTCGGCCACGGCGCCGACGAGTTCGTGACCAAGCCGTTCTCGCCGCGGGTACTCGTGGCCCGTGTGCGAGCGATGCTCAGGCGCGCCCAGGAGGCCCCGTCGGCGAGGGACGCGCGGTCGATACGCTTCGGCCCGTACTCGCTCGACCTGGAGGCCTGCGTGCTCAGGCGAGGAGAGGAGCGCGTCGCTCTATCGGCCAAGGAGTACGCGGTGCTCGCGTTCCTGGCCGCCAACCCCGGCCGGCCCCTCGACCCGGAGACCATCTACTCGTCGGTATGGAAGAACGCCTACGGCGACGTGACCGCGGTGGCCGTCTATATCCAGCGGCTACGCAGGAAGCTCGAGGCCGACCCCTCGTCGCCGCGGCACATCGAGACGGTCTACGGCATGGGCTACCGGTTCACCCTCGATCCGGAACGCGGGCCGGACGGAGGCGGGCGATGA
>ENA-UOWO01003335-UOWO01003335.1-activated-sludge-metagenome-genome-assembly--contig:-NODE-3335-length-18725-cov-5.136797_pt1 | contig 18725 bp, 17 predicted proteins | sample MGYA00238148_ERZ761564 | MGnify/ENA primary metagenome ERZ761564 (study PRJEB28885, sample SAMN05720194) | activated sludge metagenome | isolation source: Anaerobic digester | place: USA...
AGTATTTTTACTATTTGTTTTGTGTTGTTTATTGCAACAATTCTAAGTGCACAAACACCTGTTGTCCCTGCCGGTAGTGGAACAGAAAATGACCCTTATCAAATCGCAACTCTTGACAATCTTTATTGGATGTCAATTACTTCAAGTTCATGGGATAAATATTTTGAGCAAACTAATGATATTAATGCAAATTTTACTTCGGCTTGGAATAGTGGTGCAGGATGGGATCCAATTGGATATGTCAACTCAGAAGCTGACTATTTGGCATTTACAGGTTCATATGACGGTGGAGGTTTTTTAATAGAAAATATCTATATAAACAGACCAACTGAAATGGCTCTCGGCTTTTTTGCAATTATCGAAAATGCCAATATCTCTAATATGCTAATCGCAGATATTTGGATAGCTGGTAATGAGTTTGTTGGCTCTTTAACAGGCTTTAATTTTTCGTCCGAAATTACAAATTGTCATGCTATAAATGGAGAAATAGAAGGCGTAAATGATATAGGAGGACTCGTTGGAAGGAATGAATCAGGTAATGAGTATATTTATTCTTGTACATTTTCTGGTGCTATTACTAGCTCTGGAGAAAATATCGGTGGTTTGATTGGTAAAAACAAAGGAACTGTTAGAAAATGTTTTGCTGATGCTGATATTTCAGGGATTAGGAATTTAGGATGTTTAATTGGCGAAAATGATGGTAGCACAGATAAGAGTAATGGAACTGTTGATAGTTGCTATACCACTGGTCAAATAACATTCTCCGTTCCAGATAATTCTGGTAGCGCTGGCGGTTTAATTGGTCAGAGTAAAGAAAATACTGTTATTTCATATTGCTATAGCAATGCGACTATCAATGGGGAGTCAATTAGTCAAAATCTTGGAGGTTTGATAGGTTTAAGCGATAATACAACTACAGTTAGTTATTGTTTTGCTGAAGGTAATGTAACTGGTGGAGGAAGCCTTGGAGGTTTAGTTGGACAAAATTCATATTCCAATATTAACAACTGTTATGCAAGGGGAAATGTTTCTGGGACACAGAATAATGTTGGGGGTGTTGTTGGACGTAATACTGGTAGTGTTGAAAAATCTTATTCTACTGGTGTAATAACTAGCTCAGGAGGCTGTTATGGTGGACTTCTTGGTAGCAACGAGGATTCAGGTTCAGCTAGTTTGTGTTTCTGGGATACCGAAACTTCAAGTGTAGGAATAGGCTGTGGATGGAACGGTGGTGGTTCTGTTGATATTACTGGAAAAACTTCGCTCGAGATGAAGACATTAGCCACTTATACAAATGCTGGCTGGGATTTCTATGGAGAAACAACTAATGGAAATGATGATAACTGGCATATTAGCAGTGTTATTAACAATGGGTATCCATGTTTTAAATGGTATACTGACATTGTTGGTGTAGAGGAAAATATAGCAATAAACGATGGATTTAGTGTGTTTCCAAATCCATCTAGCAATTTTGTAACTATTAGCAATAACACTGATTTATTTGAAAATGTAAATATTGTTATCTATACTATCTCTGGCGAAAAGGTGTTTTCCGAGGAACTCGTTTCAATTGTGTCAAATATTGATGTAAGACATTTGTCAAATGGAATTTATATTCTTGAGATTAACTCTTCTTCATTTTCTAAAAGACAAAAAATTATTGTACAAAAATAAATTAACCAAAAGTTTATTTGTTTAATTTAATAATGCAGGATATGATTTTATAATCCTACATTATTATTTTTGTTTAGTAAATTTTTTAAAGAAATATTAGATTAAACTTATTTTTCTGATTCAACAGGTTTTTCTGCTTTAGGTTCTTTTTCTTCGGATTTGATGTTGTCTTTTTGAAGGATGTTTTTCTCTATCAAAATATTGTACCAGTTTACAAGCTTTTTAATGTCCGAAACATATACTCTATCTTTATCATAATCAGGTAGAATAGCAGTAATTAAATCTAAAAGATCCTTGTTCGAAGCTTTTGCTGATACGACTTGTTTAGCTTCGTATTTTTCGTATAATTTAATGAAAACTTCGCGTAGTGGGATATCTTCATCATACGTATAGATAGCAACATCTTCAAGTGTTGATATTCGTGATGTTGAAAAAGCCGGTATTCTCTTACCGGTAGTTAGTGATTCAACAATGACATTGTTTTTTCCTTTGGAGACTAACTTAAAAAGTCCCGGCTGTCCTGCAATAGCTAAAATTCCGTCTAAAAACATATATTTTAATTTAAGGCACAAATGTAATATTTGTTATTAATACTAAAAAATAATGACACAAAATTCTTCAAAATAAATGCCATAAATTATTCTGAGATTTCGAATAATACTGATTACTCGAATAATATCAAATAATATTTCTTTCTTTTTTTATTGTTTCGTAAGCTTCGTTCAATGTCTGAAATTTGACTTTTGCAGCGTTCTGAATGTCTTCACCCATATTGGCAACTTTGTCGGGATGAAACTTTATTGCCATTTTTCTATAAACTTTTTTAATTTCTTCATCTGAGCTCGACTTAGAAACCCCTAGAATTTCGTATGCTGAATCAGTTTCTTTGACAAACATTGATTTAACCGAATTATGATCAGAGTAACTTAATCCTATTTTTATTGCGATTTGCTCAATGAGATTAATTTCAGATGCATGTATTTCTCCGTCAGCATTTGCTATTCCGTATAAATAGTGAATTATCTGAAGTTTCAGAGGATGACTCATGTTCTGTTTAATCTGCATACATACATCATCGAGCGGAATATCTTTTTCGAGCAGTCCCTTAAGAACTCTTAATGATTCATAAGTCTGATGTTCTCCAAAATTAGAAAGCAGGAATTTTTTGACATAATCAAGCTCGCTTTTTTTGACAATATTATCGGCTTTCATTACAGCCGCAGATAAAACTAGGAATGACAAAATAAAATCACCTCTTTGTGTAACTTTTCTTGTCGGTTCATTGACAGATTTTGATATTAAACTGGCTCCATCAAATATAGAACCCAGGAAAAAACCTAATAAACCACCTATAGGACCACCAAAAGCCCAACCAAGACCTCCACCAATCCATTTTCCCAGTCTTACCATTACTCTTTTCTCAGTTTAGATAAAATTTCTACACTTTGTACTATTAATGAATTGTTCTCATCATTGTGTATATAAAAATCTGCTCTAATATCTTTTGGTAAATTTTTTGTTTGTAGTTCAATTTTTCTTTCAGCTTCATGTGTTGAAATATTATCACGTTTCGAAATTCGTTCCACTGCAAGTTTGAATGGAGATGTAACCAATACAGAATAATCAATAATATTCTCAATCCCGGATTCGAAAATTAGAGCAGATTCTATAGCAACGATATCTTCATTTTGATGTTTTGTCCACTCAATAAAATCATTGATAACAGCAGGATGGACTATTGAATTGACATATTTTCTTTCATCTTCATTGTTGAAAATTATGTTTGCAAGGAAAGCTTTGTTAATTTGTGAATCATTATATACCTGATCGCCATATCTTTCTTTTAGTGCTGATATAATTTTTGCGTTCTTAATCATAATCTGTTTTGTCTGATAATCAGCATTATAAACAGAAATTCCCATTGTCTCGAATATTTTTGAAACAACCGATTTGCCTGAACCAATAGTACCTGTAATACCTATTTTAATCATTATGGATTTTTCTTTTCAGGACAAAACCGATATTGAAAGGATTTACTTTAGTAATCTCAAGATATGGGTTGACTGACACAATATTTACAGTAACAAGATTGTTTTTTTCTGTTGTGTAATCAGCAACTGCTTCAAAGTTAAGACTATCTATCACATCGTATAGACTTAAAGGGACTTTATAAGAAACGCTAACTTCATTTGGAATAAGTTGATAGTCAAGTGAATCGGGGAAATTTGCTGCAGTTACTGGAATAATTATGCTAGCTTCGGTGTATTTTTCTACAGGGAAATTAATTAAAATTCTGGACTTTGAATAGCTCAAGTCTTTAATACCCTTCAATCTAATTTCTTTTATATGGCTTTCTCCGATATCTTCAATTCTACTTTTTTCACAATATACAGCCTGTATTGTGTCAATTATATGTTTGGGTCCGAAAACAAATATTGAATCAGGATTTAGAACTTCTTCACCATTGACAATAAATTCCGCATCTAGATCGTAATCATTTTCAAAAATAACAGGTACTCTTTTCGAAAAACTTTCTGCCATATCAAAAAATAATGTATCTGGTTTAACGCCTGTGATCTGTATATTTGAACCAAATCGTTTGGTAAGAAAAGGAATTATATCTTTTGTTAGAATATAGCTTTTTAGGTGATTGTCAACACATGCATGAAATATAATCGGTGTCTCTTTTTCGGCAAGATCAATAATTACCGGTAATTTTACAGTTTCAATTTTCTCTCTTAAAATGTTATATCCATGACCATGTATATGAATAGTAAGATTTGATTCGTTCTCAGCACTGAGTTTTGCTTTGTTTGGCAGATTTTCAAATTTATATGGAATATCAATTGTTGAATCATGCACTTTATTGACAAAATTCAAAAACCACAAAAAGGATGACAAAACAAGGAAAAACAAAAAAATAAATATATTTCGGTTTTTAAATTGTTTTACAATATATGCCGAAAATTTATTTCTGTGTTTAATATTTTCAGTCATGGAACTTACTATTTTTGGGCAGGCGGAATGTCCTCCGGAGAAGCAACAACAGAGCCTTTGTCAAGTTTTACCTTAACATTAGTGTCGATTTCTACAAAGACATATGTATCATGTACTTCAACTATTTTTCCATAAATTCCACCTAGAGTAACTACTTTGTCTCCTTTCTGCAAAGCGTCGCGGAACTTCTTTGCTTCTTTTTGTTTTTTCATTTGTGGACGTATCATAAAGAAATAAAAAACTGCAACGATCAACACAAGAAAAATAATCGAGCTGTAAGGGCTGCTTTGTTGCCCTTGTTGAGCCATTAAAAATAACTGATTCATAAAATTTATTTTAAATTTAAACTTAATTTACATTATCACTTCACAACGAATTATTAACTCTGTAACATTTGGTTGTGTATTAGAATATACTTTTGCTGATTTTGTTTGTATTCCATCACGATTAGAACTGTCAAAAACAAGTTCAATAGTTCCTGTCTCTCCCGGTTTTATAGGCTCCTTGGTCCATTTTGGAACAGTACATCCACACGATGCCTTTACATTTGAAATGATGAGATTTCCACCACCTGTGTTTTTGAAGACAAAACTATGAGCAACTTTTTCTCCCTGAATTACTGTTCCGAAATTGTACTCAGTTGAATTAAACTCAATAACAGCTAGGTTGGTTTGATCTCCGTTATCACCATTGGCAGAATTTGAATTAGAAATATTGTATTCTCCTCCGGTCTGAGTATTGTTATTATTACATGAATTCAGAATTATAATAAGAAATAATCCGATAGCATATACAATAATTTTCATAATCTTAAACACTTTTAACTTCGCAAAGATAATACTTTTTATATTTCTAACTACTCAAATTGTTATCTAATTGTTAATGTTTTGCATGGAATTTATAAAAGCCCTGTTCCCGATTTATTCAATTCCCCTGATTTTTTTAATTCAATGTGTATTTTGTCAATAATACCGTTAATAAAAACGCTACTTTTTTCTGTGCTATAAAACTTCGCAATGTCCAGATATTCATTGATTGTAACTTTAACAGGAATATAAGGGATTTTCATTATTTCGGTCAATGCCAGATGTATTAATACTTTATCGAGAAAAGCTATTCTTTCAAGTTCCCATTTTTGTAAGCAATGTAAAATCTTTTTATCATATATATCTTTATTCAGTACAGCTTGTTTAATTAGCGTAAATGCAAAATTTCTGTCTTGCTCTGCTTTAAACATTTTAGGTAATCGGTAGTTTGAAATATTTTTACTGTAGTTTTTAATATTTTGCATCAAATTACTGCATAAAAATTCTAAGTCATCGTTCCAGTAAATGCTCTTTTCTTCTAAAATCTCATCCAGTGTGGGATTATCAGAAATATTTTTTGAGATTATTTTTTTTATTATATCAAAATCCTGTTCAAAAGAATCCTTAGGATCATTCATAAATGACTTATAATATGAAGAAGAATTTATTTCCATCCACAATGTTCTGACAAATTCGGGATTTTCGTTCCAGTTCATATCTGAATTAGACATCGCATGTTTAATTGTCGGGTCATTCATAAAAGCAGAAATAATCCTATTATTGCAAAATTTTGTGTTGGGATTTACGTCCTTGTCTGTTTTGATCAGTTTATTTTTAGCAATTTCGATTTTTTCTTCAGCATAATCTACAATCGCAATTAGTAAGCAATGTATGTGGATAAATAGTTCGTATGACTTATTGATATTACGTTCCATTTCTTCAAGGACTTTATCAATGTTTTGTTCTTCGTCATCCTGCAAAAAGGCGTAATAGGTCTGCATTGCCTTTATTCTTACTAATCTGCGACTAATCATGTTAATGTACTTTTTTTTATCGGACAAAAATAATTATATAATTGGAATAAATTAAATAATTTTTTGGCAGTGCATTTATGATAAAACTGGTTTTTTTGAAGAAAATTGAATAAATTTTCGTTTTGTATTACATTTTTTATTTAAATTTGTATAAAACAATAAATTTATTGTATGGAAGGGAATGAAATAAAGAGAGAAGAAATCTTTGCGGTTTCGGTGAGAGCCGGTAAGAGAACGTATTTTTTTGACGTAAGGGCAAATCGTCAGGGTGATTATTTTTTGACAGTTACTGAGAGTAAAAAAGTTTTTGACAAGCAAGGTAATTCAAAATTTGAGAAGCATAAGGTCTTTTTGTACAAAGAAGATTTCGACAAATTTTTAGATGGGTACAATCAGGCTGTAAATTTCATTAAGGAAAATAAACCTGAATATTTCGAATCTACAGCCCAAGAAGGTTCAAATGAGGAGTCTGTTTAAGACATAGGATCAAACAACAAGAATTCATTGTTTGTAAACTAATTGTGTTATTTCACGAAGCATATCTGCATCTGATTTATCAAATGCAGCAAATGTTTTACTGTCAACATCTAAAACACCCTTAATTTTTCCATATTGAAATACAGGAATTACAATTTCGGAACGGCTGAGAGGATTACATGCGATATGTCCGGGGAAATCATTAACATTATCCACAACAATCGACTTTTGCCGACTAATTGCAGCCCAGCAAACTCCTGTATCTTTTTTTAATCTCATACATGCCAAAGGTCCCTGATAACACACAACTTCAAGTTCATCGTTTTCACTAATTAGATAAAAACCTGTCCAAAAAAAGTGCTCGTTTTTATGATGTAAAACTGCACAAATTGTTGCCATTCGACTTAGTGGATTCTCAACTTTTTGGAATAATTCCTTAAGTTGAGTTATTATTCTCTGATATTTTTGTTCTTTTTTATTTATCATCTTTCGGGTTTTTTGAAAATATTCTTTTAAACCAGCATTTCTTCGGTGTTTCTGATTTGTTAGGTTTTTTATCGCTAACCGGAATATCTCCGTATTTTATGTACGGTATTCTATCGTTGATTAAATAAACTCTTGGATATAATGCATTCTTGTATATACCTAAGCCTCCAAATTCAAAACTTAATTCGTTCTTACAGGAGATTCTTGATAGGCTTTCAATACTGTATTCTGTGATTCCGTCATCTCGATTCACTTTGTAATCATCGTTAACTGTGCTAAATTTAGCATTGTAGTTTTTGGATATTTTTATGACGCTTTGCATATAGGAATCAATATAGGCAATCCATAATCCTTTTTTTAGACTGACAGAATTACTATACAATTTAAGGTCAAAAGTATCTGGAATACTTGATGCATATTCGTATGTGTAGCCTGGAGGCGTAATAGTATTATTTTTATAAAGAATTTCGGTGCTTATACTGTTGTTCCAGTTAGTCATATGAAAAAATGATTTCAGCGTATCAGACTTGTTTGTTTCAAGCCATGAAACAGAAAGTTTTATACTTCTGACAGATTCCATAGCCCTAGTATTGCTGATTTCAAAATCCTGGCGATAATACTCTGCTGAAACAAAAAAGTTTGTGTCATTCTTAATTGATGGAATGTATTTTATTAAAACTACGGTTTCTCCGTTTGTGTTTTCATCAGTGTTTAATATTTCATAAGAATTTTTATCAACCCAACCTGCAGCTTGCATCTTTCCTAATTCCTGCACGTCTTCTGTCATAACGAACCATCTATATTCTTCAGACTTTTTTTCAAAATAATCTGCAGCATAATAAACTGTGGATGAATTCAGCAATACAGCCATTATTATAGCTCTATGAAGAGCAATTTCTTTAGCCAGCACTTTATCCTCCATGCGTGGGTCAGACATTCCTATTGCATAAATTTCTGAATTTCCAACAGAATACGGGAGGTCTTCAGCCCAAACAGGTAATTGATAGTAATTTACATATTCTTGTGCATTCAGTATCGAAAAACAGAAACAAAACATAAATATCATTAAAAATTGCTTCATAGTATTTATCTTTGTATTTTCAAATTTAAAATAATGGTTAAAAATGCAAAAAAAATCAATATAATCACACTCGGATGTTCGAAAAATCTTACAGATTCTGAACAATTTGCTTTTCAACTCAGTAATGCAGGTTATAAAGTTGTTCATAACTCAGATAAAACAGATTTTCAAATTGCATTTATAAATACTTGTGGATTCATTAATGATGCCAAAGAGGAATCAATTAACACGATTATAGAACTGGTTAATTTAAAAAAACAGCGAGATAAATATAAAAACAAGAAAATAAAACTTGAGAAAATAATAGTTTTTGGTTGTTTGGTACAGAGATATGAAAAAGAATTAAAAGCCGAAATTCCAGAAGTTGATTTCTATGTGGGAAACTATAATGCGGAACAACTATTGCAAATTGTAGAGTTAAAACAAGATAAAAGAACTGCATATAACCGAATTCCTGATTCTGCCGGTCATTATGCATATCTGAAGATCGCAGAAGGTTGCAACCGCAACTGTTCGTTCTGTGCTATCCCATTAATTAAGGGGAAATATGTTTCCAGAAAAGTAGTAGATATTCTTGAAGAAGCACGAATTTTGACAAAAACGGGAGTAAAGGAATTGATTCTTATAGCTCAGGATTTGTGTTTTTACGGTTATGATTTTGAAAAAGAATTCTTATTGCCGGAGCTGGTAAACTCACTTTGTGAAATTGATGGTATAGAATGGATCAGACTCCAATATTTATATCCTTTTCTCTTTCCTGAAAAGCTTCTTGATGTAATTGCAGATAATCCAAAAGTATGTAAATACATTGATATCCCTTTGCAGCATATATCTGATAAGGTTCTAAAAAAAATGAATCGGGCTTGTACTAAACAGGAAATCGTAGATTTGTTAGATAGAATTAGAACTAAAATTCCTGATGCAACGATACGTACAACCATGTTAGTTGGACATCCGGGCGAAGGGAAGAAGGAATTCAATGAATTGATGGAATTTGTAAAGGAGCAAAGATTTGACAGACTTGGAGTTTTTACTTATTCTCAAGAAGAAGGCACTAAAGCCGCAGTAGATTATAAGGACATTATAAGTTCTGCAGTAAAAGAAAAGAGGGCAGAAATTCTTATGAACGAGCAGAGTAAAATCTCAAACGAATTGAATGCCAACAAAGTCGGAAAGATATTCAAAGTAATTATTGACTCTAAAGATACTGACTTTTACATTGGCAGAACCGAATACGATTCTGTCGAAGTAGATAATGAAGTTATTGTAAATTGCGATGAAAAACTGGAAATAGGAGAGTATTATGATGTTAAGATAAATGGATTTGATGATTTTGATTTATATGGCGAAAAAATTTAAATTATTTCTTTGTATAGTTTTAAAAAGCGTTTATCTTTGTAAACTCATAACGGACTAGTAGCTCAATTGGATAGAGCACCTGACTACGGATCAGGAGGTTGAGGGTTCGACTCCTTCCTAGTTCACAAAGCCTGTCATTTATGACGGGCTTTGTTGTTTATTCCTAATATTACAGGAAAGTATATAAGCATTACAAAAGAATTAACAAACCACATTGTAAGACACTCTTATGACCTTATTACGAAAGAAATAAACGCATAAGAACTATTTAGTAAGATATATAAGCATAGCTATATGAAAACAAGCATACTGTTTCTTTATTTACTTAAAATCTCTTCTATCGAAACCTTCTTAGGTTAAATCACAATTTTCCCAAAATAGTTCGCATTGAATAATTTGTAAATTCATAAATAAATCTTATTTTTACTAGATATTTAGACAATATGCAACTTTAACCTAAACAATTACTAGATGAGAATAAAACTTTCAGGATTATTGATTTTCGTATTTGCATTCTCTTCTATTTCAGTATGCAATTCTTTAGTTGTGAAAAAAAAAATAAATAGTAAAATTGACACTAATCATGATCAGGATTCAGTAATATTAGAGTCAAAAATTTTATTGGTTTATTATGAAAAATCAGGAAATTATTATGATTATTATATAAAAGTACTGCCTGGGGAGACTTTTATTTTATTAGCAGAGTTCGAAACACTTCCAGCGGATGTAATTTGGGACACCATAAATCATCAGGTTCATTTTGTAACACAAGAAGGTGTTTTAATGAAAAATTATCTAAGTAAGGAAGAGGAATTTCAAAAATTATCAGATCCTCTTCCAGAAGGACTAATTGGTATGTTTAATAGTGCATGGATTGACAAGGAAACTGGAGAAGTTTGTTTTTCTTATGGAATAAATGTTGACCAAACTAACTTAGCCAAATATCAAAAATTGGAGAAATTAGCTGATTATTTGCCTGAATGGGGTGGAGAGGTAATCGTTGGCATACTGAAAGTAAATAAATCTGGGCAATGGGAAACAATAGTTGAAAAAGCATCAAAATGTTGTGCAGGAATGACGCCAGGACTATCAGTTCTTGACGATTACATAAAAATAAATGATAAATATATCTCAACTTCAGCAATAATAAATAATTCGATGTGCTTTTATGGAGTTAAAGGCAATACAGAGTTATTAATGGATACGGATTTAGAGAAATATTTTATAGGTGATGAAGTTCACTCTTCAGACGCTTTTTTTCTAGCAAAATTAAACGATAGTATTAGTCTTATTGTTTCGGCAGCCTGGGGTGATACCCCTCACAATATTTCTCCATGCTATTTTTGGGATAATAATAAAAGTAAATTAGAGGAAATAATCCTTAATACTAATACCGATAAATCATATCACCACCAACTCGGTATGCAAATTACAAAAGACTATTTATTGATTGCTTCCGAGTATCAACACGAAAGTCCCAAAATTTTCGACATTAGAACCCTTCAAGAAGTATATGATAATCCTGAAGCATCGCACGCATTTATTCTGGAAAATGAGTAAAGCTGCATTAAGTTTTTCTATATTTACGAAAATTTTCATACTATGAAAAAAATAATTTTATTAGCAATATTTTCTTTAACACTAGTAATGGCATCATACTCGCAGAATATTCGTCTTGTTCCTCCTGTAGGTCATACGGCACAAATTACTGATGTTGATATTTCTTCTGATGGTCGGTTTATTGTTAGCTCGTCAGTTGATAAAACTGTAATAGTTTGGGATTATGCAACTGGTAGAGAGATTATAAAATTCGCAGGTACAAATTTTGGAGCAGTTTCGTGTGAGTTCTCGGATGAAGCCGATAAAGTATATTCAGCCGGTTGGGATGGCAAAGTAAGGGAGTGGAGTCTGCTGAAATTTGATCAAACAGCAGTGTGGGATGGTTTTGATAATGGAATAAATTGTCTTTCTGTTTTTCCTGATGTTAAAAAAGTTGCAATAATTGGCAATGCAGGAACATTAAAAATACTAAACACAAAAGATGGCAGCATTGATAAGGAAATTGCAGTTTCGAAATCTGCTTGTTATGGGCTCGATGTTGGTAGTAAAGGTAAAATTATAGCAACAGGAGACATTAATGGAAATCTTAAAATATTTAATGCAAAAGATCTTAGTTTATTGCATGAAATAAAAGCAAATGAGTATCAGATAAAATCAATTAGCATTAGCCCTGACGAGACAATTTTAGTAACCTCTGCATACGATTATAAAATTAAGGTTTTTGATGTAAAAACCGGAAAATTACTACACGAATTTAGCGATGAATATCAAATGTGGTCATCATGTGACATAAGTTATGACAACAAAAAACTTGCTGCCGTAACTCTTAATGGTAAATTGTATGAGTGGAATCTTGAATCCGGAGAGCTTCTATTTAGTATGCAAACAGTATCGCTAATGTCAACAGCAGTAAAATATAAACCTGACGGAAAGGAAATTGTTGCATGTGGTTCATCGAATGAAATAAATGTTTATAAATCAATAGAAGGGAAATTGATAAAAACATTTGTTGGTAGTACCAGTCCGATTGAATCTGTTGATGCTGTTGGCGAAGAATTCACATTAGCATCGGCTCATTGGGATTCTCGTGTGCATATCTTTAATATGTTTAAATGTAAAATGATAAATACTGCTTTTGTTAATAATTCATATTTATCACAGGTTTGTTTGTTAAAAACTGGTAAAGATGCTGTTATTGCTTCTATGAGTCCTGGAATAAATATTTTTAATTACCATAATTCTGATATTAGTAATTTTCTTGATAATGAAAGCGGAATATATTCAATGGTCTTTTCTAAAGATGAAAGTATGTTTGCTTTAAGTATGCATGATTCTACCGTTTATGTTTATTCAACTATAGATAAATCATTATTATCTTCTTATAAACATAAAGGAGATGTGATGGATGTTTGTTTTTCCAATGATGGGAAGTTTTTGTGTTCGGTAAGCAGGGATAAATCATTGATTGTTTATTCTGTTGAAAATAAAAAAGTTTACAGAGAATTTAAAAACCTTGGTTCTGAGGCTGAATCTGTTGCTATATCAGGTGATGGAAATACAGTAGCTGCTGGTTTGTGGACTGGAGAAATTGTTATGATAGATATTCCTACATCAAAAATTGTTAAAACTTTAAAACCTCATATTTGGATTGTTAAAGATATGGAATTTAGTCCAATTAATGATTATTTGTGTTCAGCTTCATGGGATAGGACTATATGTATGACAGATTGGGTAAACTCAGAGCCGGTTGCAAAATATACCGGTCATACGGGTAGCGTAATTTCTGTTGATTTCTCTGATGATGGACTTTATGTTGTTAGTGGAGGCTGGGATAATCAGATAAAAATCCTTGATTCCAGGAATTTGGAAGAGATTTGCTGCGTTATTCCTGTAGGTGAAGAAGATTATCTGATTACTACACCTGAATTATATTATATGGGAACACCAGATGCGGCAAGAAAAGTAAGTTTTGCAGTAGGCATTCAAACATACGGATTCGATCAGTTCGATTTACAATATAATCGTCCCGATAAGGTACTTGAGATATTGCCTTTTGCTGATAAATCAATGATCCCTGTTTATAAAAAAGCTTACGACAAAAGACTTGAAAAGACAGGCTTTAATATTGATTATTTTGAAAAAGATATTAATGCTCCGTCAATTTTTATTAAAAATATTGATGATATTCAATTATTAACGGAAAAAGAATATACTCAAATCGAAATATCTGCATTTGATACAATACATTTTATTGACAGGTATAATGTATATGTTAATGGTGTTGCCGAATATGGTTCAAATGGTAAAAATGTAAGAAAGTCTAATGTGAAAACTATTAATGTAAGCGAAAAAGTAAAATTGAGCCAGGGTTTGAATAAAATTGAAGTATCATGCATAAACACTGCAGGAGTTGAAAGCCTAAGAAATAGTGTAGAAGTTTTTTACACTCCGCTTGAACCAGAGAAAAATGATATTTATGTAATTTCAATGGCTGTGGCAGAATATCAAAATGCTCAATACAATCTGAATTATACAGTTAATGATGGTCGTGAAATTGTATCTGTATTTAATGATATGTCAAGCGATTACAATATTATAATTGATTCATTGTTTGGGATAAATTGTACGAGAGCAAATTTTGTGTCACTTAAAGAAAAGTTGCAGAATACAAATGTTGACGATATTGTTATTATACATTTTTCAGGTCATGGGCTACTTGACGAAGACGGTGATTTTTATTTTGCAACTTATGATGTTAATTTTACAGACCCATCACAAAATGGGTTGGAGTATGATCTGATTGAAGGTATTCTTGACGGGATACCTGCACGTAACAAACTTGTCTTAATTGATGCTTGTCATTCGGGGGAGTTGGATGTTACAATTTCGTCAGAAAATATTGCGGATAATACAACTCCCGTTGATGAAACGGCACAATCTGCACTAGCAGCAAAAGGGGTGATAATGTATAATGTCCCCGGTGATGAAACAGGAGATCAATTGGAAAATTCGTATGATATTATGACCGAATATTTTGCTGATATTCGTAAAGGCACAGGTTCGGTTGTGATTTCGGCAGCAACAGGTACAGGATTTGCTTTGGAAATTGGTGATCTGGAACATGGCATCTTTACCTATGTTTTGGTAAAAGGCCTTCGCGATATGGAAGCTGATTATTCAGGTGATGGAATGATTTCAGTAAGTGAAATGAGAGAATATATTTTCACTAATGTCGAAAAAATGAGTGAAGGTTATCAAAAGCCAACTGCTAGAAAAGATAATCTAGTGAATGATTTCATAATTTATAAATAAGAAGGATTGATCAGAATAAATGAGCGTACATATTAATAAAACTTGGAACAAATTATCAATATTTTTACTACTCTTAATATTTTGTCTAAATATGCAAGCTCAGGTTCAAGGTTCTAAATCAATTACATACATTCATCAGGAAAAGCCGACATTATTGGCTAGGAATATAAAAGCAGGAGCAAGGTTGTTTGTGCCAAAAAACAGTATAAAAAATAAACTGGGTAAAGATAATTTTGTTTCAACGGCAGCAACAATACCAAAGAAATATTATAAAGAATTTCAAATAGACATTTGCAAGATTGATAATAGAAATGTATATAAGATTTCACCAAAAGAAAATGCAACTGACAAAATTATCTTGTATTTTCATGGTGGAGGGTATATAAACAATATTTTTACAGGGCATTGGCATTTTATTGCCAAATTGGTTAGGTCAACATCTTGTTCAGTAGTGATACCTGATTATCCACTTGCACCTGCTTCAACATATATTGATGCATATAGAATGCTCGATAAATTATACAAAGTGCTTGTGTCTGAAACTGATTCTCAAAATATTATTTATATGGGAGATTCAGCCGGAGGAGGACTTGCACTTGCATTTGCCCAGAAGAACCATGTTGATGGTCTTATACAGCCTTCACAAATAATTCTGATTTCACCATGGCTCGATGTTTCTATGACTAATCCTGAAATTGAAGCAGCTCAAAAAAAAGACCCGATTTTAAATTCAAAGACTTTGGTATTGGCCGGTAAAGCATGGTCAGGGAATTCTGAAGTTAAAAACTGTTTAATTAGTCCTATTAACGGAAATTTACAAGGTTTACCATTAATTAGTATTTTTATTGGTACTCATGATGTGCTATATCCGGATTGTAAAAAAATTAAAAGTATGGCAGATGCTCAGAATATCAAAGTAAATTATTTTGAATATAATAAAATGTTTCATGTCTGGGTTTTATTTCCTTTTTTGAAAGAAGCCGGGTTTGCAATGGATCAAATAGAACAGTTGGTTGCAGATGAAGATGTAAAAATGTAGATAAAGATGTTGTTTTACAAGTTTAATGAATCAAACATAGACTAACATTATCCTATTTGCACTTCGAAACCAGTTTTTTTAAAGTTTTATATTCCTTTTTATGGTCTTTAATATTGTCGCTAAATTCAGTTGTAAGAGATTCGTAAGCCATATTTGCATATTTGCAAGATTCTTCAGTTTCGGAAAGTTTTTTATAACATAGCGAAATATAATAGTAAGTTTCCCATTCAAGTCCGTTATTATCAAGGAAAATATTGAAATAATCAATGGCAGATAGAAATTCATTTTTTTTGTAATATGCCAATCCTATATAAAAATTCAAGTAGGTGGATTCCGGAGTAAAGATCAAAGCATTGTTTAAGTCTGATATTGCAAGGTCGGGTTGATTCGTTTCTACATACAAAATACCTCTACTTTCCAAAATTCCAGGGTTATGTGGATCAAACTCTAAATATTTCGTTAAGTCAATTATAGCTTTATTGTAATTGCCCTGCAATGTGTATGCAGAAGCTCTGTTGAGATAAGCCCAGTCGAAATCCGGTTTTGCTTCAATAGTCTTGTTGAAATATTTTATAGCTTTATTGTAATTTCCTTCAATTAAATAATCACAGGCTTTTTCAAAATAATTATCTGCATTTTGGGCAATTCCGGATAAAGAAAAAACTGAAATCAAAATATATATGATAAGTCTTTTCATTATCTGGGAGTAATTCCGTACAGTAATAATGTCGTAAGTCTGTCAAGATGCTTTTTATAATCAATTGGTTTATCTGTGCCAAAGAATGGAATTTCAAGACCTTTAAGAGTGAGCATTATTGTTATTGCTGTTTCGTAAGTGTCATCAATAAAGAAATCTCCTTTATTTACTCCTTCATCAAGAATGCCAACCAATGCTTTAATTTCAATTTTGTCAAATTCCTCGCGATTATTGTAAATGGCTCCCAATTGCTCGAATAAATCATTTTTTAATGCTGAATAGTAATAACTTATTTTTTCAAGAAATGACATTCTGCCGTAAACATAAGCAAAAACCTTGTCTATAGGAGTATTCTCCTGATTTATTGCTTCGTTAAGAAACTCCTGCATTTTTGCTGCTTCTTTTTTAATCACTTCGTTAAATACTTCTTCTTTACTTTTAAAATAATAATAAATGCCTGTTTTACTGACATTTGTAAATGAAGTAATATCATCAAGCGTAGCTTTTTTAAAACCATATTTACTGAAAGCTATACTGGCAGCGTTTATGATATTTTCTCTTGTAATATCTTTATTAGTTTCCATAATAAAAATTGATTTCTCAAATCATTTAATAAGTAAATTGAATAAATTCAAATAGTTGGGGCAAATTTATTAAAAATTAATTAGTTTTTTCTTTTTTTCTTCTTTCGAGTAATAAAGAATTTATCAGAGGGATGATTATGTTTTAAGTTTTTTCTTTTTTGCAGCAGGAAAAAGCACATTGTTTAAAATAAGCCTATATCCAGGAGAATTAGGAAAAAGAGTGAGGTCTGTATGTTCATCACCTACATAATGTCTGTAATCTTCGGGATCGTGACCGCCATAAAATGTCCACATTCCTTTGCCGAATTCCGAATGTATATATCTTACCTCACCGGCAGCTTTGTTTTCGCCCATAATCAGAACATGAGGTTTTACAAGATCCGCTTTAAAAGCAGTAGTTTGACCCATAAAACCACGTATCATATTTGTATGATTTTGACATAACATGGATGGAACAGGATCCCATTTAGCAGAAAACTCAAACAAAATGAAATAATCATCATTGTTTGCTATCTTTTTTGTGTCTGTAATATCAATATCTGAGTATTCATATTCCAGAGGATTCCTTACTAAAGTAAAATTAGTAAAAGCTAAACACTTTGAATAATCGAGCTTTGATTGAGCATCTGGGTCGGAAGGATCGCCGTCAAACATTAATTCGCAGATATCAACACCTTCGGCAGCAAGTGCTATGTCAAAAGAATCGGTAGCCGAACACATTGCAAATAAAAATCCTCCTTCGGCAATATAAGCTTTAATAGCTTGTGCAACAGCCAGTTTTAGTTGAGATACTTTATTGAATCCCATAGCTAAAGCCTCCTGTTCACTTATTTTTTGATTATCGCGGTACCATTGCATGCGACCATACGCTCCATAGAATTTGCCATATTGTCCTGTAAAATCTTCGTGATGTAAATGAAGCCAATCGTAATTTGCCAACTCTCCATTTATTATATCTCTGTCATAAATCTTGTCGTAGGGAATTTCGGCATAAGTAAGAGCAAGTGTAACAGCATCGTCCCATGGTTGTGTGAAAGGAGGGGAGTAAACCGCAATTTTTGGCGCCACCTCAAGTTTAACCGCATCCATATTTACCGAAGGAGCTGATATTTCATTAAAAATATTGTTCTTTTGAGCATCTGCAATTATTTCATAACTTACTCCACGCAGAACACATTCTTTTTCAATATCAGCAAGAAAAACAGTCAAAAAACTTCCCCCGCGGTAATTTAATAACCACCATGATTCAACCTGATTTTGCAAAGCCCAATATGTTACCCCGTATGCCTTGAGATGATCTCTTTGTGAATCATCCATTGGTATAAGAATGAAAGCCGGCTTAACAGAATTTGTCAAACAAAAGAAAAGTACTAATATTAGTATTAAACGTTTCATAAAAATCTGGGACAAAATTACAAAAATCATGCATTATTAAATCAATTTTAAATTAATAAAAACTTAACATGTCTTGATTCTTGAAAGTTTAGACATTTTTTATTGATTAATTTAAAGGATTAAAGATTTTGATTGAAATCTAATAATAAAAAAAATACTCTTTTAAACCCCGAACTCCGAATCCCGAGAAAACATAAATTGCTAAAACTAATTTAATCAATTAT
>ENA-UOWO01003345-UOWO01003345.1-activated-sludge-metagenome-genome-assembly--contig:-NODE-3345-length-18687-cov-5.593549_pt1 | contig 18687 bp, 11 predicted proteins | sample MGYA00238148_ERZ761564 | MGnify/ENA primary metagenome ERZ761564 (study PRJEB28885, sample SAMN05720194) | activated sludge metagenome | isolation source: Anaerobic digester | place: USA...
GAGAAAAAGCAAATAATCCAACAGTCAGATTTTCAGTTAGAGCGTTCATTATGGCCTAAGGGTTGGTTCAATCGTCCTTCGATTGAACCAGGTAATTATCAACTGGTAGAAAGATTGCCAGTTGCAGAAACTAATAAAGTAATATGCCTTCTGTTAGAATTTTTAAAGAACAAAAGGATCAGATATACTTTATCACCTTTACTATCCATAATTGGTATCATATATTAGACCGCCATGGTAGATTTAAATTACTTGAAGATAGTTTTGTTTATTGCCAAAAGCATAAGGGATTAAAGGTTTATGCCTTTGTGTTTATGACCAACCATCTGCACTTTGTAGGATCTGCTCCTGATTTGATAGGTACAATCAGGGACATGAAAACATTTTTATCCAAGGAATTACAGAAAAATATTTTAGCCGCCGAGCCGGAAGTCAATGAATTATTTAGAGCTGAAGACGGCTATCATCTTTGGCAGGATGGTAACTACCCAGAGTTAATCACCTCAGAAGAATTTTTGGATCAGAAAATCAATTATATTCATGATAACCCAGTTCGGAAAGAATATGTCCATTATCCTGAAGACTGGAAATGGTCATCGGCGAGCAAAATCTCCACGAAAATTATAGTAGAAAGTCTTTAGACTAATTAAACAATATTTTGGTTCAATCGAAGGACGATTGAACCAACGACGAATGGTGGATTAAAAGAACAAGAACAGTCCTTTGAGTTTAAATATAATTTTTATGAGAGAAAAAGCAAATAATCCAACAGTCAGATTTTCAGTTAGAGCGTTCATTATGGCTCTGGTGTTTTTGCTTTTGGTTGGAGCAATCGGTTTTTGGTGGCAGTCAAATCGGACAAGAAAAATTGTTTGGCAGGAGACCAAAAGCAATTATTCGCCGATTGTAGCTGTTTTGGGTCAGCTGGTACCCGGAGCCAAGGCAGCCATGGAGATCGATCCTAGTACTGGCGAGGTGGGTTTTGGCGCCAATGTTTATCAGGGTGAAAAATTACAGTTGTTTACCAAGATGGTTGGCGGTAATTTTTCCAAGCCTATGCAAAAAGATAATAAGATCAAATGGCTGGACGTTTTGCCAGGCATTGACGTGGAAGTCCACACCTTTGATGGCAAGATCAAAGAATTTATTTATATTAATAATAGAGAGGCAACTCATAGTTTTACTTTTGAACTTGAACAAAAAGGAGAGATAGAATTGCGTGATGAAGTCGGGATGTATATTACCGTTCTTGATAAAAAAACAGGGCAAGAACTTTTTACTTTAGATTATCCGACAGCGATTGATGCCAGTGGCCAGAAAATTTCTTATCATTATAGATTGGTGGATGAAAAGACTCTGATTATGGAAGCTATTGAGCCAAAATTATTAGAGAAGGTAAAATACCCGTTAGTTTTGGATCCGCCGATGACAGTGCGGGAATATGATGAAATCTTGGTTAAAATCGGCCAAAATGGCAATGAAGCTGGCAATGCCAAAGATGGCGATATTGTTGACGTCAAACCAATGGGCTGGCCCTGGGGTAAGATGGAATATCGAGATTTTGTGATTGTGAGAGTGTCCAAAATGACTCAAGAGGAGAGGGAAAAATTTAAAGTGCGTTTTCAATCGATTACTGCCCAAGAGCGCGTTAAAGCCATGAATAATAATGAACCGCCGCCTCAAAGTCAGGCCAAACAAGTTGATGGCGCCTATCAATATGGTTTGGATTATGTGGCTTTGGTCAATAATGAGCGCGTGAAGATTTATCAAAGAAGTAAAGAAGGAATGGAAGAGGAAATTACCAAGAATGGTTTAATAGATATTATCCGCAATCGCGCCAAGGATAATCCAATTATTGATGCCACGGCATTGAATTTAAATGAAATTATTAAACAAAAAGAATTTGCTTTAATGTATGATAAAATTAAAAATGGTCAATTGCAATTAGCTCTTAATGAATTACCTGGCGATGAGTCAGTGTTGCCTGGCGCGACCAGATTGGCCAAAAGGTTGGAAGAAAAAAAGACTTGGCTGGCCCGTGTTTGGGATAAAATTATTAAGCCGGCTAGAGCGGCTACTAATACTTATTCCATTGGCACTAATGCTCGTGATTATTCCACCATACAAGCCTGGGAAGACGCGCGCGACGCAGGGACAGATATTGAAAAAGGAGAATGCTATAATGACTCAACTTTTACCGCCGGCGTTACTATTGACGGCACAACCGGCGATGCGGATAGCTATATGTGGCTGACAGTAGCTTCTGGTAATAGACATAGCGGTACGGCCGGGACAGGAGTCAAAGTTGACATGAGTGGCACGGGCACGGTTATTGCCACTGGTGATGATTATACAATTGTTGAATGGTTGGAAATAACTGATTTTGGTTCTTCTTATGGCCACAGTGAAGGATTTTTGATTAATGCAAGCAATAATATTATTAGAAATAATATTATTCACGACGAAGTCTCTGATAACCGAGGTCTTGCTATATATGTTCGAAGTAGTGCCACTACAGTTTATAATAATATAATTTATGGCGGTGATGTTTCCGGTTCTTTTAATTATGGCGGTATTTATTTTAGTTATTGTTATGGCGATGTTTATAATAATACCATTTATGAAATTACTGGGGGTGGCATTGTGGTTGAAGGTGGCTATACTTTGGGGGTAAGAAATAACATAGTTTCTAATGCCGCTGATGGTTTTGGTTATGCGGCTTTGTCCGGCGGTTCTTTTGGTACCGATTCCACTTCAGATTATAACATCGCTTCTGATACTACGGCGCCGGGCTCTCATTCCACACAAAATGCTACTGACTATGCCAATTATTATACATCAGTAACCAATGATGCTGAAAATTTGCATGTTAAAGATGCTGGCGCTGTTCAGTATAACGCCGGTGTAGATTTGTCAGCGATTTTTACCACGGATGTTGATGGGCAGACCAGGCCGACTGGGGCAGGGACTTGGGATATTGGGGCGGATGAAATAGTGGTGGCTGGTTCGGCACCGACTGTGAGCTTGGCGACTGACACGCCAGATCCAACCAACCCGGGGCGTTCAGTTAGTTTTATTATTGACTGGAATGATGCTGATAGCGGGGAAACAGTCAAAATTAAAATTTGTAAAACTAATTCTTTGACTAATCAAAATTGTGACGGTGGATTTTGGGCCTCCTCAACCGTTTTCACTACCAATGATCCGGTTAGTGTGATTTATAACGTGGCGGGCGAGGACGCGGGTCAAACCAGAAATTATTGGGCTTTTGTGTGTGATAGTAGTGGCGCGTGCACTGAGGGAATCGCGGGCAGTTTCACGGTTAATACCCAAAGTACAGTGCCCAATATCAAGGTTCGGGGAGGATTGAAGGTACGGTAAATCTAGTATTAAATTTTCTAAATACCCATGCGTGATTTCAAAAAAAATAAACCTATTTTTAAAATACTGGCCAGCTTGATTATTTTAATCATGGTGGCTGGTTTGGTCGTGGCGGTGAAAAGGTTTTTTCCTTTTCGGTCGGCAGAAAAACCCTATCAAACTTTGAGCCCGATTTATTATACCGAGCCTGTGGTAGTGACGCGCGACAATCTGTCTTTGACTATCACGCCTCTGACTGGCGAAAAAGTCCGGGTGGCAACAGAAGACAAGCAGACAATTTATCGCCGGGCTTATCCGAAAACTGATGTGGTACAAACAAACAATGATCACCGACTCAAGGAGGAATTGCTTTTTGAAGAACCTGGTCATCCGACGGAATTTCAATACCGGCTGGGTAATATAGAGCAGTTCGTAATTGAAAAAAGACAAGGTGATTTTATTTTTTATGATAAAAAAAGATATTTGGACAATAAAGAAATGGCTTTAATCTTTACCATGCCAGCGCCTTTTGTCACCGAGTTCGAGGGCGAGCCCAATTTTGAAGCAGTGGCCGCTTTTATTGAGGGTGATATTTTGACTGTGCGTTTGGACAAGAATTGGTTGGCCCAAGCCAAATATCCGGTCATTTTGGATCCGACCGTGGAGATCAATATCCTCAATGTTTATTCCCACCCCAAGCAAGGTGAAGAATGGGTGGTGGATTTCACCACTTTGGGCACGGCTGACCTAAAAATTATTCCCAACGATCAGGCGACAATTGATGATGACGAATTTGTCTCCCTGGCTTGCGACGGCGAGAGCGTAACTCCGCAAATTTTAGCAGGGGACATTATTTATTATCCCAACTGGCAGTGCGCGGGTACGGGCACAGTCATTCATAAAACTTTGGTTGCCGGCAAACATACTTTGCGGTTTGAATTTAGTGATCCGCTTGATCCAGCCAATGCTCAAATAGTTTACGCTTACAATGATCCAGCTGATCCGTGGTGGAACACCAGCTGGCCTTATCGCAAAGAGATTATTATTTATGCCAATCAGGTGTTTTATACCGGCGCTTTTCCAGTCATGGTGACAACGACTGACGCGGATTTGATTTATGGCGGGTCTGGCCATATGGGCAAATCTGACGGTTCTGATATGGCCTTCACTGATGATCAGGGCAATGCTTTGGACTATGATTTGGAATCTTACAATAATAGCACCGGACAAGTGGTAGCTTGGGTGGAAGCGAATGTCAGCGCTTCAGCCAATACTTCTATTTATATTTACTATGGCAATGCTGGCGCAGTGAGTCAGGAAAATGAGGTTGGCGCTTGGGATACGAATTATAAGGGTGTCTGGCACATGTCCGAGACTACAGGCCAGCATCAAGATTCAACCGGGGTCAATGATTCAACGACTGTGTCCGTAACGACCCAGGGTTCTGCCAGCGGTCGGGTGGGCGGGGCTGATGATTTTGACGGCACTGATGATTACGTGGCGATTGGCGATAATAATAGTTTGGATATTACCAATGCTGGGACGATTGAGGCCTGGATCAGCACCGATGATGTCTCAACAGCAGAAGCCAATTTTTCCAGGTGGAAAAGCATAACAGCACCCAATGGAGCCGGGACTTATGAACAAAGCAGTGTGGATTTTGTCGTGGTGGGAGATAAAATTTATTATGCGGCTCTGATGTGCACTGGCACAACGGAAGATTTTTTGGTGGCTAGCTCTGATTTAAATGGCGATAATTTTTCTGGTTGGAACGCGAGTCAACCGGTTTTCTCTGATGGTTGTGGGGCAGATGAAGGCTTGAGCGTAGCTATTGATTCTGACGGCGATTTTCTTTATTATGGGGCTTTGGGCAATCTTAACGGTACCAGCTATTTTTATACCGCGACCACGACTTTGGCTGGCGCGATGGATGCTAGCGGTTGGCGGACGCAGAGTGCGCCTGGCGGGACCGGGTCAGGAGAGAACAGCGGTATTGATATGATAATCGTCGGGGACAAGGCTTATTTCGCGGCCTTGACTTTAAACGCAGGAACGGAAACTTTTAAAACAGCCAGCGGAGTTATAAGCAATATGGATACCAATAGCATTAGTTGGACAACACAAAGCAATATACCCGGTGGCGGTGGAACTAATGGTAATTGTAATATTGGTTTGGATTCTGATGGCGCCATGCTTTATTATGGAGCTTTTTGTCATACTGGCACTGATGATACCTATTCTTTTGCTACCTCTACTCTGGCTGGCGCTGGTTCCACTACCGGAGTTGGCCTTTGGACGTATATTTCTGAACCCAATGGAACTGGCACGGATGATATCAATGGCACTGATATCACCATTGCTGGTAATCGGGCGTATCACGCGGCTTTCTCGGCCGCGGCCGGTACGGAACTTTATAGTACGGCCAATACTGATTTAGCCGGGGCCGGTATCAGTTGGACATCAAGACAGGATGCCAGTTCCAATCCCAATGGTCAGGGCACTGGCGACAGCACAGACGCTTCAGTCAAAACTGATGGTAAAAGATTGTACTATACGGCCTTTACCCATAGCGGTGCGACAGAGGTTTTTTTCCTAGCTTCTTCAACTATTCCGGCTCATCCGATCATAGCCAAAAATAGCGCTTATGAATTGATGCAGACAGGCGGCGGTTATATTTTTGATTGGGCCGGTCGACCGCAGAGTTTTGCCACAGCTACGGCTGTCTCAACTTTTACCCATGTGGCCGTGACTCATGACGGTACAACCATGAATTATTATGAAAACGGCGAGCTGAAAAGAACGCAAAAGGTGACTACTGATTTTGTCAGTAACGCCAATAATTTGATTTTTGGGCGCAATGAGCGGGGCGATGGAGCTTATCAATATTTTAATGGCATTATTGACGAGATCAGAATTTCTAATACCGCGCGTTCGGCCGTCTGGTTGCAAACGCAATATAATAATATCACTGAAGAAAGCGGTAATTTTTTGGATTTTGGGGCTGAAGAAACAGTGCCGGAAAACCAGGAGCCGGGTTTGGATTTGACTGTGGATACGCCAGATCCGACCAATCCCGGGCGCTCGGTCAGCTTTATTGTCAACTGGAGCGACGTGGACAGCACGCAAGTAAAGATTAAGGTGTGCAAGACCGATTCTTTGACTAATCAAAATTGTGATGGCGGATTTTGGGCTTCGTCAACGGCTTTGACTGTTAATAATCCGGCTACGGTTTTTTATGACGTGATAGCCGAAGACGCGGGCCAAACTAGGAATTATTGGGTTTTTGTGTGCGACATTAGTGGCGACTGTTCTTCTAGTAGTAGCGGGACTTTCACAGTCAACAAAACAAGCGTGGTGCCGAATGTTTTATTTAGATAGAGAGACTACGTGGATATCTCATTAGTTCAGTTTTGTAAACTGAACCAGGGAATTTTGATATTATTATATAATTAAGATGATTTAGAAAAAAATAATTGGTTCAGATTACAAATCTGAACCAGCAAAGACCCTATTTTATTAAGATAATTATTAATTTTAAAAGAAAAATATGGACGAACAAAAGAAAAATGAAGCGATGCAGACTATTTTTCTCGGTCCGGCCGGAGCGAGTGAATTGTCGCACCAGCGAAAAGAGACAAAAAAAATAAAACCGCTGGTTTGGTGGTTGGTGGCCGGGGGCGTATTGATTATTTTGGCGGTATTGTGGCTAGGGACTGGACGGGACGACAAAAAAGATGACAATCAGGATCAATGGCAGGCTGTTTTCCTTGACAATGGCCAGGTTTATTTCGGTCATATGGTGGAAAGCGATCAATGGGAGGTTACATTGGTTGATGTTTATTATCCCCAAAAACCAGTACCTTTGCAACAGGGAACGGAGGCTTTGCAACAAAGCGATTTTGCGATTGTGAAATTTGGCGGGGAAATTTATGGCACGGAGGACAAGATGAATATCAATCGGCAGGCGATTTTGTTCAGAGCTGATTTGAAAGAGGAAAGCAAGATTATGCAGGCGATCAAGAAACATAAAGAGAAAAAATGATTTAGGATTTAAGATTTATGATTTAAGAAAATTCGCTCCGTTGTTGCGGGGCGAATTTATTTCAAAAATTTTTTGATGAGTTTTTGGGCTTCGCTGGGTTTAGTCAGCCAATGGATACGCTGATTGCGCCGGAACCAGGTCATTTGGCGTTTGGCGTATTGGTGAGTGTGGGTTTTGATCAAATTGAGGGCTTGTTCGGGCGTAGACTGGTGGTTTAAATAATTGATAATTTCCTGATAGCCAATGGTTTGCAGTGGGACGGCGGCTGAGCCGTATTTTTTGATTAAGGTTTTGGTTTCCTGAATTAGTCCAGATTGAATCATGTGTTCAACCCGGGCGTTGATTTTTTGATTTATTTTTTCGCGGGGGATATCAAGGCCAAGCAGTAGGGGGTCAACTAAGGGCTCGGCGACTTTTTTTAGGGCGGAAAATTTTTGGCCGGAGAGGCAGACCTCCAGGGCGCGATCTAGCCGGCGGGGATTTTTGAGGTCAATAGTTTTGAAGGAGATTGGGTCAAGTCTTTTTAGCATTTTTTGTTTGGCGGGGAGTGATAAGGAGGCTAATTTTTTTCTGATTTTAACATCTGGTTTGATTTTGGGTATTTGATAATTATCCACGAGGGCGGAGATATAAAGACCCGTGCCACCGACGAGAAATGGCAGACGGCCGCGTTGGGTGATCTCTTTGATTTTTGCCAGGGCTAATTTTTTGTAGTTGGCGACGTTGAATTTTTGGTTGGGATTTTTGATATCGATGAGGTGATAAGGGATTGTTGAATTTTGAATTCGGTATTCATTCAGATCTTTGCCGGTACCAATATTCATACCACGATAAATTTGGCGGGAATCAGCGGAGATGATTTCGCCATTAAATTTTTGAGCCAAAGATACGGCCAGTTTTGTTTTGCCGGAGGCGGTGGGGCCGAGGATGACGACTATTTTAGGATTATTCATATAAATATTAAAGCATAAAAACATTCAAGCACAACAAAAGATTTATGATTTAAGATTTAAGATTTATGAATAAATTAATATTTTTAAATCTTAATTCTTTGTTTTTTTCTCATATATTTTCCAGCAGTTTGGAAGCGGGCGAGCTGGCCGGCTAGGGTAGCGCCTTTTTTCTTTTTGATTATGATTTTTTTAGCTACGGCTTCGCGTTTTTCCGCTTTGAGGCGGGGTTGACTTTTGGGCATAAAACAAGTAAAGTTAGGAAATAGAATGTAAATAAATAGAAATATAAAAATATAAAAACACAAGAAAAAATAAAGGGAGGGGAACGTGAAGAAAACAACTGAAGTCGGGTGGCTGATCAGTTTTCTGCTAATGGTGCCATTCGCGGAGACCTATACATTTTTTTGTAAGGTTTTTCGTTGGAATGGACAATTAGCGGAATACAATATTTATATTAATTGGTCTTTTATCGTCGTCCAAAATACGTTACTTTATTATTTATGGCGATGGGAAAAGAAGCAGGTATCGTCTGAGGAAATAGCTTTAGCAGTCAAACAGACGATCGGACGAGTATTGAGGTTTATCTCAAGAAAAATGTATTTTGCCCAGATAATAGTGGCAGCTAGTTCAAAATTACATTTTAAAATGGTTCTTGTTAGAACCCAAGATATTTTTAGTTTTATAAAAAATGTAATTGTTTGTCTGGCGGCTAATATTGGAGCTAGAACGAACTTAATTTTGGACAAGCTGCATTTTAGGAAACCCTTCTATTTTTTGAGAGATAACATCTTTATCGCCTTTACTGCAAGTTTATATTTTAGGGCCGCTGTTTCTTTGGTGGCTTTAAAAGATAAGCCAGTTAATTACCTGCCCGGTTTGGTCTTAGGCATGTATGCGAAAGCCTATGTTGCTTACTATACCGGGTGGTTTTTGGCCACAGCGTTGGAGAGCCTCTTGTGAAGTAAATTCATGAGGGGCTTTTGTTTTTGGTTTTAAATAACGTTAAGATTGGACGATAAATACATAGTTCAGGTCAGAGACCTGAACCAACGCTGGTTAATTCACCTTCCAGATTCCAGGCAGTCGCTTTGGTTATTTTTATTTTGACAAATTGACCTATTATTTTTTTATTGTTAATTGTTTGTTGTTTATTGCTTGTTATTATTTTAACATTTTTGAAATTTTTTGTCCTGCCAAAAAGAAAATTTTTGTCGGCGGAAGAGACTAATACTTCGGTGGTTTGGTTGACCATTTTTTGATTGTTGGACAGAGCAGTTGTTTTGAGGATTTCGTTAAGAATATTTTTGCGGTTGGTTTTTTCTTTGGTCGGTATATCATCTTCGAGCCGAGCGGCGACAGTCAGAGGTCGGGGAGAATATTCGGCCAAGTAGGCCATATCAAAGCGGACTTTTTTCATGAGAGTGGCGGTGGCCAGAAAGTCTCTTTGTGTTTCTCCTGGAAAGCCGACGATGATGTCGGTAGATACGCAGATATCGGGACTCGCGGCGCGGACTTTTTTTATTAGTTCAACGAAGTGTTGGCCAGTATATTTTCGGTTCATGACTTTGAGAATTTTGTTTGAACCAGATTGGAGCGCCAGATGCAAGTAGGGAATAAGGTGTTTGGAATTTTGGAAACAGGCGATCAACTCTGGCGAGAGATCTTTGGGATGAGAGGTGAAGAAGGTGAGCCAGAAGTCGCCTTTTATTTGGTCGATGAGGTGGAGGAGGGAGGGGAAATTAATATTTTTTTTAGTAACTCGTAACTCGTAATTAGTAACTGGTGAATTGTAAGAATTGACATTTTGACCGAGGAGGATGATTTCTCGGTAACCACGGGAAGTCAGATCAGAAATTTCAGTCATAATTTCTTCAACAGGACGAGAGACTTCACGGCCGCGGGTGTAGGGCACGGCGCAGTAAGAACAAAAATTATTACAGCCGGTCATGATGGGGACATAGGCGGTAAATGAGGAAGAATATTGAGGCTGGATACGGAGATAATTTTGATTTTTGTTTTTTGATTGCTTAATTATTAAATTGTTATATTGCTTTATTACTTCATTGTTTTTTGTTAGGTGAGGGATGATTAGACTGGGCCAGCGGGGCAGGTCTTTGATATCCAAAACCAGACAATTTTTTTGTCGTATTTTTTCTTGGTCTGGGGGTAAAATACAGCCGGTAAAAATGATCAGGGGCTGGCGTTTGCCTCGGGTTTTTTTGAAGTTGCCCCAGACGCGATTGACGGCTGTTTGACGCACGGAACAGAGATTGTAGACCAGAATGTCGGCTCGGGCTTCCGGGGCTTGTTTTAGGCCCAAATTTTGCTCCAAAACAGAGGCAATACGCTCGGAATCAGAGGTATTCATCTGGCAGCCATAGGTGGTGATATGGTAGGTCATGGGGGGATTATTAATATTATTTGGTATTCTCAGTATAATACAATTTATAGCATATTTGGGCCTAAAGCAAAAATCCGGCCCACAGATGAGGGACGGATTTTGGGTCTGAGAGTATTAACACTGGCAGTGTTCAATGAGCCACTCGAGAACGAAAATGAGAAGACTGGCGGCCAAAATAAACCAACCCCAGAGGGAACGATTTTTGGCCGGGCGGATAGCGCCAAAGGTAAGGCAAATAAGAGCAAAAAGATAGGAGGCGATTACGGCTAGCCAGAACCAAATTTTTTCCCAGGGACAATAGAGATAAGCGGCAATTGGGGCAATGGTCAAAAAGACAACAACCAAAATCCGGGCGAGAGAAGAGTCGACAGAGCGCAAGACAAATTGATAAGAAAGCAACATTAATAAGAATGAAGCGAGCATGATGGTCGGAGTGAGCCAGGGCATTTCACAGACGAAGACCAGGATGAAAAAGATAACAGCAAGCAGAATAAAGATTGGCGGGAGCCACCAGTAGCTGTTTTTCACTGGATGATTATTCTGAGTGTTTGGTTGCGAAGAATTAGAGGGATTATTTTTTTCCAAAGGGGAAAGAATCAAGAGATAGGTAATCAAAATAGCCAGATGCAAGATAGCGAGTAGTGGCCAGATCCACCAGGGACAACGGGCGCAGGCATCGGCTTTGACGCCGAGGATAGCGGGGGCAGAGGCGATTAAACCGGAGACGACTTTGGCGTCATCAGACGCGCTGACAGCGGCTCTGGAAGGAACAGAACCAAGGGCGACAACCGGATTGCCGGTATTTGTTTTTTTGAGATTATTGGGTTGTGTGCTATCTTCTCCGCTTTGGGCAGGTTGGCTGGTTGGATTAGAATTTTGGCCAGTAGATCCGGCATTGGTAGAGCCGGTTGAATCGCCAGAACCAGTAATGGGCTCATAAGCAGTACAGTAGGCATTACAGAGATAGCCTGATGGCACAGCAGAGAATTGATCGCAAACTTCCGCGCCTTCACGGATGCCGTTGCCGCAGATATAACCAATACCGCCACCGCCTGAAGAGCCACCGCCTGAAGAATCCTTGGCAAGAGTACAGCTTTGACTGCAGGTATAGCCAGGCAAGAGCCCATCAGCACCATCGCATTCTTCCTGATTGTTTTTTTGGCCATCGCCGCAATAAGGTTCATTGCCGCCGCTGCCACCTGAATAATAATTGATAAAATTATTATTATTAGAGATTTGGCCAGTGATCAAGGTAAGCGGTGTTGCAGGGGCGCTTAGTTGTTGCCAACCGGATTGCAGGGTTTCAGTGAGCTGGTAATCGCCGGGCAGAAGATTTTTGAATTCAAAAAAACCTGAAGCATCAGTCGTGGTAGTGGCCACAGGGGAGGAAGAAGAGGAGGAATCAAATAAGCTTATCAACCAGCCGTTTTGTCCGAGGCGGTCAGTAGCGGTGGCGATGAGGCCGTCTTGATCCTCAAAGGTATAACCAGAGAGGGAAGCGCGAGCCGCATTATAAAAGGTGATGGTTGTTTCTTGGTTTTCAAAGACAACGACGGTCGGATTGGCCTGATCAGTGCCGAGCAGATACCAGTTGAGTTGGGGTTCTTCTTCGACCGTGTAGGTGCCAGCAAATAAATTATTCAAGACAACAAAGCCATTGGTGGTAGTGGCATTATAGGTGTTGAGAGCGGAGTTGACGATAAAATGCCAGTCGGTGGAGGTGGCAAGGTTTTGGTCAATGGTGGTGGAAAGATCGCCGTCAGCATCTAAATATTTATAGATTTTTAGGTTGCCATAACTGTTGCCAGAGGAATCTTTTTCTAATCGGCAGGAGGTATTGCAATGAAAACCAGCGATTAGCCCGTCATGGCTGTCGCACTCCTCATTATTATTTTTTTGACCATCGCCGCAGTAGGCTTCAGTGATTAAAAGACATTGGGCAGAGCAGGATTGGTGCTGGCCAACGCCGTCAGTTCCATCACATTCTTCAGAGTCATTTTTGATATTATCACCGCAATAGGGAGCGGCGAGACAGTTTTCATCTATTTGGCCGTCGCAGTCATCATCAATATTATTATCGCAGGTTTCTTCGGCGTCCGGCACGCCGGGTACGGCGTTGCAATTAGTGTCCGTAAAATTGGCTGAGCAGACATAGTTGCCGGCGGCTTGGCACTTACCAACGCCTAGGGTACAGCTCTGGTTTAAATTGGAAAAAGTTTCATCGCTTTCACCGTCGCAGTCATTGTCCAAGCCGTCGCAGGTCTCATCGATTGGGTTGATACTACCTAGACAGGCGCTCCAGGCGCCATCAATACAAGTTTGGGTGCCAAATCGACAAACGCCAATTTCAGCAGATGGACCGCAGGGCTGAGTCGCGCCATTGGCGCACTGGCAGTTTTCATCAATAGTGCCATCACAGTTTTCATCCAGGGAACCATCGCAGATCTCCATTGCAGGTTCACCAGCTGTGGCGTCGCAGACAGTGCTCTGGCCATCAGCGGCACAAATTTTAATACCAGTAGCAGAGCAAAGACCAATACCGGCAGAGCAGGCACTGCCTAAATCAGAGAAGTTTTCATCGATTTGAGAATCGCAGTTATTGTCGAAGCCATCGCAATTTTCCGGAGCATTGGGGTTGATAGAAGGATCGGAATCATCGCAATCGGCCGGGCCGCAGGCGTTACCCTCGGCAAAGTAGCCATCATTGTCAACGTCGGTACAGGCCGGTTCAATCTGGCAGACAGAAGAACAACCGTCGCCATTTTGGTTGTTGCCGTCATCGCACTGTTCGCCGTTATCTAAGGTATTATCGCCGCAGGTCGGGGGCAGCTGATAGTTGGCAAAATCAACATCGGAAATATCTTCGTGATTGGTAAGAGTAATTTGTTGGTTTTGATTATTAAGAGGAAATGTTTGTTGCCAACCGGATTTGACTATCTCAGAGATGGTATAGGAGCCATTTTCCAATCCGGCAAAAGTATAACAGCCATTAGCGTCAGTTTCTTGGGTTCTTTGGTCGCTGTTATTGAGAGTGATTGTCCAGTCGTTGAGCGGTGATTCGCCTTCATCAATAAACCCGTTGTTATTTTGGTCATCGTAGACACAGCCGGAAATGGAACCATATTGGCATAATTGCCAGGCGATAGAATTGTAGATAGCTTCAAGGTCTGTCTGGGAAGGGGAATGATAATAGGAGGCACCGGTGGCGGTGGCGATATTTTGGAGCATGGTTTCATTGATTTCACCATCTTCGCCCAAGCCGATAGTAAAAATTTTAAAACCCAGGGCGGCGGCGGTTTCGGCTTGGCTCTGAGCATAATTAACATCAGCGAGGTATTCGCCATAACCCGGGCCATAAGGTTTATTGGCCTTGCCATCGGTCAAAAGAATCATGACGTGGTTGGCTTGGGCATTGGCCCGAGAAGAATTTAATTCCTGAATACCCAGCTTGAGGGCATCGCCGATATTGGTGGCGCCCGAGGCGATTAAATTGTTGACGGCTGTTTCGGTGGCGAGGTGGTCGGAGGATAGGCCTTTGTCCAAAGTGGCGGTATTGGCATAAGAAACCAGAGCCGATTGGTCCGGCGCGCCCATGAGAGCGAGAAAATTGTTAGCGGCCTCCTGAGCGGCAATTATTTTTTTGGGATCAATTGCCAGATAAACTGATTGGTGGGACGATGACTGGGTTTTGGAGTCACACCAGCTCTGGCTGACATTGTAATCAGTTTTTGGTTGCCAGTCATAAGAGTTACAGGCTGGTTTGTCGATGCAGGTGAATTGCCACCAGTCGCAACGCGAAGTGTAATCCATTGAGCCTGAGCGGTCCAGGATCATGACAATATCAACCGGCTGGGAACAGAGCTTGTCGTCAGTGGCCCGGGTGTCGGTGGCCGGGCTGATAAAAACCAGACCGCTGAAGATTAATTCAATAAACAAAACAAAAACATTGACTAGCGAGAGCCTCTTGATGATTTTTTTCATAAGCAAAGGCCAAGGGGCAGACGAGCAATGCTTATTGGTGATATTAATGAATTAATAAAAGAAGATAAAATTAGAAAATTAAATTGATTGGTTGGCTTTTTTTCTGTTGAGGCCGATAATGGCGGCGACGATAATGATCAAGGCAATGACGGCCAGTAATGTTTTGGAATTTTTCAAGTTGGTGATCATGGTGCCCTTGACAAGACCTTGAGAGCCAACGGAAAAGCTAAAGCTTTTTTCCAGAATATTTTTGTCACCTTTGAGAAAGGTCAATTCAGCCAGGAAATCACCCTGGCCGAAAGAGGCGGTCGGGACAGTAAGGGGAGCGATTTCATATAAAGACATGGAGCGTACGGCCGGCTCGGTTTCTGAATAAGGATAAATGACATTATAGACAGACTGATCGCCTTGCTTGATCTTGATTTGAACCGAGGGGGTCAGGGTGATATTGCTTTTGTTGTCATAAATAATCCTGATGTTCATGGGTTCGCCCGGAGCATAATCAAACTTATCAGGGATGACTGAAGCATCCAAAGAAACAACTTCTTGGTCGCTGACGGTAATTTTTACCGTGCGGCTGATTTTTTGGGCAACAGTGGAGGCGGTCTCAGCGCTGGAACTTTCTTGGGTGGGATTGTAGAGAACAGATAATTCGCCGTTATATTCACCATTGGCAGTATCGGAAGGAATTTTGAATAAAACCCCGACATCGGCATAAAGGCCGGCTTCAACAGTCAATTCAGTAATCGGGTTTTGAAATTCCGTATCTTCTTTGGCATAAAATTTGGTCCAGTCGGCAATTTGCCCTTCGGCGACAAGGCCGATGACGCTGGCTTTCTTTTCAGAATTAAGAACAGTGATTTTGGAAACAATTTCCTGGCCGCGCAGGGCGGTGTCAATATTGATCGGTTCGGTAATCTGCCCGATAGCGGAAACCTGATTGGGGAGAGTGGCGCAGAAAAGGGCGATTAACAGGAAACCAGAGAAAATTATTTTTTTCATATTTGATAATTAATTTAATAAAAGAAGACTTTAAAATATGATAATTGATTTGGTTTGTTTGGTATTTTTAAGCTCAAACAATGCCAGAAAATTTAGAAAAAATCAAGGGAGGTCTATTTGGATATTTTTAATCTTTTTCGGTTATTTGTCAATACCAAAAAGGCTGTGGAAAATATTGATGTTTTATTGGCTAATAATAGCGTTATTTTTTAAAACAAAAATGTTACTTTGGCAAGGTTAAAATTAACATAAAACACCCGCTTAAAAAGCGGGTGTTTTCATTGAAGGTGAAGAGAGATTAGATATTGGAAGCTTTGGGCGTACCGCCAACTGAGGTACTGGTGTACCAACTAGAACCAGTGCCGCGAGACATAGTTTTTTTACTAGTGTTATCGCCGGCTGGCCAGGGCAGGCCGCCACCGCTGTCAATCAAGAGATCGGTGGCGGTTCGTAATTCTAAATTTTCACCACTATTACTCATACTGCCAGTGTAAATTTGATTGGCAGTAACGCCTGGGACGCTAGCATCATCCGTTCTCTCCAAAAGGAAATAATCATTGGCGGGGATGGCACCGGACAAGGTGATGTCTGGAGTGCCATCTTGCGATTTGAGTTTCCAGCCGGTCAGATCGATTGGCTGGTTGGTAGTGTTTAACAACTCTAGCCACTCATCATCGGCAGAGGACAGGGTACCCATCCAGGCGACTTCATTGATCAGCACGTCGCCAGCTTTGGGTGTGGCTGGTTGGCAGTAAGTATCAGAGTTGTCAATAGCACCATCACAGTCATTGTCCAAGCCGTCAGCGCAGAGTTCTGTGGCGGCCGGGTGGACATTGGGATTGCTATCGTCGCAGTCCAGTTCGCAGTAGGCGCAGGCTGAACGGTCGGTACCGGCGCCATAACCATCAGCGTCCAAATCAAGACAAATCGGGAAGACTGGCAGAGTGCAATTGTTGTGGCAACTGTCGTTATTAATCACATTGCCATCATCACACTGTTCGTCGTTATTAACAAAGCCATCGCCGCAATAGGGAGTAGGTTCGCAGGCAGCTGGCCGGAGCAGGGCAAAGATTTCATCTAAGTCATTGGCTGTGGGAGCAAAATAGTAATGGCCGCCAGAAGAGTTGGCGATTTGCTCCAGCATGACAGTATTGATGTCAGTGCCGATACCAATGGTAAAGATCTTGATCCCAGCAGCGGCCGCTTCACTGGCCTTGGAAAGAGCATAGGCGACGTCAGGCGCGTATTCGCCGTAACCTGGACCACTAGGCTTATTGGCTTTGCCATCAGTCAGAAGAATCATAATCTGGTCGGCGGTTGGATTTTTGCGCAGAGAAGTTAATTCACCAGTGGCCAGCTTGATAGCGTCGCCGATATTGGTGGCGCCGACAGGGACGAGACTATTGACGGCAGTTTGGGTTTGGCCGTGATTATTGGAAAGTTGTTTATCGAGACTGGCAGTATTGGCAAAAGAGACTAGGCCGGATTGATCGCCAGTTTGAAGATCATTCAAAAAGTCACCCCCGGCGATTTTGGCTTGTGAAATTCTATCGGGGCTGTCGTAGCCCATGGAACCGGAGCGATCCATCACCAAGACAAAATCCAGGTTGGACGCACAAACTGGTGGCGGTAAAAGACAGCTGGATAAACAGTCATCTGTATCAAGCACATTGCCGTCATCACATTGTTCGGAGTTTTGGTTGACTAGGCCGTCACCGCAATAAGGAAGATATTCTAAAGTACAAGACTCAGTACAGGTATAGTGTTCCGGCGTACCAGCTGTACCATCGCACTGTTCATTACCATTTTTGAAGCCGTCACCGCAGTAACCCTCTTCTTCACAGACACCTAATTTGAGAGCGCCGAATATCTCATCAAGTTCGTTGGAAGTAGGGGCAAAATAATAGGCGCCGCCGGTCATGTTGGCGATTTGCTCCAGCATGACAGCATTGATTTCGGAATCCAAGCCAATGGTAAAGATCTTGATCCCAGCAGCGGCCGCTTCACTGGCCTTGGAAAGAGCATAGGCGACGTCAGGCGCGTATTCGCCGTAACCTGGACCACTAGGCTTATTGGCTTTGCCATCAGTCAGAAGAATCATAATCTGGTCGGCGGTTGGATTTTTGCGCAGAGAAGTTAATTCACCAGTGGCCAGCTTGATAGCATCGCCGATATTGGTGGCGCCCGAAGCCGTGATTAAATTATTGATAGCGGTCTCGGTCAAAGTATGCTCATTGGAGAGTTTTTTGTCCAACACCGCCGTTTTATCAAAAGAGACTAGGCCGGATTGATCGCCGACACCCATCAGAGAAACAAAGTTGCTAGCGGTTTGTTTGGCGGCAATAATTTTTACTGGATCGTAGGCAAGCCAAGTGGATTGATGCGGGAAGGTTTGGTTTTTGGCCGAGCACCAGCTCTGGCTAACATTGTAATCAGTTTTTGGTTGCCAGACATAAGAGGTGCAGGCTGGTTTGTTGACGCAGGTGAGTTGCCACCAGTCGCAACGCGAGGTGTAACCCATAGAACCAGAGCGATCGATAACTAGCATGACATCCATATCATCTTCGCACAGACTTGGCAAGGTGCAATTATTCTGACAGCCATCATCATTATCTAAATTCCCATCATCACACTCTTCCGATCCTTGATTGACGAGACCGTCACCGCAGTAAGGCACGTATTCTAGGGTACAGCCTTGGGTACAGGTATAGTGTTCTGGCGTACCATCAGTACCATCGCACTGTTCACTGCCATTCTTGATACCATCACCGCAGTAAGGACCGTGCAAGGTGACTGGTTCGCAGATGTCAGAACAGTAGGTGCATTCATTATCATATTCCGGTGTACAAACCTGACCATTGTTGCCATTGTCGTCGCAGAGTTCATGACCACTCCAGACAATACCGTCACCGCAAGTTGGAACAGTACAATTGTTTAGACAGGAATCA
>ENA-UOWO01003351-UOWO01003351.1-activated-sludge-metagenome-genome-assembly--contig:-NODE-3351-length-18665-cov-46.997689_pt1 | contig 18665 bp, 17 predicted proteins | sample MGYA00238148_ERZ761564 | MGnify/ENA primary metagenome ERZ761564 (study PRJEB28885, sample SAMN05720194) | activated sludge metagenome | isolation source: Anaerobic digester | place: USA...
CTCAGTATTCAGGTAGCCGCGATGCTTAAAATTTTGGATGAAATGGATGTCCAAACGGATCGGGTGGTCGACGAGTACTATAGAAAAGAGAGAGGGCGGAGAACAAAAGAGGAGATTGAATTTTACAAAGGGAAGTGCATCTCCCCGTGTGAAACGCTGAGCGTCAAAGAAAAAACCGAACTCTTCGAAAACCTTATTGATGGAAAAGAAATCCCTGAAGAGATACTGTTGAAATCGAAAATTGCTTTTAAAATCGCACAAGAGGAGCATTTCAACAAGCACGCAGGAGTAAAAGCCGTACTTCCTTATTTGAATAGTAAAGAAAGGCCCATTGTGAAATTGAATGTCAAAGGGAGCCAATGTGAGGATTTCGAAAACAACTATTCCGAACAGGTTCATTTGTTGGAGGCCGACATAGAGGCTTCGCAAAAAGCCGGGAAACCATTCCCTTTATTACCCTTTGATTTAGACCCCGTTTTTCACTATGTTGACGAAGCAGAATAATAAACCGAAAGCATACTCTTTTATTGGAGGTGAGCGTTTTTGCGAGTCTTTGCCTATGATGTCCAGTCTATCCATAGCTTTCTGTTCGAATCTCTGGAGTTCAAAGCGATAGCCGGGGCAAGCCTGTTGATAGACCGTTTTGATGAAGCTATGAAAAAAACCGCTTCAGAACAAATCAAGTGTTTGTTCGCTGGCGGAGGAACCGGTTTGTTTGTCGTCCGAGGAGAAAATAGCAAACTACGGAAGTTATTCGAAGAGAAGAAAAAGGAATATCTGTATGACCACCCGGTCGCTTGCGTAGAGTTTGAGTTCGATGACCGGTCTATCAATACGGACGACTATCCTATATGGTTTCGTTGCAAAGGCTTGAAGGAATCTGGAGATTTCCCTAAAATTTATTCAAGAGTCGCCCTCGAATTGGAAAAAGAGAAGCAACGCATCGCTGAAAACCTTACTCAGGAAAGGGTTTTGAGTCATCCTTGCCCGCTCTGCGGGAATAGGGAAAAAGACTCGAGTTATCCTTATAACGATGATTATATCTGTAAAGCGTGTTATCTGAAGATTCGGGAATCGTCGCAAATCGAAGATCGAAAAGTAACCTTTAATTTAGACCTGATCTCGAAAAGGGGAAAAGAAACTCGGAAGTCTGAAGAAAAAACCGAGGAAGGGTACATCGGAGTCGTCTATGGGGACGGCAACTCTTTAGGAAACGTTTATCAGAAGATGAATACCTCCGAAGAATTTTCAACATTTAGCCTTCAACTCAGGAAACATTTACAAAGCGCAATCGAGGAATCGGCAAAAATCGTCGACCATTACGCGGTTCCCTTAAGAGGGGGAGATGACTTTCTCATGATTCTGCCTCCGGCTCAAATCATTCAAGTGTTAGAAATCCTGGAAAGACAGTTAGAACCTCTTCGAACAGAAAAATCCATCACTTTTTCCTTTGGGCTGGCGGTCTTGCCAAAAACGGTCCCCTTAAAATTCATTTTTCAAATCGTTGAAGCTTTACAAGATGAGGCGAAACACGAGCGCTCGCAGTATTCAAGAGAAACAAACGAGCATTACGCGGCTTTTCGCTTCATAGACAAACCGTTCTTCGGTGAAGTCCGAGATAAAAAAAAGAAACTCCAATACGGAGCGGGTATGACAACTCGGGAGCTATTCGCGATTCATCAAAAAGTGCAGGGGTTGATGGCGCAAAAAGTCACAAAAGGCGTTATGTCCAAACTCCAGCAAATTTTCGTGGAGTCTGAAAATAGAGCTTTCACTCTAAACAGTTTCTACTTTCTGAGTAGAAACACAGAAATCCCAAAAACGAAAATCCGTGATTTCGTTACGGACGAAATAAGCAAACAACGGTTCGGGACGTTAGAAGACGTTTTCTTGTTCCAAGAAAGTTTCGGAGAAGGTGAGTCGGATGGTTAGGATGGAGGGCAAGTTGTTTGGTAAAGCAAAGGTAACCGTCAAAGCCCTTACCCCTTTGCTTGTCGGGGGAAGAGAGCCCGATCGTTTTGTGCATTTGAGCTCAAGCGCCGACGAGTCGAGATTTATCATACCCTCTTCGGCTATTAAAGGGGCAATAGTCGAACGTATAAAAAGCGTAGGCGCTTCAGATTTTTTAGACGACTTAGGTGAAGGCGAACGCGAAGGGACTGTTAAATTTTCCGAAATGAAGGCAACAAGTGGCGGGAAGAATTACGATGAGCGCACACGTGTTTCTATTAATCCAAAGACTCGGACTGCCGAGGCGGGTCATCTATTCTTGTTGGCTGCCGCACCCAAAGGCCTAAAATTCGTCGGAGATATCCTGTTCAAACGCGAAATATCTACTGAAGAATATCACCGTTTCACTAAGCTCCTTACCGGTTTTCCGATCCATATTGGAGGCGGCCAAACAAGCGGTTTCGGAAGGATACAGATTGAGTTCGGTTCTTTGGAAAAAGTACCCTCTCATACTCTTCAAAAAGGTCTCTGGCAAATAAACTTGAAACCCCTCTCCCCGTATAGCTCAAAACCCGTTTCCGGGAGAATGGAAAAGTCTTATTTTGTTCCTTCAAAAGAGGTCATCGAATCTCTTGCGATAAAGAAAGTTTTCGGCGTTCAGCGCAGCGGATGGTTTTTCCCGTCAAAAGCCTCTCCAAAGCAAGGATTCCCCGTTCCTTTCACATTTTATAAAGAAAAGAACTCAGAAGATGGCCATCCCATCGACTTGATTAAGGAATTCTTATACAGCCGTATCACCGGTATCCCGTTTCTTTTAGCGAACAAAGCTACGGATTCTCGTCTCGTCCCGATGAAAGGTTACATCAATCTGACAGGCAACCGGGAGAAAATAAAAGTGACTCCGATTACTTCGTACCACGTTAAAAGAAACCTAAAAACGAGAACGGTCGAGGATTTTTGGGTCCAAGTCGGTTACAGACCGGAATACTACAGTGGAATCGTTCGTGCGGACGATGACAGCCTTGAGATACCGCAACTCGTACAACTTGGCGGTTCTCGCGGTAAAGGATACGGCCTCTTTGAGGTGGAGAAGGCTGAAAGCTATAAAAGGTGGGAAACCTGGGGCTCGACCATAAAGGCTTGCTCAGAGTTTATTGCTGGCGAAATCCCCAATCAGTCCGTGCATAATGGTTTGTGGATTCCTATTTTGATAACGTCCCCCACAGTTCCCGACTCAGCTTTTATCAGAAATTATGCGATCGTTCACGAGTTTTCTAAAAGTTGTGTCGTTCGCAAGTTCGTTCCAGAAACAGGGAAAACCCATCTTGTTTCCGCGGTAAGCCCTGGGAGCGTTTGGCTTCTGTTACCGAAAGAACAAAACAGTCCTTTGGAAAGAGTTGTCGAAAACTTGAAAGACCTTAAAAATAGCGGTATCGGCGCCTATACAGAAGACGGTTTTGGCGATTTCGAAATATATCCCTGGGGGTGAAGATAAATGGAAAATCAAGAACTTTTAGCCAAAAAAGCGGAAGAAATCATCAATAAAGTGATAGAGAGGAATGTTAGGGTCAATGACACTCAAATACGCAATTTTTTAGAAGCTGCAAAGAAAAGCACGAATTACCTGGAATTGAAAATATTCCTACAATATCAATACGCCAGAATGAAAGAACTAAAACTTTTTATCGAAGAAACGCTCCGATTTCTTGATGAAACATATGGTCGTATCACCGATTACGAGAGTCGTAAAAACGAAATCGCTTACTTGTTCGGTTTAATGGCGCGTTATAAGAAATTTAAAGACGAAGAAGCGAGAGAAGCGATGAGGAGGGGGCATTAGCTATGTACGCCTTAGACCACTATCAAAGCGTGATCGCTTGGGTTTTAAATTTAACTAACAAAACCGCCATGCGCATCGGCGGTACGCGGGCGGGTTTGGATCCTACGGAACCCGATAACGGAATATTAAAATGCAATGGTAAGCCTTTTATACCTGGCTCATCTATAAAGGGAGTATTACGCAGCAATATTGAAGCGGTTTTTAAAGAAGAGAAAAGTAGATGCTTCGTTTGCGGTGAAAAAAATTTCAAACCAACGAAAAGCAATCGGGGGAAGTTTCTTAAAGAACTGGATCAAAAAGGGTTTGAGCTTTGTCCTTCTTGCACGATCTTCGGAAACGAGTTTATCCAAGGCCATTTATTTCTTTCCGATTTTTACTTGAGCAGCGAAGCCGAGATCACGATAAGAGATGGGGTGCGTATTGATCGCGAAACCGAGACCGCGGCGAGTTCCGCGAAGTATGATTATGAGATAGTCGAACCCGGAGCCATTTTTTCTGGAGAATTCGTACTGATAAACATACCGAAACGAAGCAAAGAGTACGAAGCGATGAAGCTAATGCTGGATTGGGTTAATTTGGGAATCATCCGTTTCGGAGGCTCGACTTCCCGAGGATTGGGAAGATTCGAAGCGTCTCTGGTGGAGGAGAAATTTCTTTTGGAGGCGATCTCGGATGTTCGATGAAATCCTGAGCATTCTTACCTATAAGATTACGATCACTCCACAAACGGGGTTCCTTGTATCGCAAGGCAGCATGCCTCTTGATCCTTCAGAACCCGACATTTCGTTTATGCGATGTACCCTTCCGGGAATCGGCTTGCTCCCCTATATCCCGGGATCAAGTATAAAAGGCCCTTTTCGCGCTCACGGGGAATCATTGCTCAGAAGTCTCGGGGATGAAACCCGCAATCACTTCGCATGTAATATCGGTGAAAGCACTACCTGTGGACGAAATAGAGAGTTTTCCAGACTTTCAGGCTCGGAGAAATACTTGAAGATATGTTATGCCTGCCGTATGTTCGGATGTATGCTGGTTGCATCTGTTATCCGTTTTGAGGACTGCTATCCCTGGCGGAATCTCGATGAAGCCTCCAATCTTTATAAAGAACTGGATGAGCATATTATGGTTCGTAATGGGATTTCTATCGACAGGAACTCGGGGAAAGTCAAAGAAAGCGCTCTTTTCTATTATGAATCGGCGAATTTACCTTTCTACGGACAGGTGGTTTTAAAGAATCCCGAATTATGGCAAGTCGCTCTATTCCTCAAGATCATCGATCACGTCAATGAAGGGTTTCAAAAATTCGGGAGAGCCAAAAGCCGCGGTTTAGGACGCGTAGAGATTACCCCTACCGAATTGACCCTATACACAAAAGGAAAGAAGGGAATCCTATTTCGTACTACGAATAACGCGCGTGAGGCATCCGCGGAATGCGAAATCGAAAGTCTTAAGTTGAGCGATGACGGATGGCTTAGAAAAGGAGTCGTTTCCGGGGAAGAGATGAATAAAATAAACGCCTTCATTTCCGAAAAAGGAATAGAAGAGTTGCTTCGACAGACGAAGCAGGTGGGATAGATGGAGAACCTCGAAAAAGGCTATTTTAGAGTTACGATTCCCAGAGGACAAGCAGAACCCACGAAGCCCTTCCTCGACAAGTTTTCCGGTAAATGCGGAAAAATATCCATCCGATGGGAAACCCTACAACCCTTCTCGATCGTAAATGGCGTTCTTACGCTCATGAAAGAACGGGATAAAACGGAAGCGCTTTATCGATTCTACCGTTTAGGCGATCGGTTATTGTTCCCAGGCTCCTCCCTTAAAGGAATGGTTCGCACCTACACGGCCGCGATTTTCGGCCTTAATTTCGCCGATGAACTTTACGGAGATTGCGACTACGGTTCCGTAGATAAAGACCAAAACCGTAGCAAAAATTCGATCAACCACGCCTCGAAGATTTTCTTCGACGACGCGCTTCTCGAGAAAGAACGGTTAGCGAAACAACCGACCATGGAAGCTTTTTCTAAAAACAAGACTGAAACGAACACCTTCCGAATCTATCAATTGAAGAAGAGTGAAGAGATGAAAACTCCGAGTTACGATATGGAATGCCTTCCTAAAGGCGTCAGTTTTCATACCGATATTCAGTATATGGGGCTTTTGGATGAGCATTTTCACGCGTTCTTCTTAAGTTTAGGGCTCCACAGCCGATATCATTTTCCTCTCAAATGCGGAAGAGGCAAGAGTACGGGATACGGCGCTATAAAAGCCTCGTTGGAAAAAGTGACTCAATTCGATGAAAACAGTCCCTTTTCGCCGCTAAAAGATATAACAGAAGCGACAAAGAAAAAACTGATTGAAGAACCTACCCTTTCTTCTCGCGAAAGTCTCGACAACTTGAAAACGCTTCACGAAAAATGCAATGAATAGAGGGGGAGGAGTTTAGTGACCGTAGATAACGAAAACTTAGACCGTCTCAACCGATACGTCATAGAGGAGATTGAGGGCTTGTCTCCAGATGACCGACAGCACTTATCAGCCAATTCGCTTAAGAGCTTTCAATCTTTAATCCTTTCGCAAGGAATCGACGCCTACCGAGGCTTCGGAAAGATTCAGAAATGCGTGCGGCCTAATGAAAAACGGAAATACCAAATAATCGAGGACTTTCTGGATGAAATCAGAGAAGAATTTCAAATCTCCGACAAAGCAACTTTCTCAACCTATATCGGATATGCCGCGCGCATCAGCGCTTACGCCCTCTTGGTCGTTAATGCACAACCCGCGGAGGAAGAAGAAAAAGCGGCAAAAAGGGTACCAAATAAAAAAAACGATAACAGATACTCGAAAGAAAAATCGCACGCTACCGACAGTTATTTCGCTGAATTACTAAAGGCTTCTTTGGACAAGAAAGAGAAAAATAAAGAAAAATAGCGTGCATCAACGAGGTGCCATCTATCGTTCCTCCGATTCGCGGTTTTCTTTATTCAATATTTCTTCGCATACGCGTTCGAGCGCTTTAAGCTTATTGACTGTCACGTCCCAAATAATAGGAAGGCTGACGCCGAAATATTCATGGGTCAAAATATTCCTTAATCCGACGATTTTCCGCCACTCGATTTCATAGGCTGCTTGCTTTATGCTTTCTGGTAAACGGGTAGCAGCTTCTCCGATGATTTCGAGATTACGGACAACGGCGTCTTGAGTTTTCGTATCCCGAGAGAATGTTTCGTAATCCATTGATGAAGTGTATCCCTGAATTCGAGCGATGGCTTCCAGTATATCATCGAGGTAAAGAAGCGGGTCTCTACGCATAAATCGCTTCTTTATCGATGACCGGTTTCAAGCGTGGCTTTACGGTATCTGCCATAACCAAGTCCACCGGTTTTCGGAAGATTTTTTCCAACTCGAATTTTAGATCCATATAATTGTCGAAAGTCGGTTCTCCCAACTCAACAATAATATCCACATCGCTACAAGACCGTTCCTCGCCCCTGGCAACGGAGCCAAAGACGCCGATTTTTTTTACCGAAAAGCGCTCATTTAGCTCTTGCTTTCTCCTCGCGAGCTCCTGTAGCACTTTTTGAATCGAATCTTCCTTCATTTTTACCCTCTCGCCTTTTTCGTTTTTATTCAACCATCAGGCTTCCGTATCGAAATCCTCTTCATAACTCAAAAACTGTCTTTAATATTCCCTATTTCGCATGAACGGTCTCTCATTATCTTTCTTCATTCACCTTTTATAGTAACCCAAAGAAACCGATTTGTATGAGTATAGCATATCACCCATATTTCCAGACTTTTCGAGCGATTGTTCTCCAGCTCGTCTTCGCTTGCGCCGGAAAAATAAAGCCTTTAGACCGATGGCGAGTCGTTGTTGATATTCGATAAAGTGTGTATATATTCCTTGAAACACCTAATGATCCCTTTTGGAGGTGCAACTATGGGCTTTCTGCAAGCCGTCTTTAACCTTGCCCGGAAAGAGGGCGATGCCGGAAACGGCCTCTCCTCGCTTCTTGATCTCCCTTCCGATCCCGAAAACGGCAGAGTGATCCGAATCGGGCTGAAGGTCTCTTCTATGTCGCCGCCCTATGCGATTGCCGGAACGGGAACCATCGACGTGACGGATGTCCTTCCCGGTGAAATTACAGAAGAAGAATGGAAAGCGCGGTATCTGTTCCGCGAACCCGCCAGCCCGTCCGCCGGATGGCGATACTCCCCTGTCATAAAAATCGGGGCCCCAACAACCTATGAGAAATTCGAAGAGTCCTGGGAAAAGTTCCGTAAAACCCTATCCGAAAAGACCTTTCCCGATTTCGAGTGCAAGGGTGTCCTCGCCGCGGGTTCTGGAGAAATCATTATTTCCGATCTGGAGCCAAGGAAAAAAGAGATTTTCTCCTATATGGAAAAAAAGCGTTCCCACACGCTGGTTTTCGGAATCGAGGAAAACGGCGCGTTTTTCTATCCCGGCGATCTCCCGCCCTTTATCGAATACTGCAAGACGAAACTCGGCGCGCTGTCCGCCCAATCGGAAGAGGGCGTTTGCAGTATTTGCGCCAATCCTATGACAAACGCGTTTCACCTCGATCGCATCTTCTCTTTCGCCACCTTCGACAAACCCGGTTTCATTCCCGCTTTGGACCCGAAAAATATAGAAGGCGTTTTCCCGATCTGCTCAAAATGCTTCGATACGCTCAATCATGGACGCGCGATCTTGGACCGCTCTTATACCGACACGAACACCTTGCCGGGGTACCGATTGTGGATCATCCCGGAAGTCATGGGGGGGGGGAAAGCCGAAGCGGTCGTCTTAAAACAATTCGAGAACTACCTCGTGGAGCGAAAAGCTTCCGGAGAGGGAACCCTGCTCCGGTACTTGACCGCATCCGGCGATAGTCTGGTATTCCATTTTGTCGTTTGGCAGAAGATGCAGGCGAAGGAACTGGTGCATTTGATGGTGGAAGATGTTTCCCCGAGCTGGCTGGCTGTCCTCGAGAACAAGTGGAAGGCAGTCCGGAAGCGCATCTTTCCGGAAGAATCGGAACGCGATATGGATCATCTGGATTTTCTGTTCACCTTCATTTTCTACCTGTTTTCGGAGCAAAACCCGAAGAGCGCCGATGATAAAAGCGTTCTGACCAAAACCGTCATCGAGATCGTTGCGCGCTTACTGAACAGGCAACGCATCGATACTTTATGGCTGAAATCGCTATTCGTCTCCCGGTTTCCTTCACTGATGTCCGGAGGCGTCAATCCCCGATTTAGTCTACGAAAACAATTGATGTTCATCGAGTACATCGCCGCTGTCAATCAGTCAGTAAAAGGATTCACGGTTTAATAACCCTAAAGGAGGGCTAACGATGACGATCGATTTCTTCAAAGAGTTTCAGGATCCGTATTTACATTCGCCTGAAGGCCAAGGGGTTTTTCTTGCCGGAATATGCCTTGGACAACTCGCGAACCGTCAAGTCCAAAACGGCGGGAAGATCGACGATTCGCCTTTGTTCAAGCAAATGAACTTTGGAAAGATGACGATGAGAGATTTGCATCGCCATCTCTCGCGCGTTCCGGAGCTGACCAGAGCCTATCACCTCGGGAATGCGGCTACCGTTGAGATGATTATGAGCAAAGCCGGCGCGCTGTTGTTGCAAGCCGGTTCCGATGAAATGGGCGTTAAAGGAAATTTCGCATTTACGATCGCTTTTATGAACTCGTATGAATACATCAAAAAGATGTTCCAAGATGCTAAGGAGGCAGAATAATGTTTAACAAACGTCGAGAAATCCTATTTTTGTACTCGGTTAAAGACGCGAACCCTAACGGCGATCCTTTGAACGCAAACCATCCCCGGTATGATGAGGAAACCGGCCAAATTCTGACTTCCGATGTGCGCATCAAACGAACGACCCGTGATGAATGGATTTTGGAAGGGGAAGAAGTCTTAGTCAATGGAGAAGCCGTAACCTTGCCCGCACGTTATGACGAACTAAAAAAGAAATATGGTGAAAGTAACGCGGAAACGGTGATTTCCCATTGTATCGACGCGCGCATTTTTGGCGCCACCTTCGCGGTGGGAAAAGAAGCCTTCTCCTGGACAGGCCCCGTCCAGTTCAAATGGGGACGCTCTCTTCACAGAGCGAAAGTCGAGTTTGTCCAAGGAACCGCCGCCTTCGCCACGAAAGAAACCAGCGAACAACGCTCTTTCCGAAACGAATATATCGTGCCCTTCGCGCTTATGGCCACAAGCGCCGTCTGCAATCAAAACGCTTCTCGGTACACCGGCGCGACGGACGAAGATTTGGCGAAATTATCGAATGCTTTGTGGTTTGGCACTAAAAACCTGATTACTCGGAGCAAAATGGAGCACACACCCGCCCTTTTGATCGAAATCACCTATAAAGAAGGACATTCTTCTCATATCGGGAGTCTGGATGAACGCGTTGTTCTTTGTAAAACCGACGGAAGCGCGTTTTCGGACGAGGAGCAATATAAACTTCGGTCTCTCAAAGATTTCGTGATCGACCTGTCGCCTCTGCAAACGAAAATCGATGAACAAAAAGACCGTATCGACTCTGTTTCGGTTATCATCAACTCCGATGCGCGGGTGAAAGGTATCCAGCAAACTCCCGTTTTGAGGTAAAAAAATGGCTTGCGTATTTGACATTTCCGGTAGGTATGCGATGTTCCGCAAATCGTATACGACGACCTCCTCGATCTCTTTTCCCTTCCCGCCGCCAACAGCGGCGGCGGGGATTATCGGAGCGATACTCGGGTTCCCGCATAACGCGAACCAAAGGGCAGACCGCGCAGACTACTGGTTCAAAATGCGCGGGACGCGGGTGGCGATTAAGATCAATCGCCCGATAAACTGGTATCGAACCGGAATCAATTTTATCAATACGAAGACCTATAAAATGTCCGACCACACGCAAATAAAACATCAATTCGTCAGGGATCCTTCTTATCGGATATACGTCGACGGCCCGCTTGAAGAAAGGCTATGTGAGAGCTTAAGAAACAGGAACTTCCATTTTTCTCCCTTTCTCGGGGTCGCCTATTGCGAAGCGACGATTGACTGGGTAGGCCAATTCCCTATCCTGAAATCGCCGATACATCCCGTTCTTGATTCGGTGCTTCCAGTTGGAGCCGGGATCCCCAAGATCGATATCCGGAAGACGGGAAACTTGAACCAAACGCTTATTCCGTTACAGATGAGCATGACAAGAAGACTGCAAAAAACTGTGAACGTATTGTACAAAACCGAAAACGCCCCGATCGTTTTCAGGGAAGAAGACGAAACTGAGGTGAATTGTGTTGGAGGAGATGCCGTTTCCTGGTTCGCTCCGTGGTAAAAGCCACCCCGACAAGATGCTGATCGACCATTTGAGGGGCGTCGAAAGGACAATCGGCGAAATCGCGCGCTGGCACGAATTCGATCTCGATCCGAATGAAGTCGCGCTGATTGCGCTATCTCATGACATCGCGAAAGAACATCCACAATTCCAAAAGCATCTATGCAACCCAAGGGTCCGGTATTCCCACGCCGGACCCTCCTCTTTCTTCACGCTTCAACAATCGGAAAATCTATTCCTCACGGAATTGGTGCGAAACCATCACGGCCAATTTCAGAATATCGACGCCGTTAGAAATTATTGGTTCTCGCGAGATATCGAAGATATGGGTGAAGCAATGGAAGCGGTTTTACCAGGTTACAAACTGTCGGAAACGAAGTTCCATACCTTTTTGGACCGTCTTCTTCAGACAGGATGGAACGAAGAAGATTGGTACCGGGCACGGCTTCTGGCTTCAATGCTGACGACGGCGGACCGTATGGACGCGATGAATCTGGAACCATTTCGCTATGAGAAGCCCGAACGAAAACTAACCTACGCTCAAATCACCAGCACCTTGCCTCCGTCGGACATATCCAGATGGAGAAAGCAGTTGGCGCAGGCTGTTTTGGATAAAGTGAACAAGATGGAAAACGGCGGGATGTACACCCTGAGCCTCCCGACGGGCGCAGGAAAAACCCTGTTGGGGATAGAAGCCGCATTGAGGATGCATCCGAAAACGATCGTCTATTGCCTCCCCTTCATCAGCATCGTCGATCAAGTGTCGGAAATTGCGCAAAACCTCTTCCCGAAGGTTCAGCAGGATCACCACCTTATTGAAGGCGAGAATGCTTTTATCCAAGCCTATCGGTATTGGAACGAACCCTTCATCGTGACAACCTTCGCGCATTTTTGGGAAATACTCTATAGCCCGAGGATGAACGATACCATGAACTTCCATCGGTTGAAAGACGCTTTCGTCATTCTGGACGAAGTCCAATCCATCCCTTCTGACTATTGGACGGGGTTCGGAAAAACGCTCCAATTCCTATCGAAAAAGATGAATACGACATTCCTGCTCATGACGGCAACTCAACCCGAAATCATAGAAGGAATCGAACTCTCGCGGCCGGTTGCTGCGCTTTCGCGGAGTCCTGCCCCAAACCGATACGTGGTAACGAGAGTTGGGAGAGCGCCGCTTGAGACGCTTCCCTCCTTAGTTCCGGAAAGCGGGTCGGGATTGGTCATACTCAATACAAGGCAATCAGCGCTCAGCGCTTACCGAATGATCGCCCAGGAGGAAAGGGACCGTAAGCTGTTCTTCCTTTCGCGGTGGGTCACCCCGGCGGATCGGTCGCAGCGGCTGAATCGCGTTAAACAAAGCCTTTCTGAAGGATGTGAATGTCTCCTTGTCTCCACGCAAGTCGTTGAAGCCGGGATCGATCTGGACTTTCAATGGGTCATCCGCGATATGGCGCCGCTCGACAGTATCGTCCAGGCCGCAGGAAGGTGCAATCGAAACCGAAGCGCCTCACTGGGAAAGGTTTATGTGCCGGAATTCATAACGGAAAAGGAGCATCCTTTTACGAGTTATGTCTATGACTCGCGCCATCTCTCCGCAACGCGGAAAACCCTACCTGAATCTTTTTCGGAAAAAGAATCCGCGCCCTTAATCCGGCAGTATTACCAAGAGCTGCGTCAGGCAGTTTCTCAAACGGGGGCCTGGTATGACATCACAATCGGGAACTGGGGAAACCGCTATTCGCTCATACGGAAAAGAATCCCGGAAGCGCTCGTTTTAATCGAATCCGATGGCCACGTACACGATTTGTTTGAACAGATCAGGACTTTATCGAAAGACTATAAAAGCCTTGATACGCGCAAGAGGCTTTGGAACCGATTGCAGCGCCACGCGATCGACGTGTCGAACGAGTTAATGCAGAACTGGATTCGAGAAACGAATAGTTTTTTAGTAGACGAAACTTGCCCCGCTGTCGAAGAACTGGAGGAAGGAATATACATCGTTCGCTCTCAAGGTGTGGGAGAGATTTATAACGAAGAAACGGGATTTGCTGTACCGCCATCCTCGAAAGAAGAAGCGGAGTTCGAATAAAAAGCCAAACGCGAAGGAGTGTGACAGATGTCTTTAATGGAAGACGATGAGCGACTCATTACGGGGTCCGCGATACTATCCTATCACACATGCGCCTTGCAAGCCTGGTTGACCCTCAGAAGGTTTATGCCGGAGCAAGAAAACCCGTTTCTAATCGTCGGGAGGTTTATACACAAGAACAGTTATCAGGAGAAAGGTGAAAAAGAGATCGAACTGCCCGGCGCCAAAATCGACATTATTTGGAAGGAAGGGGCGGTTACGATAGTCGGAGAAATAAAAAAATCCTCCCGTTCCTTTCAAGGCGCGAAGCTCCAACTGCTGTTCTACCTCAAGTTGCTTTCAGAACGGAGCGTTAGGGCAGTCGGAAGGATCATGGTGCCGCTCGAAAAGAAAACGCTCGACATCGCGTGGGATGACCAAAACCGATCTGAGCTCGATGCGGTGATCGACCGGCTAAGGAAACTTGCGGACAGCGAAGCTCCGGCCCCAGAGTGGAAAAGCGTTTGCAGTAAATGCGGATTCAGCGATTTTTGCTGGTCGTAATTCCCCTTTACGGAGGGGCGGCCGTAGGTCGGGGTGGTCATGTTATCTTTTTTCTTTCTTTCACTTTAATCTAAAACGCGAGTTTCACTTACGGCTAAGGAGAAAAGTTCTCCGAAAGGGGGAAAAGGATTGAATCCAATCTACCTTTTCAAAAGCGGAACATTCCATCGGGAAAACAACACCTTAAGTCTCAGAAGCGAGGGAGAAATCAAATATATCCCCATCGAAAACATATCGGAGATCAAAGTATTCGGAGAAGTGGATATCAATAAACGCATTCTCGAATTCCTATCCCAGAACCGGATTCCGATGCACTTTTACAACCGGTTTGGGCATTACGCGGGAACCTTTTATCCTTATGAGTACCTGTCGAACGGATGTACGGTGCTCCAACAGGCGTTGTGTTACCAGGATCAAAACAGACGCCTCGATATCGCGCGGCAATTTATTGAAGGGGCAAGCGCGAATATGAAAAGCATTTTAAACTACTACAAGCGACGGGAGCGGGTATTCGCGGAAACACTGGGGCAGTTTGAACACCTGCAGCGGCGACTGCCAGAAACGCGCAGCATTGAAGAACTGATGGCGATAGAGGGGAACATCAGAGAACTGTACTATCATTCGTTTGATGAAATCGTAAAAAACAAACTCTTCAGCTTCGAAAAGCGGACCAAGCAACCCCCGGAAAACCATATGAACACGCTAATCAGCTTCGGCAACAGTCTGCTCTACTCGACGACGCTCACAGAACTATACAAAACGGCTTTGGATCCGCGAATCGGATTCTTGCACTCAACCAATTTCCGGAAATTTTCGCTAAACTTGGACATTGCCGAAATCTTCAAACCAGTCATCGTCGACCGTACGATATTCTCGCTCATAAACAGGGATCAACTCTCGGAAAAGCACTTTAGAGGGGTAGAGGGCGGCATCCATTTGAACGAAGAAGGAAGGAAAATCTTCGTAATCGAATACGAGAAGCACTTAAACCAGACGATCAAGCACGAGCAACTGAAGCGGAACGTCTCATTCAGAACGCTCATACGACACGAGGCGTATAAAATCATCAAAGCGATATTGGGGATGAAACCATACAAGCCTTTCTATTATCCGTGGTAAAAGGGGGTGAGTGGCTTATACGTCATAATGGCTTACGATGTAAACGTAAAGCGGGTAAATAAAGTCCTGAAAATCGGGAGAAAATACCTCACGTGGATACAAAACTCCCTACTGGAAGGGGAGATAACGGAAGCGAAATTCGTAAAACTTAAGCTCGAAGTCCAAAAAAAAGCAAAAAAAGAAGAAGATTCGGTTTGCTACTACGTGCTACGTGAAAGAAAGTGGTTAAAGAAAGAAAATTACGGGATAGAAAAAGGCGAAACGGACTTTTTAATCGAATAAAAAAATACCTGTCGACCCCCGATAGCCGGAAAATCCCGGGGGGTCGACAGGACTTATTTCGTTTTACGAACTAACGGTAATTCGCTATTAAAGATATTTACGGAGAAAGTGTTAAATCGGCGTAAAAATGCGCCTTGACAGCAGAAAAATTAAATGGTAGAATAGAAGCGGATTTGACGGGTCCGAAGCCTACCTCGAAGGAATGAAAACACGCAGAGAAATACTCCTCTGCGTTAATTTCTCTGTACAGTCCGAAGCCTACCTCGAAGGAATGAAAACGCGAAGTGTACAATAACTTCGCCGTCGAAATGCTTGTCCGAAGCCTACCTCGAAGGAATGAAAACGTACACAGCAGTGTACCGTCGTCTGCAAACGTGTTTAGTCCGAAGCCTACCTCGAAGGAATGAAAACGTGACAAACACACCGGCCTCTTTGATGTAGCTGCAGTGTCCGAAGCCTACCTCGAAGGAATGAAAACCTGCAGCAAAAAACATCTTTGCCATCTTCTATGTAGTCCGAAGCCTACCTCGAAGGAATGAAAACGAACTATAATCAAAAAGACAAACGATACATACGCATGTCCGAAGCCTACCTCGAAGGAATGAAAACTTCGTAGCTGAAAACTACCTTGACAACGCAAGGCAGGTCCGAAGCCTACCTCGAAGGAATGAAAACTAGACACAAACGCAGTGTCTCCTCTGAAACTTCCTGCGTCCGAAGCCTACCTCGAAGGAATGAAAACGAAGCAGACCGGCAATTTTTCTGCTTCCAATAAAAAAGGGTCCGAAGCCTACCTCGAAGGAATGAAAACTACATACACTTCTGCATCCAATTTTGCAAGCATTTGGTCCGAAGCCTACCTCGAAGGAATGAAAACTCCATGCCCCTATTCCAGCAATTGCCGCTGTGATGAGTCCGAAGCCTACCTCGAAGGAATGAAAACTTGTGCTCAATGTATTCATTTGCGAATGCATCAAGTCCGAAGCCTACCTCGAAGGAATGAAAACGGGATATCTACCATCCCTGCGTACCCATCCTGGTACGCGTCCGAAGCCTACCTCGAAGGAATGAAAACCAAGCACAGCTTTCGCTGTGCCAAGCGCAGAGAAGTGTCCGAAGCCTACCTCGAAGGAATGAAAACACAATATACTCCCTTTTATCGTGGAATTTTATCATTCTAGTCCGAAGCCTACCTCGAAGGAATGAAAACACAATATACTCCCTTTTATCGTGGAATTTTATCATTGTCCGAAGCCTACCTCGAAGGAATGAAAACTGCGCATCTTTAATATAATTCATTTCGTCTTCTTCACTAGTCCGAAGCCTACCTCGAAGGAATGAAAACTCCGAAAAACTTGCTATATCTTGTAAATATTTTTCTATGTCCGAAGCCTACCTCGAAGGAATGAAAACTTAAGACGGCCAGAGAGATGCTCGTGAATACGGGTTTGGTCCGAAGCCTACCTCGAAGGAATGAAAACTATTATGCTACCTCCATGATATTTTTGTTAACATAATGTCCGAAGCCTACCTCGAAGGAATGAAAACAGGGCATTCAGCGCCTCTGTGAGAAGACGCACCCCCGTCCGAAGCCTACCTCGAAGGAATGAAAACCACTTATTCGTCCACTTCTTCAACTCTGACCAAAGGTCCGAAGCCTACCTCGAAGGAATGAAAACTTGACAAAACTTACAATAGATGGAGTAGTTCTTGACGTCCGAAGCCTACCTCGAAGGAATGAAAACTCCATCAGTGCATCTAAAAAAATCTATTGTTCATTAGTCCGAAGCCTACCTCGAAGGAATGAAAACGCGTTGTTCGAACCTGATCATCCAGACTGCTTCACTGTCCGAAGCCTACCTCGAAGGAATGAAAACGCCCCTTCAATGTTTTTAAGCCCAGTGTGCAGTATGTGTCCGAAGCCTACCTCGAAGGAATGAAAACCCTCCATTGTGTGTTTGCATGCTGCCGAAAAAAAAGGTCCGAAGCCTACCTCGAAGGAATGAAAACTAAGTTGGGTGGCCTTGTCTTTTTTTTCTTGATGGGAAAGTCCGAAGCCTACCTCGAAGGAATGAAAACCAATATTTTAACGGGGATGAAGTCGGTACCGTATATGGTCCGAAGCCTACCTCGAAGGAATGAAAACGGCTTTAGAATATACGTCCTTTCCAATTTCCATCATGTCCGAAGCCTACCTCGAAGGAATGAAAACGAATCGAATATTTCAGGGTATCCGAGTTCGTTCGCCTGGTCCGAAGCCTACCTCGAAGGAATGAAAACGAGCATAGTCGATTCGTTGGGTTTGTATTCCTGCCCTGTCCGAAGCCTACCTCGAAGGAATGAAAACTACGCCTCTTGAATTTTCATCACGATTCCTCCTTTTGAGTCCGAAGCCTACCTCGAAGTCAGGAAAACGTCGCAAACCCATATTTCGGGTTTGCTTGCCGAAGAAGCTCACGAATACTGCGTTCGCTTCTTCACCCTTTTTCCGTTTTTCGTTTTTCGTCCGAAGCCTACCTCGAAGGAATGAAAACATCTACATACGACCAAGAGTTTTTCTTTTCTTCACTTGTCCGAAGCCTACCTCGAAGGAATGAAAACTACCACCAACTAAAATTACTTCATTTAAATCTGTTGTCCGAAGCCTACCTCGAAGGAATGAAAACAAGGTGGTAAAATATCATCAAAATAACCATACTCAGGTCCGAAGCCTACCTCGAAGGAATGAAAACTAGAAATAACTTGAATTACCCCATCTCCAATTTCAAGAGTCCGAAGCCTACCTCGAAGGAATGAAAACCGTCTAATACCGGCATGTCGAAAGTTTCTATACCAGGTCCGAAGCCTACCTCGAAGGAATGAAAACGCCGAAACCTTTTCCCAACCGTTTTCCGGTAGGTTATGTCCGAAGCCTACCTCGAAGGAATGAAAACTAGATAATTCAATTTTTGCTTTTTCCTATGCTTCAAGTCCGAAGCCTACCTCGAAGGAATGAAAACAATATTCTTTATTGATATTATCAATCAATCTAAGTTTTCGTCCGAAGCCTACCTCGAAGGAATGAAAACGATTTTGGCTACAATACAATATCTTGATGGGCATAAGTCCGAAGCCTACCTCGAAGGAATGAAAACACGTCCATTAAGAACGCTGGTTCGACCAGGTCGAGTGAGTCCGAAGCCTACCTCGAAGGAATGAAAACTTTTTTTTCAACCTCCTGGACATATATTTCCGCGTCTGGTCCGAAGCCTACCTCGAAGGAATGAAAACGAGCATACAAATTCGTATGCCCTGACGGTTCTTACGTGTCCGAAGCCTACCTCGAAGGAATGAAAACGCGTATCCATCTTGATATGTCTGTGTATAACATATGTCCGAAGCCTACCTCGAAGGAATGAAAACCAGAGATCGGGATAACGGCGGCGAAATCGTTTGATCGTCCGAAGCCTACCTCGAAGGAATGAAAACGGCATTATCAGCCGAGACGAGATCG